>ERZ777305.703-NODE-703-length-51291-cov-15.299223_pt1 | contig 51291 bp, 41 predicted proteins | sample MGYA00374965_ERZ777305 | MGnify/ENA primary metagenome ERZ777305 (study PRJEB29328, sample SAMD00013331) | mouse gut metagenome | study: EMG produced TPA metagenomics assembly of the Metagenome analysis of fecal microbiota from mouse which was promoted...
CCCAACCGGCATTTATCAAGGCTTTATTCCCGAAATCGGTGTGGGAAGTTTGAGTAAATTTGTTAAAAGCCCAGATCTTCTCCCACCAGGATCACCTGTATCCGTCCGGCATGTCGGGAAAAACGGGTAGTCAGGAACTGGCAACATATCGTGTCCGGAGATTTGCAGTCCGCGCATGTCCCCGTAATCCTGCAGGGCGTCTGAATGGGAAAACGCTGGGCATTGCAGGTGGCCGCCTCGCCTCGGGCGCGTGATACAGCCGCGTCCACATCCCGGCATATCTTGTTCATGCCCACGATCATCAGCACATGCCTGGGGCCATAGGCAATAGCGGAAACCCGGTTAGAGTTGCCGTCTATATTGACCAGTATCCCATCCTCCGTCACCGCGTTACTGCTGGTGAGAAAAAAGTCCGTGTCGTAGACCGCCATCTCAACCTCATGCCTCTCCTCCGGGGTATGGGCGGCGTCACGGTTGTATACCCGGTAGTTTCCCTCCAGAACAGCCTGTTTCAAGCCGATCTCCTGTATGCTCATGGAACCGCCCCAGCTGACGCTGCTGCCTTGGGGGATCAGTTCCAGAGCCATTCGCAGTGCCTCCTCTCTGGTGGCGGCGTAATACCCTTGCATATTGCGGCTCTCCAATCCCCTGATCACTGTCGCTGCCAGTAGCTGATTTCTTTTTGCTCTGTTCTCATCCATTATCCTGCCCTCTTTTTTCCGATCTTTATGTACTGCGGAATATCTTACGCAGATATCCCATACAGTTTCTCCATTTAAGTCAATGCGGTTACTTTCGCTAATATGACACATTTTCCTGACAGTCGCTGTCAGTTTTACTACTCTGGTAATCCTCTGTATTTTTCAGTGTATTTTATGAAAGTGACTGTCAGTTTTCCTGCCTTTTTCTCTGTCATACCCTATTTCTGACATGTATGACATATCTGTGCGTCACCCGTTTCCCGCACCGGACTGCCCCAGGATCTCCGTGATCTTCTGGATCAGCTCGTCTTCCTTCAACCGGAATTTTATCTCCACACGTCTTGAGGCCGCCATATCGATCTCGCCGGTTCCCGCCACATAGATCGGGCTGCTGTAGGAGCGGCCGTTGATGGTCAGCATAGACTGTAACTGTTGTACCTTGTCTTCGCTGAGTCCGTTCTTGGGGTCCAATATATATCTGGCCACCGAGCTTGCCCGTTCCGAAGACAGATCCATATTGTGCTGATAACTGCCGTCAGTATCCGTATGACCCTCTATGATGATCTCCGCAATATAGTTTCTGTATTGATCCTGTAGCAGCACGTCCAGATACATGGGAATGATCTCCGTGAGAGTGGCCTTACTGGCGTCCGTCAAGTTGGCGCTGCCATATCGGAACAGCACGTCCGAAGAAAAGCTTATGGACCCGTTCTGGGCGTCCACTTTCATATTGGAATTGTTGAATTTAGTCTGCAGCTCTCCGATAATATCCGTCCTCACCCCAACGATATCCTGCAGCTGGCTCCGGGTAGACTCCAGTTCCCCTCTGGCCTCATCGATCTCCAGATAGGCCGCCGCCAGTTCCTCCTGGGTCAAAGCCGCCGCGTCATAGGCCTGCTGCAGTTTCAGCAGGGAATCCTCCAGATCATGCTTGGATGCCTCAATCTCACTGCGGTAATTATCCAGATCGATCTTGGCCAGTTCAAGCTCCTCGGATTGCACATCCAGCTTTTGTTTCGCCGCGTTCAGTTCTATCTGCGTCTGTTCAAGATCTGTGGTCTTCTGTTTATAGATTGCCAGCGTGATAGCAATGATCAAAATAAAGATGAGCAGCAGAGCCGCCATCATATCCGAGTACGACTGCCAGTAGCTTGGCTCCTCAAAGGCTCCTCTTTTCCGATATTTTCTTTCCAAGTCCGGTTCACATCCTTTCTTCATATAAGTGCCGTAAGTGCCCTTCCAGTACCGTCCCCCTACATTCCATGAGTCTCCGCATAAGTGTACAGCTGGTTGCTGATTTCCTCGTTGATCGTATCGCAGGTGGCGTCAATGCGCTCGGCCTGCTCCTTCAGCTGACGGGCCATGGCTTCCTGCCTGCCCATGGTCTCCTCCAGCGCTTTCTGCAAAGTGTTGTTCGCCTGAACCAATTCTCTGGTGGTCTCCTCCATGGTGCGGTAATTGTCCGCATACGCCTCCTGGGCTTTGCATGCCTTTTGCAGCGCTGTGCCCAGCTTGTCAAAATCCGCTCCCAGATTCTGCTCCATACGGGCGGTGAAACGCTGTACCATCTTATCCAGACTCTCCGCCTGTTCCCTGGCCTCCCCCTTCAAAAGCTCCGTCATCTGTTTCATGGAGTTTGCCATATTTGCCTGATAGACCAGCATGGCCTTGGCATTGTCATCCGTATTGTTGACCATGGGCTCCACACACTCCCGGAACGCGGCCAGAAATTCCTGCAATTTGTCATAGGCGTCCGCCATCAGGCTGCGGTAAGCAAACTGGAATACCAGCGAAAACAGAATACCGTATACGGAAGTGTGGAAGGCCACCTTCATACCGTCCAGGAGGGGCCCTACATTGTCCGATATTGTATAGATGTCATTGCCGTTAAAAGAGCCCAGACCGATGGACAGACCGATAAAAGTACCCAGAATGCCAAGTCCCGTCATGGTACCTGAGATGGCAGAATTGTAATAGTTCATACCCACCTGATTCAACAGATCATCATTGAGATAATCCTCAATCTCACAACGTCCCATCAGACCATGCCTGGTCTGAAAGCCGTTCATTTTTTTCTGATAGCGGTAAAACGCCTCATCCAGCACATCGTCCTCAAATACCTTGCTCTTGGTGCGATAGGTCTCCCAGAGCTTATGGTCGCCATCATCATAGGCCTTATAAATCTTGTCCGCCTCACCCATAAGCTTGTCTGTCAGGCGGTTGAGCCGGTTAAAGCTCGAGAAAGAGATCAGGAACAATATCCCGATCAGCAGCAAAAATACCAGGTTTATCACCAGATTGCCGATAGACGTCATCTGCCCGGTAAAAACGCCGTTTACGATCAGCACAAATCCCACCACAAAGAGATACACCGGCAAAAGGATATAATACATTCTGTTTTTCATTGGTTTCCCTCCATAATAAACATTCTTATAACTTTTCTTAGTCTTCCTTATTTAAGTGAATTTTATCATATTCCTTTTTTTACCACAAGTAATGTGCGAAAATCTTAATGAAAATTTAGAAATTGTTCATACATTTTAACATAAAAAAGTCTGTATGTAACATTGCCGTCACATACAGACTTATCGCGTCCTATTATCCCGCCTGTATCCCTATATCTATACGGCTACATCTACATTGTTGCCCTTGAATGCCTCGGCTTGTAGAGACTTGGCATTCTTTTCATAGGGATTGTCCTCATTATATTTGATCTTGGTGCTGGTGGTGCCTCCCGCTACATAGCTGCGACCGCACTCAGGACAGACGCTCATATGCAGCTGAACGCTGGCCTGCAACACCTTGCCGCCATTAAGCGACGCCTTCTTATACGCGTTGGAGACATGCTCCTGCTCATGGGCCATCACCGCCGATCCCGCCGCCTGAGGGGAGAGATGCGTTGCCGACTTAAAACTCACCATCTCGTCGGAGCCGTCTTTATATTTTCTTGATTTACAGGTTTGACATTCCGCCCGGCCCGTTCTCTTGGCCGCCCGGCTCTCCTCGACTTTGCCCGTGCCGTTCGCCGATCCCGCAGCCCCCACCGGGAGCATGCGCTGCGCCGTGCCTGCCGCACCGCTGACAGAGCCATACATGCCATATCCCATGTTATAGGGTGTATTAGTCACACCCGCCACACTGAGTCCCATCAGAAATCCACTTCCTTTCCGATCAAATGTTCTTATATTCAGTATAGGCAAATATTTCCGGATTGTCAACCGGCTATCTGCATAATGCCACTTACCCCATATCTGCCACAGAAAAGCATAGTAAAATTTCACTCTAGAATCTATGTTCCCTTTTCGATTTATCTCTAAAAAGCATTAATCCGTCTGCAATACAATATTCTTCATATTATACGAATCAATTTTCTTTTGAGCCTTTTCATATTTATACTTCAGATACCACTCAAATTTCTGCTCATGAGTTGATATAAAAATCTGTGTATCCTGAAATTCAAAACGCAGAATATCTACCAAACCCACCATATTTACATCATCAATTGTCTGAACAGGGTCATCTATTAGTAAGATAGGCAATGATTGCTGTTTTGCATATATCTGGTGCATACAAAGCAAAAAAGATAATGAAACAGCCGCAAGCTGCCCTGAACTCATGTTGTATAGAATATCCTGATTGTCCTCTTCTGAATGTGTCAATTGGAAATTCTGCATGTTATTATCCGTCAATATGAAAATACTTTTTCCACAAAATTTTTGTTGCAGCATTTTCGCAGTATACACATGCAGTAAAGGTTCAATATCCTGAATTACTCTTAGTTTATAGTCTGTCACTCCTGCATGTACGGCATTTTTATATTCCAACAGTATATCATATATTTCCTGTAGTTTTTTATGCCTATCTTCTATTTTTAACAACTCTGCCTTCCTAGTCAAAAGCAAATTTCTATTGGAATCAAAGAAAAATCGCATAATATAGTCTCTCTTTGTATGCATCATAAAAACTGTTTTTTGATTAAATTCATCCTGACTTTTATTATAATAATACACGTAATCTTTCCAAAAATCTCTTAAATCCAACTGCTCCCGAATCTCATCTGGAACCTCCATTAATCTATTTTTTATCGTTTGAATCAAGTTCTCATAGTCCTTGGCTGTCTTAGTCAAATCCTCCTGGTATTCTAAAGGAAGATCAATACTAATTTTTTTGAGCAATCCGTCTATTTCCTCCATTCCCGCTTTATACCTTTTTACCTCCAGGCATCTTTGATAAATTGCCTCTGATACCCTATCCTTTAAAAGAACTTGAACAGCAACAGCAACTTCGTCCAAGTATTTTTTATATAAATCATCTTTTAGATTTTGTATGTCTCTAACTGTTCCTTGGCTTAAGGACAACAATTTATCTTTCTCCACTAAAATATGCTGCTCCAATATCTCCCACTTACCATATTGAGCGCCGCAAAATGGGCAGTCTCCATCTGGAATCGTCTCTTGCTCCATCGCATCCTTTGTCTGACGCAATAAGACCATTCTGGTATTACTGATTTCTGTAAGTACTTGATCAATTGTTCCCTGTACTTGTTCCAAGGCTCTTATTTGCTCAATATCCCTTTGGGCAAGTTCAATCATTTCTTGTTTTAAAAGTCTTTCACTGGCCACAACATTCCAATTCAACTTATAGATATCCCTATTGTCCAAGTTCTGCTTAAGTGACTCCAACTGTTGCTGCCTGTGATACCTGTCTTCAAGTTTCTCTCCATTTTGTAAAAACGGAAAAAAGCGGAATGCATATTCTAGCGCATTTTCCTCATATAAAAGATCTTCTGTACCTTTAAAAGGTAGCATCATTTCTTTGTATGGCGTATTCCAAATATATTTTTTGCAGACATCCTGATTTTGCGCATAATACTCCAGCCTTTCTAATGCATTAATCGCCACACCAAATTCCTTATCTTTAAGTACCGGAGTTTCTCTGTCCCAATTAATATCTTTATCTGGGAACAGACGTATATAGCCAACCTCTGCCTGCTCTCCCATGCCCTGACCGACTAAATTATTTTTCAATATGCTTTCCAGATTTTCTATCTCTTCTGTTAGGCCATTCTTAAGCTTTTCTAACTTTTTCATATATCCCAAGTTATTTTTTGTATTAGAATTATGTATGGAATTCAAAATTTTATTTACCGTATTCAATTCTTTTTGCTGTTTCTCGGGCAATTGAAACAAAAAATCTAAAGCAATCGACTTATTCTTTTTCGTCTCTTTAAGAAACTGTAAGTGTTCATCTTGTGAAAGAAAACAACATTTATCAAAAAATTCTCCTATGCCGTATAGATTATACTGTTTTAAAACGCGAGTTCTTTCCTCCTCCTGATTTATCTCTTTGCCATTTAAAAAAAGCTTTAACCGAAATTGATCAAAGATCTTGTGCGGATTATTATCCTGAGAGGCCTTTTTCCCCTGAACCTCCAATGGTTTATCATAAAAACGCTCTAACTTCAGTTCATTTCCATCCTCCTCCAATATCACATTTACGTATGCTTCCTCGGAAGGATTAGCAATCAGTATCTTTCTTTTGGACTTCTCATTTTTGGACACACCTAATTCTTCGTTATAAGTATTAATCCTTTTTATTTCACCCGTCAAAGCAAGTTCCAGCGCATCGAAAATTGTTGTCTTACCATATCCATTAGGACCGTTTAACAATATCAAATCTGTTTGCGAAATATTTCGCATTTTATCGAATTTATCATTAAATAGTTTAAAGTTCTTAATTTCAAGACTTTTAATTCTCACAATTATGTTCCTCCTTGGGAATACTTGATTCATTTGCCGGCTCTTTCACCAAAGCGTCAAGATACTCAAATAAAGCATCATCATCCTCCAAATTTTCTTCAAGTTTAACACATATCGCCTCTATACGTTTCCGATCGAGCTCTTTTTCTATCAATCTGGCATTAATAAAAGCCTCCATAGATTGATATTCTTTGCGGTTTCCAGGCTGATATCCATCAAAACTAAGAAATGGAATTTTGATAAATAAGTTAATCAAAAAGTCATATTCTATATTATCGCTACATGATTTTTTATAAGACTGGAAATTCTTTTCTGTAAAATATTCCTCACAAAGATACTTCAACCCCCCTATATGCTCTTGTGAAAACTCGTCCATCTTTTTTGTGAATAAAAACACATTTTTTTTAAAATAGTTCAAATCTTCCTCTACAAGGCAAATGATCTTACCCAAATTACTGACTTTTCCGGATGCGTTTGTTTCATAATACGCATGATCCTCTACCTCTAGACATAGAATACAGGTTATGTTTTTATCCATATCGGGATGATAACCTTCTCTTTCTTTTATGGCTCGAAAAATATCCCCGGACTCCTGGTATAGTTTCAGTAATTGCTCTTCGTCATTGGGAAAATAAAACAAATAATATGACTGATACTTTTGCTCAACAAAAAGGAAATTGTACTCTTTATAAGAAAAATCCAAGCAGTTATCTCCTGCAATTGATTTGATAAACTCTCGCATAACTTTCTCTCCTGTTCCTTAGAAATTGCCAGACTTATTTCTGTCTCTCCAACACTTCCTCGGCAGTAACAAATACGGGTTTTTTTGGTGTGCAAATACTATTCTGTAAGTTGTCGCTATTTTCCCTCGCTTTTGTGCTCAAATATTTTTCCGTTATCTCACAAAAATAGTTATCCCATATTTCTTCATCAGTTGAATGCAACCGATCTGTAATCAATTCATCCGCTTCAAAGACAGGGCTCACCATGGAAGTATTATTATTGATTCCATTTACAATGTTTTCTATTGTCACCTCAACATTTGCATTTGATATCGCCGTCAAAAGTGCATTTTTATTTACGTCATTAATCACAACTCTTGTTTTGTCCTTTTCCTGCCAAAAGAATTCTTTCAAACATTCTTTAAAAACTTTAAAAACAGAATCCTGTAGCCCATCTTTGTTAAGCAGTTCCCCTAAACACCTACGATCCTCTATTCCCTTATCACAGTCCGGATTATAACTAAAGCACATCCTTATAAAACTTTCTTCATCCAAACTCGTTATTCCAGATTCCAGATGGAGCAGTCTACACTCATATCCTTTTTGATCCTCACATTTCTTTTTACAAATCATGTTGCAAAATTGCATCATCGTTTCATCATATTTTCTTCTAAGCGCCATTATGTTTGCTTTTTTTTCAATATACAGTACACAGTCATCTAAAATCGATATTATATCCAGAAACGAAAAATTTTTCACATATTCCTTTTTTTCCTGCATTAAACGATGTCTCTCTGAAACAAAATTTCTCATATAACTCAACAGCTTATCTGCTATGTATTTATATTGTTCCTCAATCAAATGCTCCGTACTATGTGTGATCTCTTTGTACCGTTTTACTTGTTCAACTATTTTATCAAAAAGATATACGGCATCATACTTCTTTTTCCTGTCTGGATAAACGTAAATATTTGCGTATGCTCCCATGTCTCCGACCGCCAATTTATCTTTCAGATAAGTCCACAATTTTTCTATATTTTCTTTTAAAATGCTGATATCTTGATCATTTGTAACACAACTCTTTATATTTTTTAATAAGTCCTTATATTTTGTCCTATTAAGTCCTATAGGCTCCGCATCTATCGCAGCACTCACCTTCCGCTGAAACTCCTTCCTGTCACTTTCCTCTATCTCCTGATCTTTAAGAGTCTCCAAACTATAATAAAAATACGAAACCTCATTTTTCCAGTCTTTCAGACACTGTTCAATTACCGTTTCTTCTTCAGTAATATTACTGCTTGTATGCAAATATGCCTCTGGTTGTCCCAGACCCAATTCCTCCAGCTTGCTTTTTTCTAAAAGTAATTGAACAAATGGCTCCTTGTAAGCTACGATATTTTGTTCACGTCTATTTTTAACCTGGTGTATTGAAACATAGTGCTTACCCTGTGCATCTTCTCTGAAAATGGCCACATCTTCCCAGTTCTCTATTTCCATCTTAAATGATGTGGCAATTTCCTGCACATCCATAGGATTCAGTGATTCCAGCAATTCACAGATTTTCCGCACCGCTAAATAGACTGCCACATACCCCTGATATATAAACCCACTCCATGTAGGTGTGGCATCATGCTCAAATTCTGACTTCATCCACAATCCCCTTTCCATACCCTAACCTTTTAGATTACCCTCTGATTCTTGCACCCAAACGTCAGATTTATTTCTTACAAATCGGCTATAACTCAATCGATTTTCGTCTGCCACCTGTTTCGTCTTTCTCTGCAATACCGCTTTACTATTCCTAGATCAAAAGCAATTCTATGCCACAGCACTTTAACACCCTCTAGTAAAAGCGGGTAATGAGATTAATTCTTTTCTGCATAATGTTATTTAACATTATATCTGTATGCCCAAAAAAAGCAACACTCATTTTAGATATCGCTTAAAACTGAGTGTTGCTCCTTTTCTTTTATACATTCCATAATTCCTTTGCGAATTCTTTAATTCTTTTCTGACCGCCATGTCCAGATGCTCGCGGTCTCGTTTATATATTTTGTATAGATCCGCTGCGCCTTTCCCCGTCAGCCTCCCAGAAAGTCTCACATAATCCTTTCAGTCTCCCCCAGTCCTCCCTGGCCATTTCCTGCGTCCAGCCCCGGGTGAACATCAGATCGTTAAGTTTCTCCTAAATAACCGTCCTGGAGGGACTAATCCCTGTCATTCATCTGGCAATCCACCCGTTTCAGCCCTATCTGCGCCATCAGCAGGGGCAACCGGATACCGATGGCGTAATCTTTGTTCTGCTTTTCCAGTTCGGTCTTCCACATGGCCGGAACCCCTTCTCTCGCGCACAGCCTTGCTTAATGATCATAGCTTTTTCTGCTCAAACGGATTTGACGCGTCATCCTGTCAATTCGCCTTTTCCCTCTCCCGGCGTCACTCCAAATATCTGCTGGCATCCCTGGGCACATAGACTCCGAAAGTAACACTGCCGTCATCGTTCAGGGTATAAATGTGTATTGTCAGATCTGATAACCCTTCTCCCGACCCGGCGCTCCAGGTATGCCGATCATCTCCCCAGGGATGCCGAAACAGCCAGCTTACCTGCCCACCGGTGGAATCGTTCTGGTAAGACGGGTCATTACCCGGCAGACAATAGGTAAAGTTCACCATTCCTTCCTCATCCGGCATTAACGTCTGCACCGTGTCCTCCAGAAGCACACATTTTTCTTCCAGATTATGGAGTGTCAACTCTGCCAGAAAATCACTTACCGCCCCGCCGGATCTCTCCGCTGTTTCTTCCTGTACATTCAATTCCGCTGCTGCCTCATTTTCCGCTACCGACTCATTTTCCGTTGCCGCCCTGTTTTCCGCCAAAAGCGCATGCGCCGCAGCAGGATCTGCCTTTTCCGCATCCAGCTCCAGTTCAAACAGGGCGTTCAGGCCGTCATACTCCTCCCTGCGGCTGATGCTTCCGTCCGTCTCATCATAATTATACAAGCCCGTTTTATAAAAATCCGTGTCCGTCACACACAAATATATCCTGTGATCCGCAAAATACTCTACGTTAGAGCAGTTTATCAGCCAGTACAACACTCCTTCCTCCTCAAAATAGGTGGCGGCTCCCCGCAGTGTGGCAGCATTGTATGATACCGGATCGTACCCCTGGATCAGCGGAGATACAAAAAAAGAATCCGTGTCCGTAAAGGACCCACCATCCTCTCGCCGAATGGCTACAGCCGCATAAGTGCGGTCTGCCTGAATATTCTCTGTACAGGCCCCCATGGGATACTCAGAGATATCCTGCCCTGAGACAACCCCCAGCAAAGTCACCTGATATCCCCCATAGGATTGCATCTCGCCCTGCCCTGCCTGCTGCCCCGTCTCCTCCCGAAAGGCTTTGGCAAGTTTGCTGTCGTTCACACGCAGCGCCGTCTCCTCGGCGGTGTAAAGTCTCCATGCCGCATAGACAGTGCCGGATACCCCCGTCAGCATCAGCAGGAATACGGCGGCTTTCAGCACATAGGCTATTTTGCATTTCCTTCCCCATCCTTTTCTTCCGGCCCCCTCAAGCAGAATTCCCTGAGCCGAATCCCCTGCGCTTAACTGCGCCTGCCGCAAAATCCACTGGTTTAATGACTCATCCGGCTTATAGGTGGGAGCCAGACTTTGCCGCAGTACATTGTCCATATCTCTGTTCTCCATATCTCTCATGCTTATTCCTCCTCATTTTCTGGTGCAGTTTCATACAGGTCTTTCAGTTTCCGATACAATGTCTTCCTTGCGTGGTATAAACGGCTCTTAACCGTTCCCAAAGGCAATCCCGTGATCTCGGCGATGCGTCTCAGCGGCTGTTCCTCCATATAAAAGAGCAATACGATGATCCGCTGCCGCCAGGGCAATTCCTCCACTGCTTTCCGAACCTCCCGCTCCCGTTCCCGGCTAAGCAGCCGTTGTTCCGGCGACGGAGCCTGCCGCTCCCATTCAAAACAGCGGGAACCCACAGAAAGCTGTTCCCCCTCGATACGCTGTCTCCGGGCATACCTGCGCCTCTTATTTTTCCACAACCTAAGCGCCACGGACAGGCAATAGCTCTTCACATTGCCCCCAGCGTCCAGTTGCTCCAGCCGCCGCACCACCACCAGCCAGGTATCCTGATACAGCTCCTCCGCCTCCGGCTCGCAGCCCGTCAGCCATCTGCAGAAAGAAAATATCTCTTTCCCGTATGCGTCGATCCATTTTGTCAACTCAGTATTTGTCATAAAACTCCTCCTTAGTACCGCGAAACGGTACAGCGGATTACTTTTTTTGAGACATCTCTATAACATACATTGTTACGGACGGTGAAAAGGTTCAAGCACAGGGATTTTAATTTCCCCAAATTAAAAAAGGGGACGGCCGGACACATCCCCGGCCGTCTATCTTTTTCCTTTTTTTGCAATTCCTATAAATATCAAAGGCACACCCACAATAAAGCAGCCCAGCAGCAACAGCCAATACACATTGTCATTGATCGTATCCAGGCTCCAGGTGAAAGGTCTGAAAACCGGCAGCGGTTTCCTGATACCCATGCACCTGTTCACAAAATGATCCGCGAAAAAGCTGAAGATCCCCACCAGCACCGTACAGATACCCGCTTTCAGCAGTCCACGTATTTTCGCGTACCGGATGATCAGAAACAGAACCCATATAAACAGCAGGATAGGCAGCGAGATAGCGAGGGCTATTCCGGCATACTCCCCAGACTTCACATAAAGTCCGATACTGAGCATCATCAGCCCGAAAAATACTGTGGCCGCCGTCATCACCGTCAACCCCTTTTGCCTGCCCAGCACAGTGACAAGCGGGCGGGTACAGACCGCCACCGGTAATAAACTCAGGGAAAATCCAAACAAGACCGAAGACGCCACCACAAAGAACCATGTCCCCTGCGTGTAAATACAGATAACACCCAAAAGCAGCAACACACTGGCGGTAAACGTACCCATGGTCCACGGCAGCTTATTTTCCGGCATCATCAGCGGCACTACGATCAGAGATGCCGCCGTGACCAGAGAGGCCAGAACGATAAAGAACCAGTCAAGAGCCGCCCCGCACGCCAGGTTTACGATCAGGCAAACCAGAACAGGGATCATGAAGATCCCGGCGATCACAGCGCCCACAAGAGCGGATCTGCGCTTAAAAAATCCGGCCTGCCTCCGAAGAACATCCTCCGTCTCCGATCTCAGGCCCGTCTCGATCTCCACGCTGCGCATCTGCCCCAAAAGCGCGGAACAGTCTCTGCACTGCGCAAGATGCCCATCCACAAGGTCTCTGCTTTCCTCACTGCATATCTGATCTGCGTAAAGCGGCAGCAGATCCCGGATCACATTACAATTCGTTTCCATGAACACCCATCCTTTCCTGAAGTTTCAGCTTGGCGCGATGATACGTGACTCTTGCCCAGGTTTCCGTCTTTTCACAGATACCGCCGATCTCCCGAAAAGACAGTTCGCCGAATATGCGCATTTCAAACACTTTGCGGTAAGGTTGCTCCAACCCCTGCAAAGCCCGGTGAATCCGGCAGGTGGCGTCCCTGTCTTCCACTTCACGCGCTATATCGATACCGCTGTCCTCCGCCTCTTCCGGCATTGCCTGCACGCTTTTAGACCGGCGCCGCATCTCATCAAGATACAGATTCCTGGCAATGGCGCAAAGCCATGTCGCCGGGTTTGATTCCCCACGAAACCCGCTTTTCGCGGTAAATGCCCGATAAAAAGCCTCCTGGACGATCTCCTGGGCCATGTCCCTGTCCCCCGCAAGGGTCATGGCGTAAGAGTAAACCTGCATATAACATGTTTCATAGAGTTTCTCAAACCCGCTTTTCTCCTCGCTTCTCTCCACGTATCATCACCTCTTTTTTTGTGACTTCATAGATTAGACGTACGAGTCCCGATTATGTTACAAAGTTTTTATGTGGCTCCAGAGACAATTGTTTTTATGACCCGCTGGACTTATAATGTCTCACCCCAAACCTCCACAGTGCATAACAGGGCACCAGAAACAGAACCGCCAAAAGAGGCAGGAAAATATAAACCGGGCCGGAAACATGCCCTAAAATATACTTTAGGGGATAATACTGTATCAGGGAATAGGGCACAATGAATGTGGCAAGCCGCAACACCCGCCTGCCGTATATGTCCAGCGGATACTTGCCGTACTCCCGCGCGCCGTCCGTCAGCACATTCATAAATTCCAAGCCGTCCAAAGTAAAAAAACACAGCGCCGCATAGACCAGAAACAGTCCCGCAAACACCGCCATACCTCCCACCAGCATAAAAACCAACGTCAATACCCGGCCGGCGGTCCATCGGATCTGTACCGAAGTGATGGCGTAGACAAGCATGACCACCGCCTGAAACATTCTGCCCAGCCGGGTCAGCTCGAACCTGCTGCCCAGCACCTGCAGGATCTCTCCCTGGGGCCGCACCAGCACCCGGTCAAACTCACCATTTTTCACAATACCGGAAAATGTATCGAATCCTCTGGCCCACATTTCCGCCAGCGAGAACTCCATCAGCACCACGGCATAACACAGCAGTACTTCGCCATAGCTGTATCCCCTGACCTGATGAAACCGCTGAAACAGGAAATAGATTCCCAGGAATACGTTGAAAGATACCAGAAACTGTCCCAGAGAAGTCAGTAAAAAAGAGACTTTATACTGCATCATTCCCCGCACCACGATGGATATATAATGTCCATATAGCCTAAATTTTTGTATCATATCAATCTCCGTTTCTCCGCCCTCGGCTGACGGCACAAAGAGTAATGGAAGTCTTCTCCTATACTAGCCGCCCTGCACCAATATTTTCCGCTCAGCCCTCCGACACAGACTGTAGCCGGCACCCACCAGCACCGCAAGCCAGAAGGCCTGCAAACAGACCGCCCGCAGCATCTCCTCTCCCGTCATACTGCCGCTGTATACCCGAAGAGGCACATTCTGCATGGCTGCAAAGGGCAGCAGCTCCAAGATAAAGCGCAGCTTATCCGGGAAAAATGGCAGCGGGATCACCGCCCCCGCAAAGAATTCCACAGCCGATACAAAAAATATTCTGACGCCGTCAGGGGACAGGGTATAAAAAGTCGTGATATAGACCAGCATGGTGAAGGCCACGATCACCAAAAGCCCCAGCAAAAGAGTTAATAAAAACAGAACGCCGTGGAGAGGGCTTGCAGGCAGCCGCAGTCCGTACGGCAAGGGCAGCAGCGCCGCCACAGCCAGTATGGGGACGCAGCGCAGCAGCGCTTTGGAGACACGGTTTGCCACCGATCGTGAGAACCACATCTGATAGATACCTATGGGGCGGCACAGCTCATAGGCAATATTGCCGTTTCGGATGGCCTCAAATATATCGCCCTCTATGATCCAGGCCCCGAACACCGCCAGAAAAGCCTGCTGTAACCAAATATAGGTCACCACCGCCTCAAAACTCATAGGAAAGGCCGCCGCGTCCGCCTCATAAAAGGCTCTGTATACCAATATTTCCATGGCGCCCCAGAAAAACTGGGTAACGATTCCGGCAGCCGCCGCAGTCCGGTACTGTAATCCCATGGAAAAACGCAGCCTAAAAAAAGAAATATATTTTTTCATATCTCATAACTGCGGTACAGTTCCGCTATCTCCTCGTCAATATTTTCTCCGCCTCTGCGGATATCCTCCAGCGTGCCGTCCAGCAGGATACGCCCTTTGCCGATCAGTATGATCCGCCCCGCCAGCGCCTCGATATCCTGCATGTCATGGGTGGTCAGGATCACAGTGGTGCCATGCATCTGATTCTGTTTTTTGATAAAATCCCTTACCGCCAGCTTGGACACCGCATCCAGGCCGATGGTCGGCTCGTCCAGGAACAGTATCTTGGGACTGTACAGCAGCGAACCGGCAATCTCACAGCGCATACGCTGCCCTAAGGACAACTGCCTGGCCGGAGTGCGCAGCAGTTCTCCCAGATTCAATAGTTCTGTTAATTCGTCGAGATTGGATCGATAGACCTGATCCGGAATGGTATAGATATCCTTGAGAAGTTCATAGGAATCTATGACCGGAACATCCCACCACAGCTGCGAGCGCTGTCCAAACACCACGCCGATGCGGCGCACATGTTCGATTCGGTCTTTCCAGGGCACCCTGCCGTCTATCAGGCAGCTGCCGCTGTCGGGTGTCAATATTCCGCTGAGAATTTTGATCGTGGAGCTTTTCCCCGCTCCGTTGGGACCGATGTAGCCCACCATCTCTCCGTCCGAAATGGTAAAACTCACATCCCTGAGGGCATGGATTTCCTCGTACTCCCTGTGAAACAGGGCCTTTACGGCCTCATGAAAACCGCCGCTGCGCTTTGCAATCCTGTACGACTTACACACGTTTTCCATCGTAATCATCGTTGCTTCCTCCTGGTAGTTATGTCTGTGCATCTTTCCAAGTAGTCTGGTTCCATCGGATTTTGCCGATGGATACTATTCAGTTTTCCCCGCCGTCCTCTACGTTGGCGCAGGGAATTTTATAATACCAAAAACTATACGTCCTGTCAATCCCCGCTTTCATCCAGTTTTATCGCTTTTCCGCACTTTCCAAATATAGTCAATATACATTATCCCGCCACGATCTATGGGCCGTTTCAGCAGATTACGGATCATTATCAGTACTTTCCCATTCTCCTGCAAATATCTGCCCGGGGACCGGTTGGGGGGCAGCCGCCCATCCAAGCTATCCGCTGACAGCAATCACATGGCCGGACAGCATCTGCAGGTATTTTGCGTCACAGGTAATAAAGATCACCTGATTGTTTTCCGCGTATTTCTGGATCAGTCTGCACGACTGCTCCACTCTTTTCGGGTCCATATCGGTAAACGGATCGTCAAATACCGCCAGGCCGCCGCCCCCCGGGAACAGGTGCTCCAGTACGGCCAGCCTGAAAGCCAGTGAGATGGTGTCTTTTGTCCCGTTTGACAGGATCTCGTAAGTCAATGCATGGTTTCCGCTTGTCAGTTTTACGGTCATCTGGTCGTCAAGGGGCGATGCCAGCGAGACGCTCCCGTCAGAGATAAGGGACAGATATTCCCGGAACTTTTCTTCTATGTCCTGCATGGGATTTCCCTTTGCCGTCTCCTTTACCTGCAGAAATACCTCATAAATATGTTCCCAGTGGGCACAGACGGCTTTACTTTCCTCAAAGTCTGCTTTCGCCTTTGCCAGCTCTTCGGAATATTCTTCGGCCGACTTATCGCCCAGTCTTCTCTCCGCTGTGCTAAGATCGTCCCGCAGAGTCGCAAGCTCCTCCTCAAGCTCCTGGATCTTTTCACAGAGCGCGTTATCATACTGATCCGGATCTTTAATGTTTTGATATTCTTCGGGCACATCCTTTAAAATGCTTAATTTGTCCTCGTTCTTTCGGAGCTGCCGCCTCAGCTCTTCTATATCGCTGCTTAATCTGTCGACAGAAATATATTTTTCTTCATACTGTCTTTTCACGCTCTCTTTCCCGCCGATGAATCTGTCAACGGGCATGTTTCCGCAGATATCCTCTATCCGCAGATTTATCTCCTCTGTTGTGGGGATATCCGCGGGAATCTGCGCGTTTTGTTTTTGCAGCTCTTCCCAGGCGTGGGAATCCAGCCGCATCGCAAGGCTGTCCTTTAGATTTGATACCTCGGCGCTAAGCCTGTCATACTCCTCGGACTTTTCCTGTAATTCTTCCAGACTTTCCACACAATATTTATTGAAAATATCGGAGATTTGTATACTGATCTCCCGGAGTTCTACTTTTACCGCATCCAGATCGATCCCCTGCGGCATCAACTGCATTTCCATGATACCCGGAATGTTTATCTCCACGGCTTCAGTAATTGCCAGTTCCCCATCCCCGGCAGACAGGGGCTGGCCGTTTGCGGCTAAGCGGATTTCCACCGGCGTGTCCCCGAGTCTCCTGATCTTTGCCATCAGATTCAGTCCTGTTATCTGCCCCTCCAGCTTTGCCTGCCGTTTCAGCAGACTCCGGACAGACTTTATCTCTTCCCTGTCTATGGGGGCCAATGCCTGTAATCTGTTGTCTTTGGACTTCCAGGCTGACTGAATCTTTTCTGTCTTAAGGTATAAATCTCGTATTTTCGCATTATTCTGCTTTTTCTGTAGCTCTGAACATTCCTTTAATAGATTATCTATTTCCGGCCATTTTTTCAGAGCGTTTTCCTGCTCGGACAGAGTTTCTTTCTGTGCGTCTATCTGGCGCAGCAACAGATTCCGCTGTTCCAATACACTTTTATACCGCCGAAAATTTTCTCTCCTGTCTTCCGCTGCTTTTTTCTCCGCAAAGGCTCCCTTAATACCGGCTTTGCAGCTCTCTACATTTCTTTCCGCCTCTTCCGCGCTGGTCTGGGCCTCCGCCAGCCGTTCCCTGGCATAATAAGCCTGTAATATTTTGCCCGGTTTCTTCTGCCATTCGTTCTGGATGCCCCTCTTGGCACCGCCCTCCGGCAAGTCTGCGGCAAAGTCCCAATGGGACTGATACTCAGCCAGCGTTTCCTTAAGCTTTGTCTCCAGCCTGTCCAGAGATACCCCTCCGGTTTCCATGACTGCCTGGGTAACTACGGCGGCAAGATCCTTTCGGATCGTACCTGGTTCAGAACTTTTCTTTTTCGCCTGCAGATCCTGCAAGATACACTCTACCATTTTCTGCTGGCGTTTCTGGGACGCAAAGACTACCTCTCCCCAAACGCCCTCTCCATACTTCAGCTCGCCCTGCAATATTTTTCCGATCTCATCGGCTGACTTTATAATGGTTCCGTCCGGAGTGGTCATCTTACTGTTTCCCTTTCCTCTCTCCCACTCCTTTGCAATCTTGTAGATTCCGTTCCCAGTCTCAAAGCGAAGAGCTCCGTCTACACAGTCTCCCTCCGGCCCGCTTACCGTTTTCGGAAAATACAGGTCCATAAATTCAATGTCTTTTCTCCCGTCAAGCTTTACTTCCTGAAACAGCAGACGGTAAATTAAGTCTGCCATTGTGCTTTTTCCGCTCTCATTCTCACCCACGATGATGTTAAGTCCATCGTCAAATTCGATTTCTCTATCCCGTACCCCCGCAAACTGCTCGCATTCCACTTTCTTTATTTTCATCTGTCGGTTTCTCCTTTTTACTGCCTGGCGATCATTTGTTCTACGCATCCCGGTATTGATTTTAGCGCCTGACGATATTTGCCCTGCACCTCCCGGCACTGCTTTTCTGCCTGACGCACATATGCCCTACTCATCCCGGCACTGCTTTTCTGCCTGACGTACATATGCCCTACTCATCCCGGCACTGCTTTTCTGCCTGACGTACATATGCCCTACTCATTCCGGCACTGCTTTTCTGCCTGACGCACATATGCCCTGCGCCTCCCGGCACTGCTTTTCTGTCTGACGCACATATGCCCTACTCATCCCGGCACTGCCGTATAAGTTCGTAGGCCATCTGCAATTCGGTGGGTTCGTCCAGAAACCGCTCCATAAACTGAGCCGCGAAACCCAGCTCCGAGAACTCGCTGCGTATCCTTTCCACAGTGATCTCCGGGCTTAACTCATAGTCGTCTGTTTCATATGTCAGAAACCTGCCAAGCGCCGTCTGATATATCCTGGCCCGCTCATCATATTCATCCTGCTTTGCTGTTCCGGTAATCTTTACTCTGACTATGGCATTTGGCCGGAGACCGGCTGTGGCATTTTCCAGTTTCTTTTGCAGCGAGTCCTTCTTGGCCGCTCTGATATCCAGTGCAAGGTCATAATATCTCACCCTGCCGCTGATGAATTTATGGGCAGAGACTATGGTCTTCCCATCGCTTTTTTCCAGAGAGATGACAAAGCAGCATCCCTCCGTGTTATTATGTAAGTCTGTCTGTTCATGTGTTCCGGGATTGAAGATCTTATGCCCCGTCCTATCCTCATTCTCTTCCAGATCGGGATACGGGATATGCGTATGTCCCATCAGCCATATATCCACCGGAATATCCCGCAGCTCTTTCTCCGTCATAAGGAAATACTCTTCCTTCCTGTCAGGTGTGATCCCTTTAATCGCGCCGTGTGCGAGACCAATATGGAATGCGTCATCCTTGGGGATCTCTGTCTCTCTGATCCAGGCAAGATTATTTTCCCCGGAATGCTTTGCATGACAAAACGCAGGATATATCACTACCCGCTCATCGCCGATCTCAAAGGAATATTCTCTGAATACATTGAGAAGTACAACATTGTGGGCGTGACCTTGCAGGGCTTTCTCAAATTCCTTCCATACCCGCTCGTCTCCCGTATAATAATCATGGTTTCCGGGCAGCACCAGCACGGTCCCGGAAAACTCTGCCAGAATCTCCGCAGCCTGTTTCACATCACCGGCTTTGACGGTACTGATATTGTCAAACAGATCTCCCGTGACCGCAAATAGCCCGCAGCCCTCCTGTTCGGCCTGCCTTACCATGGCTCTCATGCTTTCAAACCGGCTCTGTATCAGTTTTTCTCTTACATCCGGATACCGGTCATACTTTTTCCCAATATGGTTGTCGCCCGTGACAAATATCTTTAGCATGCCTGCCCTCCTGTATTTCACCATATAGTGTCTTCTTTTTCATAAACATAATATAGCATCATTAAATCGCTGTGTCAATATTCATATTTCATACACATCAAGGTCTGTCTGTCCCCGGCCCGGACAGTGACCCGGAAAATGTGTTTTTGGCGTTTAACTGCAAACGGCTCAAGCTGAAATCCGGCAAGTTGACAGGGAAGGATAGGGCGGCACTGAAAAGGATTGCATGGTTTCCTTACCTTGTAGGCATCCGGAAACCTTCAAGGGCCTTGTTTAAATAGTCATTAAAGGGTTTCATAATACGGAATATCTCTGCAGCCTTTGCAATAAATGTATCTGTACTGTTCATTTCCTCATCTTTTAACGGATATTCCAGATACCAGCTCTTATATTTTAGATATTCCGCTTGCGGATGTTCTTTATCATATCCGGCGGGAACATTTTTTAATGCGGTTCCCTGGACCGCAAAATATCTTTCAAACTCCGGCGCATGTATTATATTCTCCCACTCTTCGCCGTTCCGGGCAATATAATCCCGTATCCTGTTTGTTGCGTCTTTAAACATATCCGCAAACAAGCCGCCGCCTAAAAAGGACTGATCGCCAGGCTTTATCATAAGATAGTACCCAACAGGAACAGGCAGCTTGCCCTTGGAAGATATATGGGCGCGAAATGCCGGATTATAGGGGGATTTGTCATGGCTGAAACGGGTGTCTCTCACAAGCTTAAAGGTCAGGTCTTTCGGATTGTTATGTAATATGCTGCTGTCAAACTTTCCGATCTCCAGCATCAATGCCTGCAATAATTCTTCAAATTCGGCATTTGCCTTTTTATAATCATCCTTATTCGCATGATACCATTCACGGTTATTATTCATGTTTAATGCTGTTAAGTAATCAATAATATATGTGGTATTCATAATCTGCTGTCTCCTTTACGATTTCTGGACTATAGAAAGCTGTGTGGAATCTAAAAATTCCTGTATCAAACGTTTTATACTCTCCGGAGATTGGTATGGTTTACAGAACGAAAAGTCCTGGGACAGATTGTCAATCTCTTCCATAGCGTTTTTCACATCCAACATTGTCTGAATGGGTATTTCCGTGGCTGTCATATAGTCCAGCTGCAGCGGACTTATTCTATGGCTTTGTATCGCATAATTCACTCTGTCTTTACATTTACACTTGCCCCCGCCGTATTCTCCGCAATACTGTCCTAAAAAGTCTGCCATTTTTTTCCGTATCCTGGATAGCCGCTGACGGTATGTCTCCGGGGTAATACCCAAAATATCCCCTGCAATGCGGCTGTCAATCTTAAACATTGTGCCCAGTATAAAAATACATCTGCTTTCCGTGTCGAGACATTGAAGCATCACATTGGTACAGGACATTTTCAGTTCCTCCGCCAGAATTTCCTTTTCCACATTCTGCGTCAGATCCGGTATATCCTGTATTTTTCCCTTCTCAATATCGTCTCCATAATACTCGAAACTCAACGGATAGTGGGCAAACATATGCTTTTTGTAATTTTTCAGATGATTAGTGGCGATGCTGAATACCCATGTTGTAAATGAGCTGTCGCCTCTAAAAGAGGAGAGATGCGTAATGATCTTCAGCAGAATGTCCTGTGTGGCATCCTCCGCGTCCGCAAATGTACCAAGCATCCGCAAAGATAAATTGAACACTATGTCCTGTACACCTGTGACAAGGGTTTCAAGGGCTTTTTTATCCCCTGATGTGGCTTTATCAACTAAAGCCCGTAGTTCTTCATTTGTTTTTCTATTCATAGTTATACTCCTTTGCGTGTTGCAGCACGCATACCAATCAATATTTGAAGGTTTACCTTCATACTTTTCTGCCTCCTGCTTAATTAGACAACATTCCCCAGCGTGTGTGACAGAAATACCGAAATGTATCCTTATATACAGAAACAGCAGATAGAATAATGTCCCCATAGATGCGGAAATTATATTCTTTCTGCTGTTGTATCCCTTATTATACATGGAACAAAACGCTTGTCAAGTACTGTTTCCTTTTGCTCTCTTTCACACTATATCACGCTGCAAAATGACATTGTTACATATTCGGGCTTGCAATATATTTCCCATTGTGATATGCTTTCTTCATAAAGGTGGATTTTGGTAGGTTCTAATCTGGATACCAAATTGTTCTTTTTTCTTTATTCGCACTCTCATTGGACCAAAACAGGAATGTCCAGGGCGTGACTTCCCGTTGGTTGGCGGAGATTTTTCCCTATTGCCATTGTTGTTTTAATCGCTTGCATTGAGACTGCTCACAATTTATCCGGCCCCTTATCCACACACTCTTTCTGTATTCAATTCCGAATTACCGCAGAGCGGCAAGCTATCTCCGCTCATCCTGCTCCTTCGTGGAAACCCGCGGGAAACCGTACTCCATAGACCTCCCCCATTTATTACTTGGAGATTGTAAGCCCACTACCCAACATATGTGGCTTACGTACCTTTTTACGCTCCTTAATTATGGGAAAATGCAGATAGGGCAGGAACAACAGCGATAGTACGGCAGGAAACGGAATAACCTGTGCAGGAACAGCGAAAAAATATAAGGTACCTTGACAAATAAATAGACTTTACACTTCGGAGGTGGTATACTACTTTATACGGAGGTAAAATCATATGGACAAAGAAACCATGGATATGTTTCAAACAATTATAGATCAGCTTCACAAGATGGATACCAGGCTTGACAAGATGGATACCAGGCTTGACAAGATGGATAATCGCATGGAAGTAATAGAAGTCAGACAAAACAAAATGCATGAACAGTTGAATGAATTACAGCTTTCTCAGAAACTTTTTGAGATGAACGCCAACAAGAAATTAGCAAGATTGCAGGATGGCATGGACACGGTGGAAGAGATCCTCAAAATGCATGAACTGATACCGGGATGACCCAAGCAGCTACATAACCGAATATACCGGCCAAAAGAGTGTAAAGTCTATTTAATTGTCAATGGCTTTACACTCTTTTTTCCCTTCCCCGGCAGTCTCGCACTTTACCATATATGAATACCATTCACCCGCATTTTGAAACAGCAGTTTCGGCACCTACCGGTACAGCACATAATCCTGTACCTCATGCACAAATCCGCTTCCGCTCAAAGCCTCCGCCGCCCGGGCCGGGTATTCCTTCACCGAGACGCGTTTTCTGCCTGAAAAGATCCTGCCCCGGCGAAATTCTTCCGCAAACAGACTCAATATCTCCTCCAAATTTTCCTGTGGGGCCATGCTGTCCCCGGCTCTACCGCATTGCGTCTCTTCCTGCGACCGCCCCAGACAGCGCAGCGTCCTGCCCTGCCGCTCGAACACCGCCACCGGCAGACCGTCTCTGAAAGCCACCGCCGTCCCCGGAACATTGATAAAGTTTCTCTCCTGCTCATGGACCAGCAATTTTCCCCAGGGCTGCATGGGATCGGCAGCGCTTAACCAGACGGACTCCCCCACAGGATGCATCAGACGGGCCGTCACGGCCTCAAAATCCTGCTTGCGGATAAACTGCGCCCCGGAAAGCCCCCTCACGAAATAGCCTCTTCTCACCTGTCCTGTGTATTCCCATACCCGCAGAAGTTTCAATGCCTCCTGCCAGGGCAGCCCCCATGCGGCGGCTGTCTCGCGGCACAGGATCATATACCGGTCAAAGCATCTCTCCATCTGTTGCTGAACCGTCAGCGGACGCAGGGGCCTGACCAGTTCAAAACGTCCTGCCTGCATCGCCCGGACTCTGGCGCCCACCCGTTGTCGCGCCGCCGCTTTCTGCATTTTCTCCCGGTTCAGCCACTGCCGCACCGGCACAAAACTGTCCGCGCAGACCAGCCCTTTTTCCAGCAGAGCAAACAATGTATCATAGGGCGATTCCCCGTCCAGCACGTGACTGAGGGCCTGTGTAAAGCTTGCCCCCCGCCTCTGCAGAGCCTCCGCCACCCTCTTTTCCCTGTCTGACAACTCCTCCCAGGGTATCAGGGGTTCCCGGTCCCAGTCGATCTCCTCCACCGGGGCAAACATAAGTCTTCCGTTTTCTTTCACTTGCCAGAAATACTCCCCTCCGGCCAGAAGGGTATCTAAAAGCCCTTCCCTGTAGCCCCGCACTCTCGCGGGCAGGACCAGCTCCTCCCAGACCGCCGCCGGCAGCGCAGTACCGGCGAAAGACTTTATGACGTCCCGCAGAGCCTCCTCCGCCGGGGCCCCACGCTGTACGCGGGATAAAAGCAGCGCCGCGTAGTTCTCCGGCGGGCAGGTGGCGATCTCCTCCCGGCGGTTTTTCAGGGTGCGTACTCTGGCCCGCCTGTACAACCGGGCATGATAATATACGGTCTCCTCCTGCTGCCCCGCTGCCGTTTCCCGACACTGTTCCTCCAATAACCCGGCATTCCTCTGAAGACCCGGCTCCTGCCGGGCCACTGCCTCCTCCTTGCGGCGCAGCTCCTCCAGCACCTGCCGGGCCTCCTCATACGCCCAGCCGTAGCGCCGGGCCACCTGACCCGCCGTGGCCCCGCCCCGGTATCGCAGCATCCGGCGCACAATGTCAGAGGCCGCACCGCTCTCTGACGATGCCAGCGCCTCCTCATACGCCTCCCGCTGCTCAGCGGCGATCCAAAGCCCCGGCTCCAGATACAGGGCTCGTTCCTCCCCGGCCAGTTGTTCCAGCCATTCCACCGGAATCTCCAATTCTCCTGCCGTCAGATCCCCTTCCGTCATCAACAGAGTGTGGAGCTGTTTTTCATCCTGGGGGAGGGGCCCTCTCTCCTGGACCTGGGCAAGCTCCCGGCTCCCCGGGGGCAGCAGATCCTTTTCCTGCCTCAGCAGCGTTTCCTGCCGCAAAGCTTCCTCCACCGCCGCATGGATTCCTCGGGGCGTGGGGGAATAGTCGTACATCATAGCCGCCTCCTGGCCCCACTGCAAAGGCAGAGACATGGGAGAGGCCGTATCGGTATATATCTCCCGCACCCGGATCTCTCCGGCCTGGAGCTTTTCCAGAAGTTCCCGTACTCCCGCCACATCCCAGAGCTGGTTCATACACTCCCTCCGGGTTTCCCGCATCAGCGGATGTTCTTTCTCTCCCACCACCTGATCCAGCATCTCCGCGCTCCGCAGTCTCTGCATCCACAGCGGCTGTCTGCCCTTGCCCTTCACGCCCATCATCAGCGCCCTGCCGCAATTGTACCGGAACGCCATGTTAAAAAGAGGAGTTTCGGGAAGCACGGCTGCCAGGACCGCCTCTGAAGTCTCGGCATCAATCCGCAGCAACAGTCCCTCCGGCATCGCCTGATTTCCATAAGAATACAGCAAAAATCCGTCCTCCTCATCCACGCTGCCCACATTTTCTCCCATCTCCTGCCGGGCTCTTTGGGCCGCCAACAGAGCCAGCGGACTGTTGACCTGCCGTCCGAAGACGGAGTGTACCATCAATTGACTGTTGCCCGACTGATCTTTAAAATGCTCCAGCAGTATGGTCCTGTCGTCCGGCAGCCCTCCTGTGGCGGCAATCTGCCGTTGCAGATATGCTCCTGCCAGCTTTGCCGCCGATTCGTCCAGCCCCAGCCCGCTCAGGGCCGCCTCAAGCTTTCCTTCCCGCTCCGCCTCCTGAAGTTCTCTGAGTATCCTGCCGAACGCGGCTCCGGTCTCCTTGTTCCTGCCCTTCAGCTCCCCATGCCAGAAGGGCAGTCTGGCCCCCTCCACCGGAGCCTGCACCACTGTCACCGTGTCTCTGCTGATGTCCGTGACCCTCCAGCCAAAAGCTCCCAAAAGGAAACGGTCCCCTTTCTGGGTCTCATAGACAAACTCCTCGTCCGCCTCCCCCACCTTGACGCCGTCCTGGGTGCGCACCGTGTACAGCCCCTTGTCGGGGATGGTGCCCCCGGCAGATACCGCCAGCATCCTGCTGTAGCCGTCTCCCTCCACTCTCCCGTGAATCCTGTCATACAGAATCCGGGGACGCACCGGAATATCCCGTTTGTGTTCATAATCACCGGCCAGCATCTCCAGAACAGATTTCACATCCTCTCTGGTGACATGCCGAAAGGGCCAGGCTCTGGGCAGAAGTGCCATGACCTCCTCCACCTCATATCCCTTAAACGCCGCCATTGACACCAAATGCTGGGCCAGTATATCCAGGCAGCCCTCCGGGGGATTGAGCCTCTCCACCTTTGTCTCCCGGGCCAGCTGGGCCGTCATACCGCAGAGTACGCACTCCGCCGCAGTTCTGGGAAACAGGTACATAACGCTGGTGCGGGATGGATTGTGTCCCGCCCGTCCAAGCCTCTGTAAAGTCCCGGATATTGTGCGTGGGCAGCCCACTTGCAGCACTTGATCGATCTCTCCCACGTCGATGCCCAGCTCCATAGAGGAAGTGGCGCACAGCAGACGCAGTCTCCCCGCCCGCAGATCTTCCTCCACCTCCTGCCGCTGCTCTTTGGCCAGGCTCCCGTGATGCACCCGTGCAAAATTCTCTCCGCCCAGCAGGTTCACATAATAAGCAAGTTTTTCCGCATAGCGCCGCCCCTCCACAAAGGCGATGACGCTGCGGCTGCCCTGGCAGTACTGATATACCAGAGCGGACAGCTCCTGCCACACCGGGTCTTTACGTTTTTTGCGGGCATCCGCATAGGGTCCCAGAATTTGCAGTTCCACGCTTTTTTCCATCGTTGGTGCGGCCACCGTAACCGGTTCAGGGGCCAGATACCGGGCCGCCCGGTCCAGAGGGGCGATGGTGGCTGACAGGCCGATGCGCTGCAAGGGCTTTCCGCACAGAGCATCCAGCCTGGCCAGGGACAGCATCAGATGCGCTCCCCTCTTGGTGTCGATCAACGCATGTAATTCGTCTATGATAACAGCCCCGGCGGTGCAGAGCACATTCTGGCCCGTCTTGCTGGTCAGCATCAGATAGAAGGACTCCGGGGTGATGATCAGGATATGGGGCGGCTTTCTCACCATCTGCTGCCGCTCCCGCTGGGTGGTATCCCCGGTGCGGATGGCCACATGGATCAACTCCTGGCCCCCGATACCCTCCAAGGGCTTTCTCAGATTCTCGCGGATATCCGCCGCCAGGGATTTCAGGGGAGATACATAGATCAGCTGCAATTCCTGAGGCAGGTTCCCCTTCAGAGCGCGGGTCATAAACCTGTCCAAAAAGACCAGAAAGGCGGAGAGCGTCTTTCCCGTACCGGTGGGGGCGGATACCAGCACATGTCCCCCCGCGGCGATAGCCGGCCATGCGACCTCCTGCGCACGGGTGGGGTCCCCAAGCTTTTCCCGAAACCATTCCGCCGTCCGGCCGCTGAATATCTGTAAACAATCTTCCATAAACGTTCCCTCCCGATTCGCCCTGAGGACATATTTGACGCCACTCATTATATCATGTCCGCAATCCGGTTGTATACTTAATTTTCCGCTGGTTTACCCCATAGCAGCACAAAAAAACAGTAGACTTTTTATATAGTAATTGCTATAATAAATTTTGATATATACTGTTTTGCGAAAGTACAAATCTATCTTAAATCCAATATTATTTCAACGCCCCGATGTGACATTTCATTTACATGAGGATGGTTTACGTATAGCGCTTTCGTATTAATAAACAATGCCGGACCTTATAAGTATCCACTTATGTATTTCGACACTTCATTTACTGAATCCAAGGAGAACGTGATAATAGATATGACCAGTTACAATTCAAAAAAGAAACCGCAGCAGTTCAATTTAAATATGATTGAAAATGCAGAATATCAAAAAGCGCAGAATCAGGAGATCCTGCTGGGAACCGAACAGGGACTGGATGTCTCCTTATACTCCAACCCCGAATTTAACTGGCTGCAGATGGAGCAGATCCGCACGGGACTGAAAGACAACATTAACGTCTCCCTCTATGCAAATCCCGCATACAGCTATGACACTATGAGGCAGATCCGGCTGGCTCTTTACTCCGCCATAGACCTGATCCCCTATCTCAACAGAGGTTTTACGGACGATTCTCTGCTGGAAATACGGCTTGCCCTTCTGGATAAGCTGCCCATCGACACATGGCTTCGGGATGATATGTGCGCACCCCAGATCCGGGAAATCCGTATAGGTCTTTGCGAACAGATGGATGTCTCAGAATATTCCGATCCCAATTACAACTGGATGCAGATGCAGGAGATCCGGCTGGGGCTGGAGAAAAAACTGAATGTTTCCCTCTACGCTAACCGCCTGCTCAGCCACGCTCAGATGAAAGAGATCCGGCTGGGGCTGGAGGCGGGTCTTGACGTTTCCTCTTACTGTGGATTGATCTATTCCGCCACGGACATGAAGAAAAAACGTCTGGACCTGATCAACGGAAAGACCACCAAGACTACTCTCGTAAGCGGTAAGGAATCTCTGCTCAATTCCCTGCGTAAGAACGAATTTGTGATCTCCATTGAGGATAACGGAAACAAGGCATACGCCTACATCCCCTGGATTCCCGGCAATAGCGTTTCAAAGGAAGACATCTACAACGATCTGCGCCGACGTGAGATCGTCTTTGGCATCAAAGACGATGCCATCACCGATATGATCGTCAAGAGAAAAATGAACGAAAAGGTTCTGATCGCCGAAGGCGTCCCCGCACAGAAAGGCGCGGACGGCTGGTTTGAATTCTTTGTCAGACTGGATCTGCCCCGCATCCCGGCTCCTCTTCCGGACGGCGGCGTTGATTATGTCAATATAGAGGCCTTTGAAATGGTGGATGAAGGCGAAAAAATCGCCGTCTACCATCCCGCCGGAAAGGGCACCAACGGTAAAAATATCTACGGTGAAACCATACATGCCGATAACGGTATCGAGAAAAAACCGCTGCGGGGCGTAGGATTCCATATCGCTCCGGACGGCGTGACATATGTCTCCAAGATAAGCGGCAAGTTTGAATATCTAAACGGCCGGATCATTATCACAAACATGCTGGTGGTCCGTGAAGACGTAACCTCCGTCACGGGCAAGCTTGAGGTGGACGGTTCCGTATATGTGATTGGCAGCATCTATTCCGGTGGCTATATCAAGGCCAGTGGCGATATTATCATCGAGCACAATGTGGAGACGGCAAGGCTGATCGCAGGCGGAAATATAATGATCAAAAAGGGGAGCTGTTCCAGGCACGACTGTTTCATCGAGGCCGGCGGGGAAGTCTCCGGCAGTTTCTTTGAAGCCGCCAACATCAACGCCAGAGGCAATGTGAAAGCCAATTATATCATGAACAGCAATATCAATACCATGGGCAGGGTGATCGTGTCCGGCAGCAAGGGAGTCCTTCTGGGCGGCAGGATCAGTGCCGTTAAGGGTGTAGATACCTATAATCTGGGCAATACTTCCCACATCAAGACATATCTGGAAGTTGGCCGGACTGAACTGTATGACAAGGAACAGGCCGCCTACGCGGAAAAAAGGGAGCAGCTGTTAAATGAGCTGTCCGAACTGGAGGCGGGATGGAACCGGATACTTCAGCTGGTAGCCGCCGAAAAAGAGGTTTCCGAGGATATGATCCGCAAAGTACATGCTACGATCGTAGCCAAAGGCCATGAGCTGGCCGAGTTGGACGCCGAAGTGTCCAAGCTTGCCAACATAACGGACCAGAATATGACCGCCCCGGTCTGTGTCAGGGGAAAGGCTCATGGAGGCAGCGTCATCGTGATAAACGGTATCAGTTATATGCTGTCTACGGAAGTGAGCAGAATCATTTTCAAGCTCCGCAACAAGCGTGTGATAGTCGTTACCCTATAATATGTAATATCTGTTAGAGCATGGAGGAAAAAATGAAACGTGATACTGTATTGATTTTTGAGGACAACGCCATTGAGCGTGATATTCTGGCTGAGATATTCCGGCCGGACTATAAGATATTGGTAGCGGCTAACGGCAGGGAGGGAATCCAGCTCTTGAACAACTATTTTTCCTCTATCGCCGTAGTGCTGCTGGATTACCTGATGCCTGTAATGGACGGTTTACAGGTTCTGGAGCGTTTACAGGAAAAGAAGGTTACCAACAAGATTCCTTTTATCATGGTGACCGGCCAGGATTCTCCCGAGTTTGAGAGAAGAGGTTATGAGTACGGTATCGTGAGCTACATCCAAAAGCCTTACCAGCCCGAAGTCATCAAACAGGTGGTCAGCAATGCCATAGGCTGGTTCCAATACAAGATGCAGCTGGAACTGGTGGTCAGAAAACAGAATGATAATATAAAGAAGCAGAATGACCTGCTGCGGCAGCAGGCCAAGGACCTTGGACAACTCACCGAAACTCTGGTCAACTCCCTGAGCAATATCATGGAATTCCGGAATCTGGAATCCAAGCAGCATATTAAGCGGGTTCGGGAGTATACCCTGTGTCTGGGAAGAAGTATCATGAAACTTTATCCGGAGTATGATCTCACACCGGAGAAACTGGTGCTGATCGGATGGGCCTCCTCACTTCACGATATCGGGAAGATAGCCATTCCCGACAGCATCATCATGAAGTCCAACAAGCTGACCCCGGACGAGTTTGAACTTATTAAATCCCACACCACCAAGGGCGAGGAACTTATATCTCAGGCCATCCAGCTGAGCGACAAGTCCGTACATGATTATGCCTGCGACATTGCCAGACACCACCATGAGAAATATGACGGAAACGGATATCCCGATGGGCTGAAAGGGGATGAGATCAGTATCGCGTCCCAGATCGTGTCTCTGGTGGACGTATATGACGCTCTTACCTCAAAGCGGGTCTACAAGGCCGCCTACGAACCGGACAGGGCCTACCAGATGATCATCAACGGGAACAGCGGAACTTTCTCACCCAAACTGCTCAAGGCTTTTGCCGAAGTAAAAGCGGAATTTGAAAACCTGCTTGTGACCTATCAGGACGAGGACTGAAAAATATACGGGCCGTGCAACCGCATGGCCTGTCTTTTATTTCTTCTTATTGTACAAAGCCATAAAATCCGCTATAATGTTCACTGACAAATGAAAACCGACTAGAGGAGCATGAAACCATGAAAATAGTGTTGCAGAATCTGACTAAAAAATTTCCCAGCCGGAACAAAAAATCTCCCGGCGATGTCATCGCGGTCAATGATTTTACTTTTGAGATTCCGGACGGTCAGCTGATTGGCCTGCTGGGGCCATCCGGCTGTGGCAAAAGTACAGCCCTGAACCTGATCTGTGGCCTGCAAAAACCAACGGAAGGCAAGATCTTTTTTGGGGAGGAGGATGTGACCCCCCTCCCTCCGGAACACAGAGGAGTAGGTATGGTATTTCAAAACTATGCCCTCTATCCCCATCTGACCGTGCTGAAAAATATTACTTTCCCGCTGGAAAATCTGCGGGGAGCGAACAGGCTCTCAAAGGAGGAGATGGAAAGAAAGGCTTTAGAGGCGGCAAAGCTGGTGCAGTTGGAAGGATTGATGGACCGAAAGCCCAGTGAACTCTCCGGCGGACAACAGCAGCGTGTGGCCATCGCCCGGGCGCTGGTGAAGACCCCCCGCGTACTGCTGCTGGACGAACCCCTGTCCAATCTGGATGCCCGGCTGCGTCTGCAGACCCGGGAGGAGATCCGACGCATCCAGCGTCAGACCAAAGTCACCACGATCTTTGTGACCCACGACCAGGAGGAGGCCATGAGCATATCGGACATGATCGTGGTCATGAAAGACGGTATCGTGCAGCAGATCGGCAAACCCCAGCAGGTCTACGACGATCCGGTTAACCTGTTTGTAGCCAAATTTCTGGGCACCCCTCCCATCAATATCTTCCAGGGCAGTGTATCCGGCGGAAAACTCTGCATCGGTGAGGAATCCGTTCTCGCCCTGCAAGGAGTGCCGGAGGGGACGGTTACGGTGGGCATCCGCCCCGAGGGCTTTATCCTACAGCAAGACGGCCCTCTGACCTGCGATCTGACCCGTGTAGAAGTCATGGGCCGGGATATCAGCGTGGTATCCGCCCACCCCTGTGCGGAGAATCCCTCCATTCGTTCCATCATAAATGCGGAAAACATCGTGGACACGGAGGCAAAAACAGTGCGTTTTGCACTTAACCCCCGCAAGGTCTATCTGTTCCACCCGCAAACAGGAGAACGTTTGCCCTTCACCCCAGGCTGACATCCTGTATCCCTTTGCCACAGGGAACAGGCAGCCCGCCGTTCCCTGCGGCAACTCTAACATCAAGGAGGAATTACTTTAAGATGGACAATAAAAATATGAAGGGCTGGCTCTATCTGTTGCCCGCTTTCCTGTTTCTGGGCGTATTCATGATCTACCCTCTGATAGACGTTTTCATATACTCTTTTGAGGAGGGATATAATTCCGCGTCCCAGACCTTTTCCGGCACAGGACTGTATAACTACTCTTATGTGCTCCGGGACCCCTATTTTCTCCAGGCAGTGAAAAACACCCTGATCCTGGTAGCCATCACCGTCCCCCTGTCCACCGGGCTGGCCCTGCTGATCTCCGTAGCTCTCAGCTCCATAAAACCGCTGCGGGACCTGTTTCAGACCGTTTATTTCCTGCCCTACGTGACCAACACTCTGGCAGTGGGTCTGGTGTTTATGATCCTGTTTAATAAGACCGCGTACTCCGACGGCCTGGTCAATATTCTGATACAGAGCTTTGGAGGCGATTCTGTGGACTTTATCGGAGGCCCCTACTGGGCCAAGATGTTTGTGCTGTGCTTTTACACCGTATGGGTGGTCATGCCCTTTAAGATCCTGATCCTGACCAGCGCTCTGGCGTCGGTGAACCAGGTCTACTACAATGCGGCCCGGGTGGACGGTACGCCCAGATGGCGGATCTTCGCCAAGATCACGCTGCCCATGATATCCCCCATGATCTTTTATCTGGTCATCACCGGATTTATCGGCGCTTTCAAGGCCTACAGCGACGCGGTGGCCCTGTTCGGAACAGACCTAAACGCCGCGGAGATGAACACCATCGTTGGCTATGTCTACGATATGCTCTACGGGGACAGCGGCGGCTATCCCTCCTATGCGTCGGCGGCGGCCATTATACTGTTTGCCATCGTACTGACCATAACCTGTATCAATCTTCTGGTCAGCAAAAAACATGTGCACTATTAAAAGCAGCGTCTCCCCCACGGCGCACCGGTCCTATACGGATGTAAAAGCAGCCGGATATGAACCGCCGGATTTGTGTGCCACAAGGAAGGATGCAGAAATTCGAATTAGGAGGCTCCTTTTATGAGCAAGATCACTGATTACCGAAAAGCCCGGCGCTTTTCCAATACTGCCATTTATACCCTGTTGGTTCTGTGGGGACTGATCGTGCTGTTTCCTTTTTACTGGATGGTACTGACCTCAGTGAAGAGCTACGGTTCCTATAACGCGGAGCAGATACCCTCTTTTTTCACCCTCTCTCCCACCCTGGAGAATTATGTAAACGCTTTTACCGCCGTACCCCTTGGCAAATATCTGCTGAACACTCTGCTATTTACGCTGGTCACCACCGCAGTCATGCTGGCGGTCATCACTCTGGCCGCTTTCGCCTTTGCCAGGCTGGATTTTAAGGGGAAAAATCTGGTATTCACACTGTTCTTATCCCTGATGATGATTCCCAGTGAGCTGGTGATCATCACCAACTTCACCACCATCACCAATCTGGGAATGCGCAATACCTTTCTGGGATTGATTCTTCCCTCGGTGACTTCGGTATTTTATATCTATCTGCTCAAGGAAAATTTCGCCCAGATTCCCGACGAGCTGTATTACGCGGCCAAGGTGGACGGCACCTCTGACCTGCGCTATCTGCGCCGGGTCATGATACCCATCTGCCGCCCCACACTGATCACGATCACGATCCTCAAGATCATAGAGTGCTGGAACTCCTATGTATGGCCCCGTCTGATCACCGATGATCCCGATTATTACCTGGTTTCCAACGGGATTCAGGAGATACGGGAAAATGGCTTTGGCCGTGAGAACATTCCCGCTATGATGGCCGCCGTGGTAGTGATCTCCGTCCCTCTGATCCTGCTGTTCCTAATCTTCCGCCGCAAAGTCATGGCCGGTGTGGCAAGGGGCGGCACCAAGGGATAGACCCGGGAAACTTCGGGAGAGACCGCAGGCCCGGAGCCGTGCTGTAATCAGACTTTACGGATATTATTTAAACAAGCGATTCATAGAGAGGATTTATATGGACAGGAAAGAAAAAGGACAAAAAAAATACAGGCTGCTGCCGCTGCTGGCAGCGCTTATCTTCCTCACCGGCTGTCACGGTTCCAGGGGGCTGGAGGCCTTTGAGATCCCTGAGAGTTTTGATACTTCTCAGGATTATGAGATCACTTTCTGGGCAAAGAACGATACCAATAAGACCCAGACCGATATCTACAAAAAAGCAATCGCGGATTTCCAGGAGCTGTATCCCAACATCACCGTAAATCTGCGGCTGTATACAGACTATAGCAGGATTTACAATGACGTGATCACCAATATTTCCACAGGCACCACTCCCAATGTGTGTATCACCTATCCCGATCATATTGCCACTTACCTCACCGGCATAAATATCGTGGTCCCTCTGGAGGATCTTTTTGCCGACAGCCGCTATGGGTTGGGGGGGAGCGAGCTGCGATATGACGGTCCCACGCAGGAGGAGATCATCCCCCAGTTTCTGTCGGAATGCGCTTTCAGCGAACACTACTATGCGATCCCTTTTATGCGTTCCACAGAGGCCTGCTATGTAAACAGGACCTATGTGGAGTCGCTGGGCTATACCCTGCCGGATACCCTGACCTGGGACTTCATCTGGGAGGTATCCGAGGCTGCCAACGCCAAAGATGATGACGGAACCTATCTGGTCAATGGGCAGAAAGTTATGATCCCCTTTATCTACAAGTCCACGGACAATATGATGATCCAGATGCTGCGGCAGAAGGGCGCCGGATACTCCACTCCGGAGGGAGATATCCAGATCTTTAACGATACCACACGGGAGCTGCTGTATACGGTGGCGAAACATGCGGAGACAGAGGCTTTTTCCACATTCAAGATCTCCAGCTACCCGGCCAACTTTTTAAATGCGGGCCAGTGTGTCTTTGCCATCGACTCCACTGCCGGGGCCACTTGGATGGGCACCCACGCCCCTCTGTCGGACATCAGCGAGGAGGCTCTGGTGGATTTTGAGACGGCAGTTTATCCCGTCCCTCAGTTTGACACAGACCATCCCCAGATGATCTCCCAGGGACCTTCCGTATGTATCTTTAACAAGCCTGACAATCAGGAAGTGCTGGCCTCCTGGCTTTTCGCCCAGTATCTGCTTACCAATGAGGTACAGATCGCCTACGCAGAGACAGAAGGATACGTGCCCGTCACCTCCAAGGCTCAGAACTGTGCCGAGTATCAGGACTACTTAAGCCGCTGCGGTCAGGACAATGCCGCCTATTATGATGTGAAGATCAAGGCCTCCCGGCTGCTGCTGGAACATGTGGGCGATACTTTTGTGACCCCGGTATTTAACGGTTCCGCCTCCCTGCGGGGCGCCGCGGGGCAGATGATCGAGAACGTAACCAAATCCGTCAACCGCGGTGAGACAATTGACGATGCCTACATGGAGAAACTCTATCAGGATGTGTTCAGCCTGTACCGCCTGGACTCCGTGCTGACCTTCGGCGGCCAAAAGGACCTGGGGCCTCTGCCTTCCACGGCAAAGTTTCTTTTGTCCGGTTTGGCGATCACCTGGGTACTGATTGGTGTATATGTAGCACGGGAAACGCTGAAAAAGCGTAAAAAAAGGCAGAATCACCATTGATTTATCGACATTTTGCGGTATAATAGCATTGGTTACAATAAACCAACTGTATATCTCCGAAAGTACGCAGATCATATCGGGACGCCCGAGCCGCCTGTTTTTGAACGGGATCATGGGTATCGTGTGCTTGCAGGAGACATGCGGAACTCAAATAGGAGGAAGATTATGAAAAAATGTTTAATTGCAACTCTGGCATTGACTTTGGTGCTGGCCTTGACCGGCTGCGGCAATGGGGGCACGGATGAGAAGTCCGAAGGCGTGATGACCTATGCAGAGTACGATGCTGCCGCTCTGGACACCCAGGTGGTGATTGAGGCTTATGTACAGGCCAAGCAGAGCTGGTGGGAGAATCAGGCTACAGTGTATGCCCAAGACAAGGACGGGGCTTACTACCTGTACAACATGGCCTGCTCCGAGGAAGATTACGCCAAGCTGACCACCGGTACCAAGATCAAAGTAACCGGCTACAAGGCCGAGTGGTCCGGCGAAGTGGAGATCATCGACGCAACCTTTGAGATCATGGACGGCAACTATGTGGCCTCCGCTACAGATGTGACCTCCCTGCTGGGCACGGACGAACTGATCAAGCACCAGAACGAGTTCGTATCCTTCAAGGGCATGACTGTTGAGGATGCCGGCAACGGAACAGCGTTCATGTACAACTGGGACGGTTCCGGTGAGGAAGGCAGCGATCTGTACTTCAATGTTTCCTTAAACGGCAATACATACACCTTTACTGTAGAGTCCTATCTGTGCGGCGCCGATACGGATGTATATAAGGCTGTCAAGGCTCTGGAGATCGGTCAGACCGTAGATATGGAAGGTTTCCTCTACTGGTACAACGGTGTGAATCCTCACATCACTTCCGTAACAGTAAAATAATACCGCAAGGCTATATGCCAATCGGGGTACCGCGTTTCCGCGGTACCCCGATTTTTCACACCATTACTTTTTACACCATCACTTTTTGTATCATACTTCCTATAACCGTATGAATTGATCCTATATCTTGAACTGTCTCATATCCGTCATCAGCTTGCCGGACTGCTTTTCCAGTTCCCCGGCGCTCTCTGCCGCTTTCTCACTCTGCCGGGCCACCACCTGCGCATGTTCACCCAATTCCGCCGCGGACTCGGAGATATCTCTGGAAATTCGCAGCTGGCTCTCCATCAGTTCCGCCATCTGGGATGCCGCTTGATCCACCTGACCTATCAACTCCACCATATGAGCCACAATACCGCCGGTTTCCTCCACCTTGTCGAATACACCGTCAAAGGTCTGGCTTGTAGACTCGATCATAGCGGCGTTCTCCTTGACTCTGCTCACGCTGGTCTCTGTATGTGCCACCGCTGCGGATACCGCTTGGCTGATATCCTGCGTCAGCCTTGAGATATCGTCTGCCGCGGCGTTGCTGTTCGCCGCCAGTTTTCCGATCTGCTCCGCAACCACGGCAAAGCCTTTGCCTGCCTCTCCGGCTCTGGCCGCCTCTATGGACGCGTTGAGGGCCAACAGATTAGTCTCTTCCGAGATATCCATGATCATCTCCACCATCTCATTGATACGCCCGATGGTGTCGCGAGTATGCCTTATTTGAGCTGCCAGGGTGGTGATAGTCTGCTCGATCATATCCATCCCCTGCCGAATCTGCTCCATGGCCCGCTGCCCGTTTCTGGAGACAGCCGCAGCATCCTGCATGATACTGCCCGCATTGGTTCCTTCCCCATGGGTGGTGCGGATATTCTCCGCCAGCAGCTCCATCTGTCGGCTGAAACTGTCCACAGTCTCCGAAAGCGTGTCTACCAAACCGTTCATTTCCTCCATGGCTTTCTGCTGGTGTCCCGAGGACTGTGTCAATGTACCGGCCACCACGCCGTTCTCCTGAGACTGCCGGCTAAGCCACTTTGCCGTATCGGTGATCTCCGCTATTATCCCCCGCATTTTCTTTAAGAACATCTGCATATTGCCACTCATCATGGCAATCTCGTCCCTACCCTTTACTTCCAGATTGCGGGTAAAATCTCCTGCCGCCACTTCAGCCAATGTATCCGTCACCAGCTGTACCGGCTTTACAATACGGTTCATCATCCGCAGGATCAGAAGCAGCAGCACGGCTGCAGCCACAACGGCAATCACCGCCATATACAGTTCCAGCAGATGCAGGTCCCTGAGCACCTCGGACTGGGATATAAATGTTACCAGCCGCCAGTCCGTGCGGGATATGGGGCTGACATAGATCAGATAGCTACCGCTGTCCCCTTTCACGGTTGTTATGCCCGTAAATCCCTCGGCCAGCTTACCGCTGATATTTCCATACAGTATATCCAGACCCTGCTGATCCAATCTGGTCTCCATCATGGACTCTTCGGGATGGGCAATGATCATCTGACTGCCGGTCACCAGAAACGCTCTTCCGCTGTCACGCAGCCGTATCTCCTTCATCATATTCGCCACATAGTCCAAATACACGTCCACAGCCATTACCCGGACCGCCTTGTCATAATCCATCCGCACCGAAGCGCTGACGCAGACCCGCCCTGTCTGGGAGTCATAATACGGCTCTCCGAAAGCCAGCTCTCCGTGTTCACATCCCTCCAGATACCAGTCCCGCTGAGTCAGCACCCAGTCTCCGTCCGGCACCCAGCCTGAGGAGTCCAGATAGGTGCCTCCATCGTCACCCATATACAGGCCTATCGGATAGGCATCGTTTACATCCAGAGATGTCTTCATGAATTCCAAGATATCCTGGTCATTGTCAAAGGGCCCTTTGTTGATGGCATCCTGATACACCTTGAGCTCCGCCATAATGCGCTCCACCCAGCCGTTGATGTCCTCCGCATATACGTTGGAAGCTGCCTCCAGATTGTCCTGTGCCTGATCAATGATCAAGCTGCGGCTGATCAGAAAAAAGCAGACGATCAGCACCAGGACCACAGGAATGATCACAATGATCAGTTTCGTGCGTATACCCAGTTTCTTTTTCATCTCCATACTCCTTTTCCGCTTTGGAGAACTTAACCTGTGTTCTCCATTCTTTTGTCAATGATTAGAGTATAACAACCACTTGAGAAAAATGCAAGTCCCGGCGGTCAGCGCCGGGAAATATTTCCGGAAAAGTCTCTGCGCCTGGACCGCAGCCACTCCCGAAACTCGGGCAGCGCCCGGGTTCCCTGCTCCGTCACCGGTTTTATCCATCTGCCGGATGCCGTGTACCTGGTCTCCACCAGCAGCCGTATGATCTCGTCCGTATATACAAAGGCGAACACTCCCAGAAACGGCAGTTTCAATACCATGCCGGCAATCCATGTGGCGGGCACGCTGATAACGAACAGGCAGCTTACCTCCAGAACCGTGCCAAACACAGCTTCCCCTCCTGCCCGGTATGACTCGTTCATAATGTAGTTGCAAGTACGGATCGTGCCGAACACCAGATAAATCAGCAGCATATATTTGCCATAGGTCATGGCCATCTCTCCCAAACCGAAGAGCCCAAAAATCGGCTCGTTAAGCAGTGCCATCACCGCCACCACGGCAAAAGTCACCATAGGACAGAACATAGAAGACTTGCGGCAGTAATTGTATGCCCTGGGCAAATGTCCTGAACCTACTTCCTTGCCGATGATCACGCTGGCCGCATTGGACAGGCCGCCGAAAAAGGCGTACACAAAGCCCTCGCAGACACGAAACGCCGCCATAGCCGCAATAGCGGATTCGTCCTGATGCCCAATCACAATATTTATGATCATCTGTCCCACGCCGTAGAGCATCTCATTGGCCAGGATGGGCAGACACTTTCCCAGATAAGCGCCGAAAAATTCTTTCTGAAAGCCAAACATTTCCCGCAGGCGCAGCCTGATCTCACATTTTGAGACCAACAGAAGGATCACCAGCAGCAGCAGGTTCACAATCCCCGATGCCAGAGTGCCCACAGCGGCTCCGGCCACTCCCATCTTAGGCGCGCCAAACCGCCCATAGATCAATACAAAATTCAGCGCAAAATTTACTGCCAGAGACGCGATCGAGCAAATAAGCGGCGCTTTCACCCGCTCGGTAGCCCGCATGAAAAAGCTGACCAGCACGGCAAAGACCTGTAACGGATAGGCAAATCCTACGATACGGATGTAGGGAGCTCCCATGCGTATGATATTCTCCTTATCCGTATAGATTCCCAACATAAACTCCGGGTTTGTGATGGCCGTAATGGCAAACACAGAGCCTACCACAGTCATAAACAGAAAAGTCACGCCAAAAGTCTGGTTGATCCCCCTCTGGTTTTTCGCCCCCCAGTATTGGGCAAAAAACAGCATAGCTCCCCCTGCGAATCCCCAGTAGCATGAAAAAAACAGGGAACTGATCTGGGAGCAGATCCCCACCGCCGCCACAGCCAGCTCTCCCATGCTGCCGATCATTATGGTATCCACCATCCCGGCAGTGGTGGACAGCAGATTTTGCAGCGCTACCGGAAACGCAATGGTCATCATCAATTTTAGAAAGGATGTCCATGTGATCTTTTCATCCGACATAATTTCCTCTTTCCCGGCGTTCTGCCGTTTTATACTATACACTCTGTCATCTTGATACGCTTTAATACAGTCCGTGGGACACATTTAGCGCTTATATCCTTATCTCGCGCTTGCGCACTCTATCGTCCAGCAGAGCCAATGTGGCGCATTTACTCATTGTAGCACAGCCCCATTATACTTTTCAATAAATTTGCAAGTTTTTATTTTGTTCCTAACTATTGGTTCCGGAAACAGCAAACATAAATCTTATGTAGATATATTAAAGAAGGCAGTTGCATCTATCGGCAACTGCCTTCTTCATTTTGCGGTTTCTCCTCTACATATATTGGCCAAAACGCAGAGTTCTTCCCAGCTACGGGACGACTAATTCTCTGAAACGCTGGAATACGCTCTAGTGTCATCTCGCAGACCACGGTCCTGTTCCGGCAATATTATATGCTTTTGCATGGAGCATTCAATTCTGATGGCAGCTGCCCCCATTTCCTGCGCAACCGTGCCTGTCCTCGCCGCAGGGATGGCTTTCCCCGTGATGTTCATGATGTGCACAACGAACATTCTGCTCAAACTTAAGCTTTCCGGTCAAAAGGGCATTCACTGCCTCGTCGGCGTTTCCCGACACACCGCCGTAAAACCGGATTCCCATTTCTGCCAGCGCAGTCTGGGCCCCGCCGCCGATGCCGCCGCAGATCAGCGTGTCTACCCCCAGGCCGGAGAGCATTCCCGCCAAGGCACCATGCCCACTCCCCTCAGTGTTTACAATCTGAGACTCTGCCACTTTTCCGTCCCTGACCTTATAAACCTTAAACTGCTGTGTATGTCCAAAGTGCTGGAATACATTTCCGTTTTCATATGTGACGGCAATCTTCATAATATCTTCTCCCTTCTGAATATAAATCATAGTTAGGTAATTGCGAAATCCCTTTTTCCCGTCCCCAATCCAGAGCAGCCCGCACAGTATGATGAAGAAACCCAAAAGCTATTTGGGCGCACCTGATGTCATAGCCTTTAACACAATGCAAAAAATTGCCGCCTGGCAGACAAACTGTTCCGTCCGTCCGCCCCAGCGGCAGTTTCAAATACTAATAACTATTTTACAAACCTCTTTTTAAGACCAAACAAAATGGCAGCAATACCGATCAACGCTATCGCGTAAAGCGGAGCCGGTACGGAATCGCCCAATGCGGCGATCAGAGTGCCCGCGTTGAACGCAGTCGCAAAAGTACCAACCTGTGCCATCACATGAATCTGCACATCCTTACCCACTATCTCGGCGGGAGTGATCACCAGAGTACAGAGCTCTTTGCCTGTGGTATGATCCGTATAACAAATTGTAAAAGTATTGCCTGAACGGGTAACTGTCACCGCGTATGTATGTCCTTGTACCAGCTTGCTGTCCAACTGGGAAGGAATACCGGTAATCACGGCCTTAGCAGGATCGAAACCTTCTGCTGTCCACGCGTTCTTATCCGATCCGGTGGTAATATAACCGTTTGTGGCAGGATCAAAAATCTCAACGCTGAACGCGCCATATCCATCCATCAAGGAAGATGCCTGCACCGTCCATGTCCAGGTTCCGTCGCCGCTCATAAGCCGGTCGGTGCCTTTCATCATACCTGCCCACCATTCGGTACCTTTCAGAACTTCGCCGCTTGTGGCTGGCTTATTGGCGCTGGCAGGTGAATCTATCAGAGTGCCCTCGCAGAAAGCGGTCAAATAGGTACCAACCTGAGCCATAACGTGGATCTGAACATCATGGCTGACTAATTCGCCGGGGGTGATCACCAGCGTACAGATCTCTCTGTTTTCAGCAAAATCTACATACTGAACCGCGAAACTGTTGCCAGAACGGGTAACAGTCACCACATAGGCATGCCCCTCTACAAGATTGCTGGCCAGTTCTGCCGGAACACCGATAACCGTTGCTTTGGCGGGATCAAAACCCTCTGCCGTCCATGCGTTCATATCCGATCCGGTGGTAATATAGCCGTTTGTTGCAGGATCATAGATCTCTACACTGAACGCGCCATACCCGTCAATCAAGGAAGAGGCCTGAACCACCCAAGTCCAGGTTCCGTCACCGCTCATGGGCTGATTGGAACCGATCGCCATACCTGACCACCATGCGCTGCCGCTCAATATCTCACCGCCTGCAACCGCGCGAACCTCTGCGGGGGGAGCTGCCGGAGCGCTGGAGTTATCGTTGGAATTGCTGGGAGGATTGTTCCTGTTGTCAGCTTTTGCCTTTGCCCCTGAAAGATCAATGTGCTGATCAACCGTCTGCAGATCACTGAGCGTACACAATTCTCCTGTCAGCGACACGTAATTTTTCACTGCCTGATCCACAGGAACCGCATATGTAGTGGTTAACCCGTTATTGGACACACCGATCAACGCACAGTCTTTATACAGCTGTGTTGTAACGATACATTCAACGCCATTTCTGTTCGCTGCCTGCCATGCTGCCCACGCCGCATCGTCACCCGGGATAGCGGCCTCTGTAGCCTTACAGATCGGAGCGACCATACCTGCACCGTCCCAATACCAGTTATCGGAACGTATTACACCGTACTCCCGATATCCGGCACCGTTCACAAGACCATCCTCGCTGTGGAAAGCAACAAACAACGGTGTCTCCCAGTTGTTAAGTGCTCCGTCATCCGTCTTGGAATGGAACTTATATGTATGAGGCTCCCCGGTGATCTCAAACCCTTCCGTATGTGCGCTCCAGAAAGCGTCACAATCCAGGAAAACCCCTCCGGGAGTGTCCGTTCCGGGCTCGTCTGTCCCGGGCTCGTCTGTTCCGGGCTCATCTGTCCCCGGTTCGTCTGTTCCCGGATCACTGGGGATCAAGTCAACAGCCGCACTCAGATCAATATGATCCTCCGATGGCGCAATATTTGTTAATATACAATTCTCTCCCGATAAAGTGACACTCGGAGTTCCGGATACGGGAATCGTGGCAATGGAATTCACTCCGTTGTTGGATAGAGCGACTACTGCGTAATTCCCCACCTGACGCATGGTAATCTTGCACACTACGCCGGCCTTATTGGCATTCAGCCATGTAGCCCAAGCTGCATCGTCAGGAGGAACATTAGAAGTCTGATATGCATATCCTTCCGGCAGATTGTTAATATCCGCACCCGAAAAATCATTGAGGGCCCAGCCCCATACGTCCGAACGTCCCGCAAAAAGCTCGGCACCGCCTTCCGAATACACGAAAAAGGAAGGTGTACAAAAATTACCGGGGGCATCCGCATTGGTCGTGGACGTAAATGTATAGGTCTGATCTGTTGCTGTCAGTGGAATTTTAGGAGATTCTGTCTTTCGGAAACCGGTACTGGTATCAACAAGATCGAACGTACCGTTTGTATTGTTGTCGTTGCCGCCATCTTCCGGAAGCTGATCGATCGCTGAAGTCAAGTCAAGATGGTCTGCAGATGAAGTGATATTTGTCAACTTGCAGTTCTCACCGGATAAGGTGACGTATGCGGTATCTGATGTCGGGATCGTAGCGATAGAAGATACTCCGTTGTTAGAAAAGGCTACAATCGCGTAATTCCCTACTTTACGCATTGTAATCTTACACTCGGCACCGGCCTTATTGACATCCAGCCATGTAGCCCAAGCTGCATCGTCAGTGGGAGCATTATTGGTCTGGTAATTATACCCCGCTGGCAACGGTCCGCCTGTATTGCCACCAGGCATCCACCCGTACACATCGGAACGTCCCCCAAAAATCTCGTCATTACCCGAATACACAAAAAATATAGGGGTCTCCCATATGTTTGACGCATTCGCATTGGTCGTGGATGTGAACGTGTAAGTCTGTTCCGCATCTGTGATCTCAATGCGGGGAGTCTCGCTCGAATGGAATCCGCCGCTGGTATCCACATCAGCCAACGTTCCTTCCGCATTCGCCGTGATAGGCAGCAATGTCGCCGTAGACAGCGCCAATGCACAGCTTAAGCAAAACACCAGAAATCTCTTAGCTCTTTTCATCTTTACCTCCTTGTATACAGTTTTTCCCGCGCAGGAATACTTTGGTAAAGACATTATATCACATCCCGATATCCGGTGTAAATATGTTATTTATCCCTTTTTAAAGCATTTTAGTCTCTGCTTTAATATATTTGACCCTTGTGCCGGCCTACTCCGCCCCTTCCTGTGTTGCAGCCCCGATTTCATAGCTGTCTACTCTCACCGCATTGACCAGCGTTCTCCTTCCCGTCACATAACAGGTTAACAGCGTGACCACCTTATCCTCGCGGTCCACCTCAATTTCGGTGTCCTTTATACTTCTCTTTTGCAGTGTGGCTATAAACTCGGAGAACTCTTTATCAGGTGTAAAATCAACCCGGCACATTTCCGTCTCCGTCTCTGACACGTCAAAACAGGAAAAAATACGGTAACGGTACACGATCCCCTCCACCAGGATCTGAAAATACTGATGATCCTCGTAATAATCCTCCTCCCTGTAATACTTTAGCTTACCGAACATACTAAGATTTTTCATATTATGCCCGTAGACCACGCTTCTGCTGTCCTCAAAATCCGGCGTATTGTCCCCCTCCAGAAAAATACTGCCTGCGCTGGCGTTTTTCCCATCCAGAGTCTTGCGCAGATAGCGGACATTATCCCCCGAATACAAGATGGGGTAGCTGATATTTTCATTCTCAAAAAATATCCATCCCACCACATCCGGATTGCGCTCTTTCAATCTTTCAAAATCCACACGGATCATATGATACCAGGGAATCTCTGTGATCTCCGGCTCCTCCTCACCCAACAGTTCTCCCCCGGAGACGCTGCCCGGACCGATTTCATCTTCCTCCGAGGGAGGAATCGTTTCCTCCTCAATAGCCGTATCCTGCACCGCTTTTGAAACGTACTGTTCGTTCAATTCCTCATATAAACTGTCGGACATGGCCCGGTCTGCATAATGCACGTAAAGTTTCACTCCGGCGTACCCTACCAGCGCTATACCCAGAAGTATTACAATGTCGTACAGCAATTTACTGTTTTTCTTCATTTTGTCCTATCCCTCAAATTTACTTAAGCTTTTGCTAAACTATTTAACACCACCGCCATCTTTTCGATACCATTGGATTTACTGCTATTTTCTCATAAAACGGCTCTTTTTTCCTTTGCGGAAACATTTCCTACCGCTGTACACATCCCTGTAACAGAATGGTCTTTGGCATATTCAACTAAACGGTTGACAATCATTGTATCCACGCACAAATGCATCTATATCCGGATAACGGTTTATCGGCAGCCCGGCCTTATCGTACTCTTTTAGATATTCCTTCAGAATATCGTCGTACGCCTTCGCGGTCTTATACAGATCCCGCGAATCATATCCTTCCATAACATCATATTTGTCAATACTCACTTCACTGTCAATTTCTGAGAACATTGCGTTAGCGCTGATCAGGTTCATAAACGCAAGATGCCGGTTCCCCGTTTCCGCCGCTAAATACATCTTGTTTCGCCAATTGGAATACATCTCCTCATAGGTGCCGGCAAGCGTTTCTTTGGTTGCCTCTTTCTTCGGCATGGCGATGGTTTCTTTCACCTTATGAAACGCCGCCGTTGTCTCCCGCATAAGTGTGGACAAATGATTTTGCACAGACAAGGCAGACGCAGCGGATACCACATCCTCTATCCTGTCACAGAGCTTATCCGGCCTGTTTTGCATTGCGTTTAACTCTTCATAGGCACGTTTTACTCCGTAATGAAAATACCGCTTGTTCAGCATTGCTATTGCATTCTCTATGTAATAGATGGCCCCGCCTGCCCCCTCTAGAACATCGGACCTACGCTCTGAGATCATGGCCAATGTGTAGCAGTGTTCCGCCTCCTTTAACAGCTTTTCCGCTTTGGCGTAATCTTCTTCCGAGAAGGGAGCCGCCATGATATCTTTTGCCCCTTTTCGCAACAGTTCCAGCTGTTCCCGGTACTTCTCATCCGCGCAATAGACGATCCGGGCATCCATCAGTTTGGAGATATTCGGGTGTTCATATTTTGCTTCATCCCGCAAGCATTCCCATGTTGTACAGTAGATGTCATGTCCGACCTGCAAATCATCCTGTATTAAAGTACTTCCCAGTTGCCAGCCTCTGTCGTCATTAATCACAATGAGCAGATCCAAATCGGACTTCTCATAAAAGTCTCCCGTCAAATAGGAACCGTATATTCCTATCAAGGCAAGAGCGCCAGGACACACTTTGTCTGCCCTTTCTATGACCGCATCAATGATCTTTTGGTTTCTTTTTTCTAAATCTTGCATTACTGCTGACTCCTTACCTCATCTATAATCCCCAAAGTACAGCGTTGGGGAACCATACAAAATTTCATATGCTGCTATTTTCATGTGCAGTCTTTCTCAATATTGGCTCTGCCGTGCTATCCTTACAAAAGACTATATAATTCATTCACAACAGGCCGGCAGATCTCCACTACAGTGCTCCCATGCCGGATTATAAAATGTCCCTCCATAGATTCCGGTTGTGGTCAAAATTATATCATTGGATTAAACACTTTACAACAATATTGGGAGGAAATTGACCTTTCCTAAATTGCAAAAGTAAATTCTATCCTTTAAGATAAATCTATTATTTCAAAATAAAATTCATCTGTTTCAAAATATCCATTTGTATATTCTATCAAAATACCCTTATGATATTTCCTTAAATACGATTTACCTCAAACATCCCATTAACAAACAAATATTCATACTTTTTCTCCACTCATCCAACCATATTTCCAATAGCTTCCTCAACAGCAGCATTTAAACTTTTTCCGTGTTCAATAGCATACACAGCAATGTTACGATGCAGTTCTGGACTAATCCTAACATTAAATGTTCCCTTGTATGGCTGTTCGGGTACCACATTTCGTTCTTTGCAGTCTGCCAAATATTCGTCAATCACATTCTGAAAATCCTGCTCTAGCTCCTGTACAGAATCACCTTCATAAGATAACAAAGATTTTATTCCAATTACTTTTCCGAAAAGACAACTATCTTCTTTGGAATATTCCACTGTACCGTTGTAATTCTTATATGACAACAAATTACTCATAATCAACCATCCTTTCTTAATTTCTCTATTACCTGATCTAAGACATATCTCTTTAATATCCCGTTTGGATGTGGTTTATGGAAATTTATCACTTCATTACTTCCATCTTTTACAAATTTTACTCCCGCTCCGGTTCCTCCTAGTTTTAATTCATACCCAAAATATGATAACAGGGACTTCATTTCATCAAAAGTAAAATCTTTAGGTTTCTTCAATAATCTATCTATCAATTTATCTTTCTTACCCTTGACATTTCTCCTTTAAATGTAATATATCACTTCACAGCAAAGTATGCAACTATCTCTAGTTGCTAATATCCCTTTTTATAGTAGTCCTGTCTAAAGTGTGAAATTGTGATCACTGCCCTATGCAGAATTTGTAGCGTTAATGTGATGCCTTGACAGTCAAGCACTAAAACTAAGAGAACACTTCTAGCGGCTGCAAAGAAATCAATCGAACCCATGCCCCGATATGCCGCCGTATTTCCTGCCGCTTTGTATATATGCCCGACAAGGACAATCGCACACTGGTAGGAACGGGCAGAACAGGTAAAACAAATAAAAGGTTGGTAAAAAGACAAACTCCGATGATATTTGGCACCACTATCCACTTTTTCATTTTGCAAAATTTCAAAAAGGGCTCCCCGATTTCTCGGAAAGCCCCATAAAATCCAGCTTTTTACTGATTACACAATAATCGCAGCCACACGACCAGAATCTACTGTACGTCCACCCTCACGAGCTTTCGGAAATGAAATCTGAATACTTTTCCTTGTTTTTGCTACTTATTATTCATCATATTATCTGATTTGACACTATATTTTTACTGTTCTGAAAAATTTTAGAGCCAAAATAGAGCCATCAGCAAAATACCGATTTTCTCCTTATCCATCCTTATTACATGGTGCTAGCACCATGTATAAATAACATTAACAAGGAAAATATCAATTCGTTGTCCTCCACCACTCTAATCAACAAACCGGAATTTTCGTTTTCACCAGACTTATCGTTTCTTAACAAAATCAACTTTCCGCCAGTGCATCAATCAATTTCTGGATACTATGTTCAAGAGTGCTTTCACCCCAGCCAAGCTCCCATTCATCATTTGAACCACTGTCAGATACAACGTAGATCGCTGTTGCCTTGCGGGAACGGAAATTCGCGATTGTAAATAGTCCTGCTCCTTCCATCTCAACGCATTTCGCACCCAGATCGTTAAAATAATACCGTTCTCTCCATTCAGGCTGAATATATCCGCCATCCGTTGTCCAATGATAGCCACGAATACAGGATATTCCCTTTTTCTCCAGCTCCATACAAAAAGAGTCTGTCAAATCCTTTGTTGAATCGATTCGTTCCCCCTTAAATCCATATAACCTGGTAATAGAGGTATCGTTATAAGCCCCATCGGTAAGGACATAGTCTCCAATCTTATTCCCGCCGGCAAATCCTACATGAATCAGTTCTTTCACTCCTGCTGCATATAAATCCTCTGCCTGGGTTGCCAGTCCCGGTGAACACATCTCGCCCTTTGCAAAACCTAAATTGCTGTTATGATTCATTACATATATGCCTCCACCGACATCAAAGGTAAGCGTAGCAATGTTCTTTGCAAGCATTGTATCAAACAGGCTATCCGCCAGCAAATAAACTCTTTGGGGCACCTTTGTCTGATATTCATCAAAATCAAGTCCCTGCAATTCAATCTCTTTTCGGACAAGAACAGATGGGGCATTATAAAAAGCCGGGTCTATATCAAATTCTCTTTTCCGCATAATAGAATATGACAATAATTTTCCATTTGCAACGGAATGCTCCGCTTGTCTTAATAACTCGTATCCCCGTTTGCGATAAAATTCAACAGCTGGCAACGATGCATCTATATTTACATACGAATAATTCTTTATTATTTCTTTTTCCAAACAATCCATAAGCTTGGTTCCAATTCCCTCATGTTGATGATTCGGAGTTACATATACCCTTAAAATAGCGTTTTGATTGATTGTGCCTGTTCCAAGAGTGGCAGCTCCACAAGCAATCACATAGGTATTACCTTCCAAAATGTCCTTATGGATATTATCGTGATTATGTAATTCCAAAAAGAAATCCACCACTTCATCCGAATAGTATTTTGAATATATTTCTTTTATCGTTTCACTTACGACTTCATTAATCTCGTCAGTCTGATCTAACCGAGCTTTTTTGATTGCTAATTGTTCCACTCTTTTTCCCTCCATAAATTCCGATTTGTCCATTTCATTATATCACTTCCGTTCCTCATTTACCACAAAAATATAGGGCGCAGCAACCACCGCGCCCCACATTTATTATCGTTCTAACGATTTCTCTATTTTCCACTTCTGCCCTTTCAAATCGGTTTGCTTCTCATACAGATTATTGCGCTCTTTGCAAAGTTCTTTCATGCGCTCCAACTGCGCCCGCACTCCCTCCCGGCAATCCGGCTCTATCTTCTTATATTCCCCGGTCAGATTGCGGATTGTATTATTGTTTTCCTTTATCTGCTCCGAAAGGCATACCCAGTCTATCAGATTTTGCACTTCCTTGTCCGTTTCATAAAGGTCTGTTTCTGCTACGATTTTAGCACACAGCCGTATCATTACTTTCTTTTCCATATCCGTCATAATCCTATCAATCCTCACTTTCCTATCGGCTCATTTCAAACACACGTTTCGGGCGTTTATTTGCCTTTTCTATCTGTTCTAATGCCTTTGACCGTTCCAATATCAACTGTACCTGTTCTCTACCTAAATGACACTCCAAACGCCTCAAATCAGACGCTTTTTCCTGCAATCGGTTTATGGTGTCGCTCTGCTCCATGACCTTATCTGTCAAGCGACTAATCTGTATTTGTTGCTCGTCCACTTTGGCGGCAAATTTCTTGCTTTGCTCTGTAAGCTGTACGCATTTGATAGTCAGATTTTTTACCACTTCTTTCAATTTCTCCACAAGCGGTAAAGCCTTTTTATCCCGGTATGCCTTTGCGCTCATCAATGCCCCCGGCTCTGCCAACTGCCATTTCACATCTTCATCATAGGCGTGTATATTGCGCTCCATGACTTCCTTTGACTGTACCATTTTGTTGATTTCCTGCTGTAACTTTTTCTGCTGTTTCTCCAACTTTTCATTTTCGGATAACAGCTTTTCTTTATCCTCTGTCAGCGTTTCCGTCTGCTCTTTTAGAAGATGATTTGTTGCGGTAAGTTCCGATACTTCCTGCCGGATCGCTTCGCCCTCTTTCCGTATCTGCTCCGTTTCCTGTCCTGCCGCTATCTGCTGATGAAGAATATCGGATAATTCCTCTTTACTGCCGGAGATTGTCTGTTCCAGTTCCGCAACCTCTTTCTGCCGTTCCTGCTTCTCAAAATCCAAAACCGACAAATGCTTCTCATGTGTTCCCTTTTTCTCCCACTCAATATCATGCTTTAGCATAATCTCCGCAAGCTGTTCTTTCTCTGCCGCTACCCACTGGTTACGTTCCGTTTCGCTCCTTGTGCCGCCTTTGAAGCCGAGTTCTGCCAGTGCCTTTTTCAATGATACTCTTGTTTCAAGCCCTCTTTTGCTTCCAATCGTATAAGGTATGAAATCTATATGCAGATGTGGTGTTGCTTCGTCCATATGGAGATGTGCCGAAAACACTCTCAATGTGGGATTGCGCCGCTGAAAATCCTGCATATATTCATCAAGTATTTTTGCCGCAAGCTGTCCGTCCTCTGTCTTTGCCCCCATATCGTCCTTGTTGCCTATCTGTAAAATAATTTCATGGAATGGCTTCTCCTGCTTGCCGGAACAGATTTTCTCATAATAATCATCAATCCGGCGGTCACTTCTAGTCTGCTTCTCATTGTACCGGTCAAGTGCTTCATCAAATAATTCGTGGTAAACATCTTTGATATTTTCGTTGCAGTATTCCACATTCAGACAGCTCCGCTCCGGGTCAGTGTTCTTTGCGTGGAATTTTCTGCTGTTGTGGTTGACAGAGCCTTTCCCTGTCATAACGCTGATAGTCCGCTTCAATCAATTTCCCTTTCTCCCTATCGGGTAATGAGCGCCGGAAACGGCGCATAGCCTTTGTTACTTTCTGCGAAAGTAACGCAAAAGCACTTTCGACA
>ERZ777305.707-NODE-707-length-51194-cov-5.872543_pt1 | contig 51194 bp, 51 predicted proteins | sample MGYA00374965_ERZ777305 | MGnify/ENA primary metagenome ERZ777305 (study PRJEB29328, sample SAMD00013331) | mouse gut metagenome | study: EMG produced TPA metagenomics assembly of the Metagenome analysis of fecal microbiota from mouse which was promoted...
GCACCTGACTTTTAATCAGGTTGTCGGGGGTTCGAATCCCCCGTGCTTCATTAAATAAAGAGAAAGAGTGGATGGGGGATTCGAACCCCAGTTTGATATCCCCCGTGCTTCACTAAAATATGAAAGGCGGAAATCCAGTAAAAACAGCGGATTTCCGCTATTTTTATGCAATTTAGCAGGTTGTCAGATACCAAGGAATTCTTTAATATTTGATGTAGTCAAGATATAGTCAGAGGCAAAATGTAGTCATAGGTGTAATCAAAAAGAGAGATAAATAAACAGACCGCCAGCGGATAGCTCTAATGACTTCAATAATCTTATTGATATCATCAAAGCAGCGTCCTTCGCAACGGTATTTCCGGTAAATTTCTTGGGCGTTCGCAATACCTTTGGAGCGATTAGATTGCATTTCAGGAAAGGTTGTCATATAATTTTTTTAGCAAAATGAAAATCTGGTCGATATAAAGAGTAAGACAAAAAATTGGTATATGAAAGTGAAGGATGAACTTGTGATGAAGGTAAAAAGATTAGTCTCGGCGATGTTTGATCATATTAGTGAATGTATGGCGCCTATTATACCAGTTCTTATTGCGGGCGGTATTTTGAAGATGGTGGTACTGGTTTTAGGTATGATAGATATTGTACCCGAAACGACAGAGGCCATTTTTGCGGCAATTGCAACAACGCCGTTTTACTTTCTGCCAGTGTTTGTAGCATATTCGGCGGCAAAGCATTTTGATACGGATTCGTTGATGGCAGTGGTCAGTATGTGTGTGATGCTCCTACCGGATTTTACCGCCTTGATGGAAAGCGGGGAGAAAGTTACCTTTATCGGGATTCCAGTGGTGTCCGCTACATATGCTTACAGTGTTATCCCGGTCATTGTTTTGATTTATTGTATGTCCCATGTGGAACGCTTTTTACGAAAAGTTATAAAAGAGAGTTTGCAGCCATATTTTTTGGCGGCAAGTGTGATTCTAATAACCTCACTGCTTGGAATTTTGATCATTGAACCGGCTGTGAGCCTTTTGAGTAACGGATTGGCACAGGGGCTCAATGTGATGCAGGAGCGTGTGCCTGTAGTGGCATGGGGCCTGTTGGCAGCAAGCACACTGCTTTTGGTTTCTACAGGAATGCACTGGATATTTATGTCGTTGGCAATCACACAGATTGGTCTGACAGGGGTAGATTATGGTATCATGGTGGCATTTCTTATCTTTAATTTGTCTTTGGCGGGATGCGATCTGGGCGTTTTTGTAAAGTCAAAAAATAAAGAGCGCAAGGCTTTGGCTATGAGTGCTATGGTCACAGTGCTTGTCTCGGGGGTATCGGAGCCGTCTATATTTGGTGTATGTTTTAAGGAAAGGTCGCCTATTGCCGCCAATATACTGGGCTGTCTGATTGCGGGTATTGTGCAAGGCATTATAACAGTATATGCTTATATCTATGCATTTCCAAGTCTTCCATCCATTTTGATGTTTTATAGTGATGGGGAACCGGATAATCTGATTAAGGCCATTGTGGTGGGAGCGGCATCTTTTGTGGCAAGTTTCGTGCTGGCGGCGTTTATCTATAAGGAGCATCCGGATACATCCAAAAAGCAGATAGCATAGTTTTGGGGGAGAGTGAAACGCTAGAGGGCATCGTGGAGCCCTGTTAAGGCATGGAGGTATATATGAAAAAGCTGATATTTTTTGTGGGAGATATAGAGACACAGGGTTATTTTTCTCTGCAGATTGCAGAAGCCATGGAGGCTCTGGGGCATGAAACTTTTATCTATGATTTGAGCAAACCCTGGGGCAGTACGGAGAAGTTCTTTCGGTTTTTTGAAAAGGGAAATACTGCATTGATTAACTTCAACTTTCACGGGATGAGCGGAGAGGAATATTTTTTAGACGAAAACGGAACTATGATGTGGGACGCTCTTTCCATACCCAGCTATAATATTGTGGTAGATCATCCTATGTATTATCATCATTTTCTGGAAAAGGTGCCGGGGAATTATCATCACATCAGCATTGACAGGAACCATGAAGCGTATATGCGGCGTTTTTTCCCGGAAATTGTGAATGGACCGTTTCTGCCGTTAGCAGGCACGAAATTGTATCCGGACAGAACGAATGTGCCGGTGGAGTTTCGTAAATATGATGTGACGATGGTGGGCAATTATTGTGTGCCAGCCACTTTTGAAAAATATATCACAAGGATTGACGACGAATACACGGCATTTTATTATGGCATGATTGACGATCTTATGGAAAATCCGTGGAAGACGGTGGAGGAAGTGGCGCAGGCGCATCTTGAGGATGAACTTGGGGAAGTGCCAGAAGAGGAACTGAAAAAGGCTATGGCGGCGCTTACTTTTATTGACTTGTATGTGCGTTATACGTTCCGGGGACGGGCGGTGCAGGAGCTTGCGGATGCGGGAATTAGGGTACATGTATTTGGAGACGGCTGGGATTTGTTAGAGTGCCAAAAGCCCCAGAATCTGATGATTATGAATAGTTTGGATTCCGTGGGTTGTCTTAAGAAATTGTGTCAGACGAAGCTTTCTCTCAACGTGATGCCATGGTTTAAGGATGGCGCTCATGACAGGATTTTTAATAGTATGTTGAACGGGGCGGTATGTCTGACGGACAGCAGCATATATTTAGATGGTATTTTGCGTGATGGTGAAAATTGTGGTATTTATACGTTAAAAGAGATGGACCGTCTGCCGGAAATTGCGGCAAAACTGTTGGAAGATTCCAATCTTATGCAGAAGATAGCAGACGGGGGATACAAGACGGCAGAGGAAGGGCATACCTGGGCCCATCGGGCAAAAGTGCTGCATGAGTTGGTGGAGAGGGATTCCTAAACTGCTGGTTGATATACGTTTTATGGACGGGATAGATTTGACAGGCGAGGAGTGGGACAGATGGATTTTGTAAAGTTATATAAAGAGAGGCGAAGACAGCGCATACAAAGGCTTTATGAGCGTCATAAACGGCTTCGTATGCTCTTAAAGGAACATGGTGAGGATATTCTTAATTCAAAGAATTTTAAGAGCACAAGAGGACATATACAGCATGGCACGATGACGGTGCATAACCATTGCATGGACGTGGCGCGCTATAGTCTGCTCCTCAACAGAAAGTTGAATCTGCATTGCAATAAGCATGATTTAGTTAGGGGAGCACTTTTACACGATTATTTTCTGTATGACTGGCATGACAAGGCGTATTTGTCCAAGAGAAAGAGGCTACATGGATTTCATCATCCCATGACAGCGCTTCGCAATGCGGAGAAAGAGTATCAGCTGAGTGACGTGCAGAGGGAGATCATTAAGAAACATATGTGGCCTCTTTCGGTAGTACCGCCTGTCTGCCGGGAAGCCTGGGTGGTGACGGCGGCGGATAAATACTGTTCCCTTATGGAGACAGTGGGACTGCATAAAGGGCATGGTGCGCGCGCATCCTAAAAGGACGATTGGTTATTAGAAGACAGTAAAATGATTAAACATAAGAAACTAGAAAAAAAACAGCAGACCAAAGGCTTATATCAGACGTTATCGGCCTATTGTGCCGGAGAGGATTACCCTTGTCACATGCCGGGACATAAGCGAAATCCGGATAGCGGGGAGATGGCAGATTTCTATGGCATTGACATTACGGAAATAGACGGGTTCGACAACCTGCATCATCCGGAGGGACTTATCAAAGAGGCCCAGGAGAGGGCAAATAGACTTTACGGTGCGCAGGAGACTTATTATCTGGTAAACGGCAGTACTTGTGGCGTACTGGCGGCGGTTATGTCTGTGACAAAGCCGGGGGATGAGATCTTGACGGCCCGCAACTGCCATAAAGCAGTATATCATGCAATGATCATGCAGGGATTAAAGCCGCGGTATTACTATCCGGAGATCATCCGGGAGTATGGCATTTATGACGGCGTGAACGCGGAAGAGATCGGGATGCTGCTTGACAAGTATCCTGCCTGTAAAGCGGTGGTGATTACTTCTCCTACTTATGAAGGAATTATATCTGATGTTGCGGCAGTTGCCCGTGTTGCTCATGCACATGGGAAGGTGCTTATTGTGGATGAGGCGCATGGGGCTCACCTGGGTCTTTTTGATAGGTTGCGGCAGGGATCTGTGGCGGCGGGGGCGGATTTGGTGATACACAGTCTGCATAAAACATTGCCGGCGATGACGCAGACAGCTCTCTTACATGTTAATGGCAGTCTGGTGGACCGGGAAAGGCTGCGCAGATACCTGGCTATGCTGCAGACCAGCAGTCCATCCTATGTGCTGATGGCCAGCATGGATTCCTGTATCAGGTTTCTGGAAGAACATGGGGAGGAAAGATTTGCATTTTTGCAAACACAATATGAAGCTTTTTGTAGAAAAACGGCGGACTGCAGGCATATTTGCATTGGAAAAATGACAGATGTGTCACAAAATGGACATAAACTGGCGGCCTGGGACACAGGAAAAATTGTGATTTCGGTCCGAAATACTGCAATGAACGGTTCGCAGTTATATGATATTCTGCGCAGGGATTATCATTTGCAAATGGAAATGGCGGCGGATACGTTCGTGCTGGCGATGATGACTGTGATGGATACGGAAGAGGGATGGCAGAGATTGGCTGATGCAGTCTGCGCCATAGATGATAGGATAGAGAAGGAAGCTGTCTGTAGGGAGGCATCTGAGGAGGAGGTCTCTAAATATGCTGTCAGCTATGGTGTGAACAGCCGGGAGTATAAAAATGGGTCAGCAGATCAGGCAGAAGACACAGAAGCCTGTCCGTATGAGCAGGCGGCAGAGGGCAGAATGACCCCTTCCCAGGCATTTCATAGCGCCCAGGAGGCGGTTTCGCTAGAAGAGGCTGTGGGCAGGACGGCGGCTGGTTTTATCAATTTGTATCCTCCGGGGATTCCGCTCATTGTGCCTGGGGAGATGATCAAGGAAACTTTGGTCAGACAGGTTGCCAAGAGCCGAAAAAGAGGACTTAACGTGCAGGGGATTTCTGATTTTGGCACAATCCCCGTTGTCAGGGAAGGTGGTTTCTCGTAGCGGTTGAAATTCCCATAAAAATGTGGCATTATTAATATGAGGATTTAGACAAAAGGTAATGGCGTTTATGGGAAAAATAATATGTCTGATGGGCAAAAGTTCATCGGGTAAAGATACCATATATAAAAAATTATTGATGCAGGAGAGCGTGCATTTAGAAACGATAGTGCCCTACACGACCCGGCCGATTCGAGCGGGTGAAAAAGACGGCGTGGAGTATCATTTTACCGATGAGGAAGGATATCAGACACTTCTGGGGCAGGGCAGTGTTATAGAATCCAGGGCCTATCATACCTGTTATGGCATTTGGCGGTATTTTACGGTGGCAGATGCTGCGGTTGACTTGGATAAATTTTCTTATGTACTGATTGGCACGCTGGAAGCTTTTGCTCAGCTTCGCAGGTTTTATGGCGCAGATAAGGTAGTGCCGGTTATGATTGAGCTGGATGACGGGGTACGCCTGCAGAGAGCTCTTGACCGGGAAAAGGCGCAGGACCATCCCAAGTATGAGGAGATGTGCAGACGTTTTCTGGCGGATGCGGAAGACTTTTCAGCAGAGAAACTGGCAAAGGCGGATATCAACAGAACTTTTTACAATGATCAGCTGGACGGCTGTTTGGATGAGATTGTAGCGTATCTGCAGGAGAACCTGAAAAGATGACGGAAAAGAGGTGACAGGAGTGGATATCAAAGTTAATCAAATTCAGCAGGCACCGCAGGTGGAGCAGACCCAGCAGGTGCAGGAGACGGACGGTACATTTAAGTTCACTCTCGTCAGTAGGATTGAGGAGCAGGACTTACAACAGGCGCTGTTAGGTATGATGGAGGAGATCACCAGACAAGGTGATAAACTGGCAAAACACCGGGATATCAAGGATATGAAACGATACCGGGCGTTGATCAAGGATTTTTTAAACGAGGTGGTAAATCGTTCCCATGCTTTTTCCAGAGAAAATTTCCTGGACCGGCGGGGACGGCATAGAGTATATGGAATCATCCGGCTGATCGATCAAAATCTGGATGAACTGGCGCAGGAACTTGTGAAGGATGAACAGGATCATCTGGCTATTCTTGACAAGATTGGAGAAATACGGGGGTTATTGTTGGATATTTTTACTTGAGGGGAAGCGGTGAGATTATAGATGGCTAAATTTGCAGATATTATCGGACAAGAACAGTTAAAGGAACATATACAGAACGCAATCGCATCGAACAAGGTGTCGCACGCCTATATCATTAACGGAGAGCGCAATGCCGGCAAAGAGTTTATAGCCCGCATTTTTGCGATGACTCTGCAGTGCGAGAAGGGCGGTAAGGAGCCATGCAACGAGTGCCATTCCTGCAAGCAGGCGCTCAGCCATAATCAGCCTGATATTGTGTATGTCAGTCATGAAAAGCCCAACAGCATTGGTGTGGAGGACATCCGCGGACAGATTAACAACGATATTGGTATCAAGCCTTACAGCAGTCCGCGTAAGATTTATATTATGAACGAGGGCGAGAAGATGACGCCGCAGGCACAGAATGCGTTGTTAAAGACATTGGAAGAACCGCCGGAATATGCAGTCATTCTGATTCTTACGGATAATGTGGAGGGGCTTCTGCCTACGATTATCAGCCGCTGTGTGGTGCTCAACATGAAGCCGGTGCCGGATAAGCTTGTGAAAAAGTACCTGATGGAAGAGCTGGGAGTGCCGGATTATAAGGCAAATATCTGCGTGGCTTTTGCCAGAGGCAATATTGGGAAGGCAAAGCTTTTGGCCAGCAGCGAGGAGTTTGAGAAGGTTAAGGATGAAGCGATCACGTTGGTAAAATATATCAATGATATGGAGATTAACGAGATTGTCAAAGCGATCAAGAAGATCATGGAGTACAAGCTGGATGTCAACGATTATCTGGATATTCTGACGGTTTGGTATCGTGACGCGCTTTTATATAAGGCTACCAAGGATGTGAACAGTCTGGTATTCAAAAATGAATTTCAGCAGATCAGGAAGGTGGCTGACAGGAGTACTTATGAAGGGATTGAGACAATCGTAAAGGCTCTTCAGCAGGCAAGGAGAAGATTAGAAGCCAATGTTAATTTTGATCTGACGATGGAACTTATGCTCCTTACCATTAAGGAGAACTAGACGGAGCGTCCGGTGTACGGACAGGGTTCGTCGAAAATTTGGAGGTTGATAGATTATGATAAAGGTAATAGGTGTACGGTTTCGTACAGCTGGTAAGATATATTATTTTGATCCGGGTAAACTGGATGTTAAGAGAAATGACCATGTCATTGTAGAGACGGCCCGGGGTATCGAGTACGGTACGGTGGTAGGCGAACCCAGGGAAGTGGAGGAGGACAAGGTAGTCCAGCCTCTCAAGGCAGTCCTTCGCGTGGCCACCCAGAAGGATGATGAACAGGAGGCGGCAAACAAGAAAAAGGAGAAGGAAGCCTACCAGATCTGCCTGGAAAAGATTAGGAAGCACAATCTGCAGATGAAGTTAATTGATGCAGAATATACGTTTGATAATAATAAAGTTTTATTCTATTTTACGGCAGACGGCCGTATTGATTTCAGAGAGCTGGTCAAAGATTTGGCGTCCGTCTTTAAAACAAGAATTGAGCTTCGCCAGATTGGAGTACGGGACGAGACCAAGATTCTTGGCGGTATTGGTATCTGCGGAAGGCCTCTATGCTGTCACACCCATTTGTCGGAGTTTGCCCCGGTGTCCATTAAGATGGCGAAAGAACAGAACCTGTCTTTAAATCCCACAAAGATATCCGGTGTCTGCGGCAGATTGATGTGCTGTTTAAAGAACGAAGAAGAGACCTATGAGGAGTTGAACAGGAAACTGCCTAATGTGGGTGATTTTGTGACCACGGAAGACGGGCTTAAGGGCGAAGTGCATAGTGTCAATGTGCTGCGGCAGCTGGTGAAGGTCGTTGTGGATGTGGGCGATGAGAAAGAGATTCAAGAGTACAAAGTAGAACAGATACGCTTTAAGAGAAGACATGGAAAGAACCGCAAGGTAGAGCCTACGGATGCGGAATTAAGAGAACTAGAAAAACTAGAAAAGCAGGACGGGAACAAATCCGGAATAGATGATAACTGATTGATTCCCGTTTGATCGTCCGGGGGTTGGAAGTGCCAAAAGAAGAGGTTATGTTAAAAGAAGATGAGCGGATTGACGATTTGGAGCGAAACGGATATCGTATCATACAGAATCCGGGTCGCTTCTGCTTCGGCATGGATGCAGTGCTTTTGTCCGGGTTTGCCAGGGTAAAAGACGGCGATGTGGTACTGGATTTGGGAACCGGAACAGGAATTATCCCCATTTTGTTAGAAGCAAAGACAGGCGCTTCCCATCTCACTGGATTGGAAATTCAGGCAGACAGTGCGGACATGGCAAGGCGCAGTGTCCGTTTAAATGGATTAGAAGAGAAAATAGATATTGTCACAGGAGATATCAAAGAGGCAGGGAATCAGTTTGGGGCTGCTTCTTTTGACGTTATAACCTGTAATCCGCCTTATATGATAGGACAGCATGGGCTTAAGAATCCTGCGGATGCCAAAGCCATTGCCAGACACGAAATACTTTGTACTTTACAGGATGTGGTCTCACAGGCGGCCAGACTTTTAAAACCGGGCGGCGGCTTCTTTCTGGTACACAGGCCCTTTCGACTGGCGGAAATCATGGTGGTGCTGCAGGAGTATAAATTGGAGCCTAAACGTATGCAGTTGGTTTATCCTTTTGTGGATAAAGAGCCTAACATGGTATTGCTTGAGGCAAGACGGGGCGGCAGACCGCGGATGACGGTAGAGAAACCTTTGATCGTGTATCGTAAACCGGGAGAGTATATGCCGGAGATTTATGAAATTTATGGATATTGACAGCAGGCAAAGGGAAAGGGGATTCTATGCCGGGAATGTTATATTTGTGCGCAACGCCAATCGGGAACCTGGGGGATATGACGCCCCGTGTGGTGGAGACACTGCGCAGTGTGGATGTGATTGCGGCGGAGGATACGCGTAACAGTATCAAGCTGTTAAATCATTTCGAGATAAAGACTTCTATGACAAGTTATCATGAATATAATAAAGTAGAAAAAGCGGACTTCCTGATTGGTCAGATGCAGCAGGGAAAGGATGTGGCACTTATTACGGATGCAGGCACACCGGCGATATCGGACCCTGGAGAGGTGCTTGTGAAAAAGTGTCATGAGGCCGGAATTGCAGTGACTTCCCTGCCGGGACCGGCGGCTTGTATTACAGCGCTTACGCTTTCGGGGCTGCCCGCCAGGCGGTTTTGCTTTGAGGGGTTTCTGCCTTCGGACAAAAAGGAGAAGGCGCAGATTCTAAAAGAACTGCAGGAAGAATCCCGGACAATCATTCTCTATGAAGCGCCGCACCACCTGGTGAGAACGTTAGGTGAATTGTATGAGGCGCTGGGGGACCGGCGGCTCGTTTTGTGCAGGGAACTGACAAAGAAATTCGAGACAGTGCTTCCGACTACGGTAAAAGAGGCGTTAACACTTTATGCGTCACAAGAACCTCGCGGGGAGTATGTGCTGGTTGTGGAAGGAAAGAGTCTGCAGCGGAAAAAGGAAGAAGAACAGGCGGCCTGGCAGAGCATGACAATAGAAGAGCATATGGCATACTATGAGGAAGGGGGAATGGATGAAAAAAGTGCCATGAAACAGGTCGCAAAAGACCGTGGCGTACCAAAAAGAGAAATTTATCAATATTTATTGTCAAAATGATTGACAAAATGCCCGGAATCCGTAAAAATATGATTGACAAATGCTAGACCAGATAATATACTTTGAATGTCAAACTATTTTAATGACGAAAAGGAGAGAAGGAAAATGTTAGAGAGAGTTATTGAGATTATTCAGGAACAGTTAAACTTAGACGGTGTGGAGATTACCGAGGAATCTTCTTTCAAGGACGACCTTGGGGCAGATTCTCTGGACTTATTCGAGCTTGTTATGGCTTTTGAGGAGGAATATGGTGTGGAGATTCCTTCCGAAGATTTGGAGCAGATCACGACAGTGGGTGCTGTTGTTGAATATATGAAGAACAAAGGTGTGGAGGCGTAAGAACGCCCTTCGGTTGAGGTTTATAGAATGAAAACTAAGATTACAGAACTTCTGGGAATCGAGTACCCGATTTTTCAGGGCGGTATGGCCTGGGTTGCAGAATATCATCTGGCGGCGGCCGTATCGGAAGCGGGCGCACTGGGTATTATTGGAGCCGGCGGCGCACCGGTGGCTTTCGTGAGAGAGCAGATACAAAAGACCAAAGAGCTGACGGAGAAACCTTTTGGTGTGAATCTGATGCTGATGAATCCCGAGGCGGATGAGATTGCGAAAGTGATTGTGGAGGAAGGCGTTAAGGTGGTCACCACTGGCGCCGGCAATCCCGGCAAATATATGGCCATGTGGAAAGAGGCTGGTATTAAGGTGATTCCTGTGGTTGCCAGTGTTGGTCTTGCAAAGATGATGGAGCGTGCGGGTGCGGATGCTGTGGTTGCGGAAGGTACAGAGTCTGGCGGACATATCGGCGAGGCGACTACGATGACGTTAGTGCCGCAGGTGGTAGATGCGGTTCATATTCCTGTCATAGCTGCAGGCGGTATTGCGGATGGCAGAGGATTCGCGGCAGCGATGATGCTGGGTGCAGAAGCGGTTCAGATGGGGACGCGGTTCCTGGTGGCGGCTGAATGCACTGTACATGATAATTATAAGAAAAAAGTGATTGCGGCGAAGGATATTGATTCTGAGGTGACCGGAAGAGTAAACGGACATCCGGTTCGTCAGATTCGCAATAAACTGACCAGAGAGTATCTGCAGATGGAGAAGCAGGGTGCATCATTTGAAGAGATGGAGCATCTTACGCTTGGCTCTCTGCGCAAGGCTGTGGTAGAGGGTGATGTGGTATCAGGAACCCTTATGGCAGGACAGATTGCGGGTATGGTAAGTAAGGAGCAGACCTGCGCGGAAATGATCGCAGAGATTATGGACCAGGCAGAAACCCTGTTAAAGTTAAAGTAAAAGAGAATGCAAATATTCTATTGTGGGATAGAAAATGCAGAAATATGCTGGAAAAAGCAAGCTGCGTGGCTTGCTTTTTTTAAACACAAATACTTTGAATTTCAAAATATTTGAATGCTATATGAGTGGTGCTATTTCGGGACGAATTAAAGGCATTGCAAGACTTTAATGTCTTGTATCATTTTAGGTATTTGGCAGGAAAGAGAAAGGTGGAATGATTTATGGGTAAGACAGCATTTATGTTTCCGGGACAGGGAGCCCAGTATGTGGGGATGGGCAAAGATTTCTATGAGCAGATTCCGGTCTGCAGAGAAATGTATGAACTGGCTTCTAAAGCCAGCGGCCTTGACGTGGAAGCGCTCTGTTTTGAGCAGAACGAGCAGATCAATATAACGGAATACACACAGATTGCTATGTTAGCGACAGAAGTAGCAATGTTAAAAGCGGTGGAAGAGAAAGGGATTAAGCCTGATGTGACAGGCGGCTTAAGTCTCGGTGAATATGGGGCTCTGGCAGCCAGCGGTGTCATGACGCCCGAAGATGTGTTTAAAATAGTACGTAAACGCGGCATTTATATGCAGGAGGCGGTTCCCCAGGGCGGCGCTATGGTGGCAGTGCTTGGCCTGGATACGGCAGTGATCGAAAAGATTTGTGAGGAGACGCCCGGCATGGTGACTATCGCAAATTATAATTGTCCGGGTCAGATCGTTATTACAGGAGAAGAGGGCGCGGCCCAGGCGGCCGTGGAGAAGCTGACAGCGGCAGGCGCCAAAAGATGCGTGCAGTTAAAGGTCAGCGGTCCTTTCCATTCTCCTCTGCTGGCGGGCGCCGGGGAAAAATTAGCTAAGGAGCTGGAAACAGTGGAAATTCATGATATTCAGATTCCTTATATTGCCAATGTGACAGCGGATTATGTGAAGGATAAGGCAGATGTAAAGCCTTTGCTGGAAAAACAGGTATCCTCTTCCGTGAAGTGGCAGCAGACTGTGGAACGCATGATTGCGGATGGCGTGGATACTTTCATCGAGATTGGTCCCGGAAAGACATTATCCGGATTTATGAGAAAAATCAGCCGGGATGTGAAGGTGATTAATATAGAAAAGATTGAAGATTTGGAGAAACTTGGTTAATCTGCGAAGCGGAGGAATAATAATATGTTGACTGGAAAAGTGGCATTGGTTACAGGCGCAGGGCGCGGGATTGGCAGGCAGATTGCATTGACACTTGCGGGCTATGGCGCGGATGTAATTGTGAATTATAACGGGTCTAAAGAGAAAGCGGAGGAAGTAGCGGCACAGATTGCAGCCATGGGAAGAAAGGCTGTTGCAGTACAGTGCAGTGTGGCGGATTACGAGGCCTGCGGAAAGATGATAACGGACATGCTGGCGGCTTTCGGCCATATTGATATTCTGGTAAATAACGCGGGTATCACCCGGGATAATCTGGTAATCAAGATGACGGAAGAGGATTTTGACGCAGTGATTAATACCAATTTAAAAGGTACGTTTAATACCATGAAGCATATGTATCGGCCCTTCCTGAAACAGAAGGCAGGCAGGATTATCAATCTCTCCTCGGTAAGCGGTGTGCTGGGCAATGCAGGGCAGGCAAATTATGCGGCGTCTAAAGCCGGTGTGATTGGACTGACCAAATCCATGGCAAGAGAACTGGCCAGCCGCAGTATTACGGTCAATGCGGTGGCGCCTGGATTCATTGACACCGATATGACACAGGCGATGACAGATACGGCTAAGGAGGCAACCCTTGCACAGATTCCTTTAAAACGTGTAGGCACGCCGGAAGATATCGCAGAGACAGTAGCATTTCTGGCAAGCGATAAAGCCGCCTACATCACAGGACAAGTAATCTCCGTAGACGGGGGTATGGCAATGTAACGCCGCAAAAGAAAAGCAAGCGGCTGCGAAGCAGATAACACGAATAGGATAGGTAATTGCGAAACTAAGTTTATCAAAAGTTTCCGTTGTACAAAATAGACAATCACCGTAGGGCACGCTTGCGCTGCACTGCCGCTCGCAGCGGTGCATAAGACGCCGGAATACGGCGTCTAAACACCGGCGGCGTCAAAGCACCCTACTTGCGATATGTCTATTTTGTACAACTGCTTTCCTGAAAGAATGCGTTTCGCGATTACCTAACACAAATAAGAGTAGAAAAGGAGATGGAGCAGCGAAAATGAGTAGACGAGTAGTTGTAACAGGAATGGGTGCAATCACGCCCATTGGATTGAGTGTGGATGAGTTCTGGGCAGGTGTCAAGGAGGGCAGAATAGGTTTTGCGCCCATCACGAAATTTGATGCCACAGATTTTAAATGTAAACTTGCCGCGGAAGTGAAAGGTTTTGACGGCAAGAATTATATGGATTTTAAGGCAGCTAAGAGAATGGAGCCTTTCTCTCAGTATGCAGTAGCGGCCACCAAAGAGGCGTTAGAGGATGCGGGGATTGATATGGAGAAAGAAGATCCCTACCGCGTGGGCGTAGCAGTAGGTTCCGGCACAGGCTCCCTGCAGGCAATGGAACGCTCTCACAGCAGGCTTGTGGAGAAAGGACCGGGAAGGATTGAGCCGCTTTTCGTGCCCCTCACAATCTCCAATATGGCGGCAGGCAATGTATCCATACAGTTTGGCTTGAAAGGCAAGAGTATTAACGTGGTGACAGCCTGCGCTACAGGCACTAATTCTATTGGCGAGGCCTTCCGCACGATTCAGTACGGTGATGCGGAAGTGATGGTGGCAGGCGGTACAGAGGGCAGTGTATGTCCTATCGGTATCGGCGGTTTCTCAGCGCTGACAGCCCTGTCCACGTCAGAAAATCCTGAGAGATGTTCCATTCCTTTTGATAAGGAGAGAGGCGGCTTCGTTATGGGTGAGGGTGCCGCGGTGGTGGTACTTGAGGAGCTGGAACACGCCAAGGCAAGAGGCGCTAAGATTTATGCAGAGGTGGCAGGTTATGGCTGTTCTTCCGATGCCTATCATATTACCTCCCCGGCAGAAGACGGTGCAGGCGCGGCAAAGGCCATGGAGTATGCGGTGAAGGATGCAGGGTTAGCGCTGGAGGATATTACTTATATCAATGCCCATGGAACCGGCACACACCACAATGATCTCTTCGAGACGCGGGCCATCAAACTGCTCTTTGGAGATCACGCAAAAGATATGAAGATTAATTCCACCAAATCCATGGTAGGCCACCTTCTGGGTGCGGCCGGTGCCATTGAGTTTGTTACTTGTGTAAAAGAAATTCAGGAAGGCTATATTCATAAGACAGTGGGATATCAGGTGCCGGATGAAGAATGCGATCTGAATTACTGTAAGGAAGCATACACAGAAGAAGTAAAATATGCCCTGTCCAATTCCCTGGGATTCGGCGGACATAATGCAAGCCTGCTGGTAAAAAAATATGATGAGCGCTAAGGAAAAACAAGCGGCATTTAATAGGTAATTGCGAAACTATGTTTTCCAAAGTTTCCGTTGTACAAAATAGACAATCACCGTAGGGCACGCTTGCGCTGCACTGTCGCTCGCAGCGGTGCATAAGACGCCAGAATACGGCGTCTAAACACCGGCGGCGCCAAAGCACCCTACTTGCGATATGTCTATTTTGTACAACTGCTTTCCTGAAAGAATGCGTTTCGCAATTACCTAGCAACATTTAAAAATGAGAGGTGAGAGTATATGTCACTGATGACAGCGAAAGAAATTATGGAGATTATTCCTCACAGACAGCCTTTTATGTTGATTGATACAATCGAGGAATTAGAAGAAGGCAAACGTGTGGTAGCGAAAAAATGTGTGTCCTACAATGAGCCCTTTTTTGCGGGACATTTTCCAAGTGAGCCGGTGATGCCGGGCGTATTGATTGTGGAAGCGCTGGCGCAGACAGGTGCAGTGGCAATCTTAAGTCAGCCGGAATTTAAAGGGAAGACTGCTTATTTTGCGGCTATAAACAATGCGAAGTTTAAGGGAAAAGTAGTACCGGGTGATGTGCTTACATTGGAGACAGAGATTATTAAGATGAAGGGGCCCATCGGTGTAGGTGAGGCCAAAGCCTACGTGGATGGGAAATTGGTCACGCAGGCCGAGCTTACCTTTGCCATTGGAGAGGCATAAGGCAGAAGATACAGAGCATCAGAGAAGTATCGGAAAGGTGAGGACATCAACAAATGGTAAATGTTAAACCTTTAAAAATAGGCGGTCTGGCAGCGAGGGTGCCGGTGATTCAGGGTGGTATGGGAGTTGGTATCAGTCTTTCATCGCTGGCAGGCGCGGTGGCGAAAGAGGGCGGAATCGGTGTGATTTCAACGGCACAGATCGGCTATCGGGAACCGGACTTTGATTCTGACCCTATTGGTGCCAATCTGCGTGCCATAGGGACAGAAATTGAGAAAGCCAGGCAGATTGCCAAAGGCGGTATTCTGGGCGTCAATATTATGGTGGCCACCAGGAAATATGAGGAGTATGTAAAAGCGGCCGTAGCCGCAGGAATTGACCTGATTATTTCCGGTGCGGGGCTTCCTATGGATTTACCCAAGATTGTGGGAGCGGCTAAGACGAAGCTTGCCCCCATTGTCTCCAGTGTAAAGTCTGCTCAAGTGATTATGCGGTATTGGTGGAAAAAGTATAACAGGCTGCCGGATGCAGTAGTGATAGAGGGACCGTTAGCCGGCGGGCATCTGGGGTTTCATAAGGAGCAGTTGGAAGATATCGAGGCCCTTCATTATGATGATGAAGTAAAGGCAATCATTGCACAGGTCAATGAGACGGCGGCACAGCATGAGATGGAAATTCCAGTTATCATGGCAGGGGGGATATACACCCGCCAGGATATGGAGCATTATATTGAAATGGGAGCCTCCGGCGTACAGATGGCTACCCGGTTTGTGACTACTTATGAGTGTGACGCGGATGAAGCTTATAAACAAAGCTATATTGACGCAAAGAAGGAAGATATTGTCATTGTGCAGAGTCCGGTAGGAATGCCGGGACGTGCTATTTTAAACCCTTTTATGAAAAGGGCGAAAGAAGGACAGATTCCGCACGGAAAGTGTCATCTGTGTATCAGTACCTGCAAACCGGAACAGACGCCTTACTGTATCACGGAGGCCTTGGTAAATGCCGTGAAAGGCAGGGTAGATAAAGCGCTTTTGTTCTGCGGAGCGAACGCCTACCGGGCTGTAAAGCTGGAACATGTCAGAGATATTATGGAGGAATTTCGGCCGGTGGAGGGTTAAGTCTGTTGCGCAGACATGGAGAGATGAAATGATATCGGAAGAATTTGTCGGCAAATAGGAAGTAAATGTTAGAGAATTTGTGCGGAAACAAGATTGCATATGAGTGGGGAGAACTGCATGAAAACAAGAATTATAGGAACCGGAAGCTGTCTGCCAGAGAATGTGGTGACAAATGATGATTTGTCCAAAATCATGGATACTTCGGATGAGTGGATTAGCAGCAGAACGGGAATCAAAGAACGGCATCTGGCTAAAACGGAGACTACAGCCCGCATGTCCGCAGAAGCCGCCAGGCGCGCACTGGAAAATGCGCATATTACGGCAAAAGAGCTTGATTTGATCATTTTAGGTACGGTAACCGCAGACCATGTGACACCTTCCTGCGCCTGCGAAGTACAGGCGGCGCTGGGAGCAGAGCAGGCGGTGGCATTTGATATCAATGCGGCATGTTCCGGGTTTATGTTCGCCTTAAATATAGCAAATGCGTACCTGCAGGCAGGTCTTTATAAAACGGCTCTTGTGTTGGGAGCGGAGACTTTATCTAAGATTATGGACTGGAATGACCGCAGCACCTGCGTGCTTTTTGGGGATGGCGCAGGGGCTGTAGTTGTCCGGGCGGATGAGAATGCAGGATTGCTTGCCTTCGATCAGGGTTCGGACGGTGTGAGGGGGTCGGTTCTTGCCTGTGAAAACCGTACCAATAATAATCCCCTGGTAAATACGCCGAAAGAACTTGCCTATATACATATGGACGGACAGGAAGTCTATAAATTTGCGGTGACAGCAGTGCCTTCCTCTTTGCAAAAGACGATTGCGGCGGCAGGTCTTACAGTGGAGGATATTGATTATTTTGCACTGCATCAGGCCAACATCCGTATTTTACAGTCGGTGGCAAAAAGACTCCATGTATCGGAGGATAAGTTCCCGATCAGCTTAGATCATTGTGGAAATATTTCTGCGGCCAGCGTGCCGATTCTGTTAGATGAGATGAACCGTAAAGGGATGTTAAAACCTGGCATGAAGATTGCTATGAGCGGTTTTGGCGGCGGTTTGACCTGGGCTTCGGCAGTGGTTGAGTGGTAGTAAGCAGATTTGTGATGGAGTTAGCATGTGAAAATGTAAATATTGTAGAATTGCAGGGAGAACCATACTGTGAATGAAAAAGAAATCTTAATCAGTAACATTGATAAGCTTCATACCACTGCGATGGGAGTTGACAGGATTAAAAGGAATTTAAAACTGGAAACTTCTGATGTGGTCGCATATTGTAAACAAAAGATTATGGAGAAAGATTGTCACATCTATAGGCAGGGTAAAAACTGGTATTGTGAGATTGATAATATCAGGATAACTGTCAATGCGTATTCCTATACCATTATTACGGCACATTAACAATGAAAGTACGATATAGAAGAGGACCGGAGAACATATTTTCCGGCCCTCTTTTGATAGTAACAAACATAATTTTCCTTTTTCCAAGCAAGCAGAATCCAGTAACGTAGTAATTCACTTTGAACAATCGATGCCCTATTCTTGACTTCGTATTCGTTCGATCAAACTCTCCTTTTCCACCTTCTTACTAATAAAGAGAGTGATTGCCGCCTGGCCAGCCAGTAATACCAACGTAAGACCGATGGTCTCCCAGAGCGGGTAGTGATAGCGGCTCAAACTCATAAAATGCACCTCTTTCGCATAAAGGTACAGCAGATAGCCGAGCAGATTTCCCAGGGTCAAACTGATGAGAAGGGTCCCGAATGTAAAAACAATACCTTCTCCGGCCAGCATACGGACAAGCTGTCTGTTGGACAGGCCCAATGCCTGCAGAATGCCCAGTTCTTTCTTGCGGGTGATGATACTGGTGATCATTGTGTTGATCAGGTTCATAAAGCCAATTACGGCAATCAGCAAAAGAAGCAGGTATATTGGGTATTTGACGATACTTACAGAGGAGCGGCCGATGAGCATCTCCTCATCCAGAGAGTAAAGCCTAAAGTGTTCGTTTTCGGCCACGATATCCTGAAGCGCCTTTTTCACACTGTCATATTGTGCTTCTTTTACGTGTAAAAAGATATCTGAGGTGGGATCAAATGTAAGTCCAAGGCTGTTCCAGGTGTCTTCCGTCATGATAAAGAGAGGGTAACTATAACTATCCTCCGGCTGTGTCAAAGCCGTCAGTGTCACAGTAAGCGGAACTTCTCTGTCTCCGTCATAGAGCGTCAATGGCAGAACATCACCCAGGGCAAGTCCATATATGTCAAAGGAATAAATATGGGTACAAAGGATTTCGTTTCCTGCCGTCATGCGGTCATAGTCGATAGTACCAGCTTTAAGATGCGCGGAGAGCTGAGGGACATCCTCTCTGGTAAAGTAGGAGAGAGTGATGCGGTTATCGTAATCTTCATACACGGCTGAGGGAATATCCGTTGAAGATAGTATATTGCCACGGTCACGCTCTATGGACGCTACCCCCTCGATGGAAGAAAGCTGTTGAAGAAAGGTTTCACTGAAATAGTTCTTCTGCACCAGCTGGTCCAGGTTATTCTCAGGATATTCCGTGTCATGGCGGGAATAATCCAGTGAAATGCGAAAGTCTCCCTTTTCGATACTACGCCTTGCGATATCTTCTGTGCTGGTGCTGCTTAATACAGCGGATACACAGATAAAGAGCACACAGCTTAACCCCATGGTCAGGATTGTGACGACAGTACGTCTTTTATTGCGTGAAAGATTGGCCCAGGTCAGGGTGGAGACCTTTACGGCAAGGTGTCCTCTGCGGTTTTTATGATTGACGCTGTTTTCCTGATAGCGGATGGCCTCCACGGGTGATACTTTTTTGGCCATGCGGATAGGCTTTAGCAGAGATACCCACACGGTAAAGAGCACTGCTATGACCACTAACAGCAGGAATGGCAGAGAAAACATGTGAAGCTGATGGCTGGCCGTCTTCAGAAATGCAAGGAAGGAGGGGTCCAGTGCAGTGCGGTTGATTGCCTGTATAACTATGGGGAAAAGGAAATAGGGCAGGAAGTAACCAATCAATAATCCCAGAGGGATTGCGAAAGCACAGACAATACCGCCCTGGCAGAAGAAAAGCCTGGCAATCTGCCGCCGGGAAGCCCCCAGAGCTTTTAACTTGCCGATTTCCTGAATGTCCGTGATGACGCCTACATAGTAGATGCTGTAGATGACCAGTGTGGAAAACAGGATGACAATCAGACTGATAGCAGCCACAATGAGCATGGTCTCTGTGCCGGGGTCAGTCATGGTAGCCAGATACGGATTATTTATGGAGGTATGCTCTTCATCCAGACCGATATCTGACGCTGTGCTGTTGATTTTGCTTTTCATTTCATCATAGGAAAGTTCATCCTCTCCATAGAAGCGTATATAAGCCGCAGGAGACGCTGCATAGAGTCCGGCCTCTTCATATTGTGTGCGGAGCGCATCGGATATATAGGCACCCCAGGCAATACGGCTGTCAGAAATCTCAGCGGAGACCTCCCTGACTGCAAGCAGACCGCTGATGGTAAATTCTTTGGTTTGGATATCCCCTTTGCCGTTTACACGGAAGGAGAGTGTTACTTTACCTCCCACAACAGGATTTGCGCCGACACGCTCAAAAAAGGCGGGTGCAGAACAGATTTCATCCTCTTTTTCAGGGAAATGGCCTTCTGTAAGTTCTAAATTACTAAAGTAGATACCATCTTTGATGGTCTTATAAAAATTCAGAGAACCGTTCATTTTGCCATTTACAATCTGCGCAAAGGTTTCTATGGTATCCAGGGATTCCACGTTAATATGCTTTGTCAGGATGGAAAGCTGTTGCGGCTGCGTAAGGCGGAAGGATGCGTGGTAGTTTGACTGCGATAAGGCAAGCTGCCTGTTCATATCAAGCATGGCAATCCCGCAGGTTCCAATAGCCATTAACAGCATTGTGGTAAGCATAATGGCGATGCCGGTCAGCAGTGTACGGCTTTTGTGATAGCGAAGTTTACTGAAAGCCAGGCCAAAGATTGTCTTTTTCATATCAGCCCACCACCTTTCCATCGGCAATCATAATGGTGCGGTCAGCCATCTGTGCAATTTCTTCATTATGTGTGATAACGACCAAGGTCTGGCCGTACTTTTTGGCGGAGGATTTTAAGAGCGCCATCACTTCATCCCCAGTCTTGGTATCCAGATTGCCGGTGGGCTCATCGGCCAGAATGATAGACGGTTTGGCGGCAATCGCTCTGGCAATGGCGCAGCGCTGCTGCTGGCCGCCGGATAGCGTATTGGGAAGATTTTTCCTCTTATTATCCAGGCCAAGGGTTCTAATGATGTCCTGTATAAAAGTTTCATCAACGTCCTGATCATCCAGTCCCAATGGGAGAACGATGTTTTCCCATACATTTAAAGAGGGAATCAGGTTGTAGGACTGAAAAATAAAACCGATTTTGCGGCGGCGGATTTGGGAGAGACGGTTTTCTTTAAAGGAAGATATATTTTCACCATCCAGCCAGACACTGCCGGAGGTTGGATTGTCCAGTGCACCCAGCATGTGAAGCAAAGTGGATTTGCCGCTTCCGGACTTCCCGACGATAGAGACAAATTCGCCCTGTTTGATTTCAAGATTGATACAATCCACGGCCTTGACCAGATTATCGCCGGCGCCATAATATTTGCATAAGCTGTCTGTTCTTAAAATAATGTTTGCGTGTTCGTTCATGAATGTACCTGCCTTTCTGCTTCCTGCAGACAGCTGTTAAGGGGCGTACTGGAATGTATCCATCACAGCCCGCTGCCTGTTTTGGTATGTCTGTTTTAAATACAGCATAAGACAGTAATCTTACAAGAGGCTTACAGAGGAACAAATTTTTCTTTTATCAGATAAAAGGCAGAGGCAGCTGTATCACAAAGACAGTTCCCTGTCTGCTGGCGGATTTTACTGTGATGGTGCCGCCCTGCTCTTCAATGATTCTGCGGCTTAAATAAAGTCCTACGCCAGAACCTTCACTTTGTTGTACTTTAGGGTGCAGACCGCGGTAGAAGCGTTGAAAGATTTTATTATATTCATTTTTGGGAATCCCAATACCGGCGTCTTCGATTTCAATACGGATATGGCTGTAGAGTTTGTTGAGCCGTACCGTAATGGTACTGCCGTTTGGGGAATATTTGATAGCATTGTCCAGAATATTTGATAAGGCTTCGGCGGTCCATTTCCTGTCCAAAGACAGCGCAAGAAAAGTGCTGGAGTCTTCCCCCTGCTCTTCGGATAGATTTATAACTTCTATGACAATTTCCTTCTGCAGGGCCTTGATGTAAACAGTATTGACAGCATCCAGGAGAATATCAGACAAAGAGGTCTTATCTTGATGCAGAGTGATCATGGAAGTTTCCAGGCGGGAAATGTTAATCAATGCATCCATCAGGGATTCCAGTTTCACAAGTTGAAGAGAACATCTTTCCAAAAAGGCATCACGCTCCTTGGGAGAATCTGCTTCCATGCTCATGGTAAGGCAGTTCTTGAGGGCACTCACCGGCGTTTTGAGCTGATGGGAGATGTCAGTTACCAAAGTTTTGGTGTTATCACGTTCTTCTGACAGAGCCTGTGTTTTGAGCATCAACTTGTTACCCAATTTAAGAAGGGTGTCAGTGAAAGCTTCATCAAATATAATTCCCATATCTTTACGCTGCTTAAGAAAAGAGTAATCTTCTGATAAACAGCGGTCCAGTAAAGTGAGTAGGCGCTTTTCCTGCATTTTACGATTTTTGTCAAGAAGGCAAAAGCAGACTGTGATGATGAGAAAGGAAAAAACGAAAAAAAGGAGCATGAGGAAAAGAAAACTTTTAAGGGTATCACGGTATTGGCTGTCATCATAGATTGAAAGATATTCACGGTATCCATATTTATTGAGAACTGCAAAACCATCTGCAGTATATTGTCCAGCGGTATCTTGAATGGTAGCAAGAAGGATATCTTCCATGGCGGGCTCTTTAGAGAGAACAGCACCTGTGATATTACTAACCAGCTTTAACTTTTGTGTATATTGGCTGTTCACAAATGAGAAGCCGATAAAACCGGTAGACAAGGTAAAGAGCAGATAGATTATGATAAGAGGAAAATATAATTTTCTATCAAAATTTAATATACTATGAATTCGTCTCATCGCTTTTCACAGCTCCTTTCCCAGACATATCCTAATCCCCGGACATTTTTAAGGATGGCAGGGGCAGAAGGGTCATCTTCTATCTTTTCCCGCAGGCGCCGGATATTGACGGAAAGTGTATTTTCATCCACAAAACTACCATCGATATCCCATATGGACTCTAACAGCTGATTGCGGGATAAGATGTGCAAAGGATTTTCCATAAAGAAGGCCAGCAGGGAATATTCCCTGGCGGTCAGGGAGAGAGTCTGGCCGTTTTTGCAGACCCGCTTTTCTTCCGGATACAGTGTGATATCGCCAGAGACAATGGAGTCAGGGTTTTCCTTTGGAAATCGCTTCGTGAGGGCGTTTACTTTCGAGACCAGTACATTCAGGGAAAAGGGCTTGGTAATATAATCGTCTGCGCCCCGGGCGTAGCCGGCAATGATATTCTCCTCTGTGTCAAGAGCTGTCAGAAAAAGAAACAGGACACGGCTTTCCTTTCGGATACGAGAACAGAACTCTAGGCCGTTTCCGTCCGGCAGGGAGATGTCACAAATGATCAGGGAGATGTTACAGGTTCGATATAGAGATTCCGCTTCTTTGATGGAAAAAGCACTTTGTACCGTATAACCTTCTTTTTCCAGCTTAAGGCTGACGGAGAGGTTAAGACTGTCATCATCTTCTATGAGTAGGATTTCAGGGTTCATAATATAGAGGTCCTTTCCTGATGGGGCTTTGCTCCGTATGGGCACTGTCCATTGTCTACGTGGACATTTTACCATAAGATGAAAGTTTTTGTTATCTGAAATGGTTGAATTGGATTAGAAATGTTGTGAAACATATCATGGCGTAAGAAAACATAAAATATGATAAGCAGGAATGTAGCCGGTGCATTGTCTTAGTCTGGCTGGGGCAGAGTGCATGGGGAATGGAGTATCGTTATGTTGAATTATATCTGGGCATTTATGATTCTGATTGGAGTGGTGTATGGCGCTTTTACAGGAAAGATGGCGGAGGTGACCAATGCAGCGCTGGATTCCGCGGGGGATGCGGTGTCTTTGTGTATCACGATGATTGGTGTCATGGCGTTGTGGGTGGGACTGATGGAGATTGCGCAGAAGTCGGGACTGATTGCAAAACTGACACGGGGGATTCAACCCTTTATCAGCTTTTTATTTCCAAGGATTCCTAAGGGGCATCCGGCAAGGGAATATATTGCTACGAATTTGATTGCCAATGTGCTGGGACTGGGCTGGGCTTGTACGCCGGCGGGGCTAAAGGCGATGGAGGAGTTGGCGAAGCTGGAGGTGGAGAGAGGGACGGTGGGATATGCTCCCGCAGGAGAAGACATATTTGCGGATGGAAGGAAAATGGGGAACAAGTCGGGTAAGAGCGGAGGGGAGATGTTCTTAGCGACAAATGGAAAGAGTGGCAGGGTTGCAAGCAACGAGATGTGTACATTTTTGATTTTGAATATTTCTTCTTTACAGTTGATACCTGTGAATATGATTGCGTACAGACAGCAGTACGGGAGCGTGAATCCGGCGGGAATTATTGCGCCGGCGATTGTGGCGACGTTTATCAGTACGTTGACAGCGGTAGTGTATTGTAAGGGGAAGGATAGGAGGCGGAGAGTTTGAGGGCTCTCCGTATTTCATCCGAAAATATTTGAAAAAAGTATCTATAAAATTGGAGCAAAAATAATTACGTAGAATTTATAAATATATATTGAATAGGCATACTAAATTTGGTAAAGTATAAAATAAACACGGATAAGGCGTAATTAAATGGAGGATAATATGAAAATATTGAAATTAGACGTTAAGGGGCTGCCGCTTTTAAACAGTGATTTATGTATAGATTTTATTGCACAGCAAAGGGTAGATGATAATGATAAAGAACAATTATATAATATATTTTCTAATATTTATACAAATCCTGCACTTGCATTTATTGGAATTAATGCATCCGGAAAAACAACAGTATTAAAAGTAATCTCTTTTGCTATAAGCTTATTGAATAATGAGGCATTAAATAATATTGATTCAAAAGAAATCTTTGATGATTTGGATAGTGGACAGAAGGTAGTTATTACTGCTTATTTTTATTATAAAAATATCATAAATAAATTGCGGACTGTTATTGAAAAAAAAGTGAACTTAATTGATGGAACGGAAAAGCTTGTCATTGTTGATGAGATTTTATGGGAAAAAGATATTCATAGAATAAAAACTAAAAAGAGCATTTTTGATTTTAATGATTCTGACTTGCGGACGAGAAGAAACAAAAAAGAGGAGTATTTATTGGAGGATGTTAGTATTATACTTGCATTAAATAAAAAACAGGATACAAACTTTTTTTTGTATGATATGTCAAAGTTTACGGATCATAATATGTTGAATGTCTTGGGGAAGTACCCTAAAGAGGTTTTAACCTTTTTAGATCCAAGCATTGAATATCTAAATTGCAAACCGGAAGGGAAAAAGGTTGATATTAGATTAAAATTCTATGGAAAAGATGAAATAAATTTAAATAATCCATTGGCTTTGAACAAATATCTTTCTTCAGGGACCATAAAAGGTCTTAGTGTGTTTATGGGAGCAGTTATTACATTTACAGAAGGAGGGTATTTGGTAGTCGATGAATTGGAAAATCATTTTAATAGTGAGATTGTTTCTACGCTGGTCCGTTTTTTTATGGATAAAAAAATTAATAAGAAAGGAGCAACTCTTGTGTTTTCTACCCATTACTCAGAGTTATTAGATAAGTTTGAGAGAAATGATAATATTTATATTGTAAAAAATATTGGAGGGATTATCGCTGAAAATTTATCAAATGTTTTAAAACGAAATGATATTAAGAAAAGTGAAATATATGATAGTGACTTTCTTCATGGAACTGTGCCTGCGTATGAATCATATATTGCTCTGAAAAAAGTTCTCTTATCATTAGAGTAAGGAGGGCATTGGGAAAAGGGAAATATATAGCATGTATTTGCGAGGGCAGTGCTGAAAGAGCAATTATGGATTTGTTGTTGGATAATCATATGTTGATTTTTGAAAGAGAAGATTTAATTGATGAGGAAATACTAAAGTGTAGAAAGGGAATAGAATTTGAAGAAAAATATTTACGAAAAGGATTTTCTGAAAAAATTACGGTGTATCGTATTTTAGATTCATATGCTGAGAATTTTAAACTTAGTAAAGCATATAAACTTAAGATTGATATAGTGAATGTAATTACATCGCCAGAGATTGAAATGCTTATTATTTGTAATGAAGGAAAATATAAGGAGTTTAAAAAACTTACAAATAAAAACCCGGAAGAAAAACCCAGTACATATTGCAAGAGTATATTGAAATATAAGGATGTAAAGAAATATGATTTTGTTTATGAATATTTTTCTGAAATTACTGTTTTGATTAATGCATTACAAGAATATCGTAGGGTAACAAGACAGCGTGGAAATGCGAAAACACTATGGGATTTATTGAAATAAAGATTATCTATGTAGAGCACGTTTTTGATTTTGAATATTTCGTCGTTACAGTTGATACCTGTGAATATGATTGCGTACAGGACCCAGCGGGGATTATTGCGCCAGCGATTGTGGCGACGGCAGTAAGTACGGGGTGGCTGTGGTGTATTGCAAGATAAAAGCTAGAGGGCGGAGAGTGTAAGGGCTCTCTGTTTTAGTATCTTTTTGTGAAAGCGTGTTGAGAAGCAAAGTTTTTGGGGATATACTTATAAAAAATGGATATTGAGATTCGAGAAATATATGGGGTATCAAGAAATGGAAGAAAAAATAAAGAATATTACGTCTGAGGTATATGAAGAATTGATAAAATTATTTGGTGCAAAGATTGAACGTATTATTTTGTATGGTTCATATGCACGTGGGGATTTTAATTTGGAATCAGATGTTGATATCATGATTTTATTAAATTGTAATCAAAAAGAAATAATGCAAAAACGAAAAGAAATCAGTAGAATTGCAAGCCGCATTGGTTTAAAAAATGATATAATGATTTCGCCTCTTGCACGTAATAGCGATGATTATGAAAATAATATGAAGCACCAGCCGCTTTACCAAAACATTGAAAAGGAAGGTATGGTAATTTATGGATAAAGCAAGGGCAGATTTAGCCATATATCGTTTAAAGACAGCAAGACAATGTATATTATATCAGCAAAAGCATTGATAGAAATATCGGATTACAAGGGTGCGGCGAATCGTTCCTATTATGCGGTTTTCCATTGTATGCGGAGTGTATTGGCATTATGTGCTGTAGACTTTTCAAAACATTCTGCGGTAGGAGCTTATTTTCGCAAAGAATATATAAAAACGGGGATATTTGATGTATCTATGTCAGATATAATATCAGAAGCTTTTGATATTCGTAGCGATAGCGACTATAATGACTATTTTGTAATATCGAAAAAAGAGGTTGAAGAACAGATATCAAATGCACAGTATTTTTATGACAGGGTAGAGGAATATGTAGTAGCGCAAATTAAGGATGGCGGTTGATCTGATATTTTAAATATACAGTAATCGTCCTTGGGATATAGAATAAAGTCTCTAATAGCAATGAGATTCATACAGGAAAGAAAAGCGGACGGGGTGTTTGAGGACTCCTAAAGGAACTTAGCAAGTCTGTTCATGCAGACCCAATAATTTTTGTCACTTGTATACCTGCACTGCATGATCCGTTCTTTAATGCACTCTGGTGAAAGCCGCCAATCAGACCTGACACGCCCCATGCGCAGGCAGCGCTCCGCTTCCTGGATTATTTCGTCATCGGTGTTTGTATTTTTCAGTTCTTCCAACAATAATGCCGCTTTTTCGTCATAGACAGGATGGGTAAAGGTCTGTGTCCTAAGGTCATATGCCAGTTCAAACAGATGATGTTCATCAATATCGGGAAGAAAACAAGTATCTTCGGAAGTATCTGCCATGTGGAGGTAATACAGGGAGGCACAGTCTTTTGTATGGTCAGGGCGTATCAACCGCCCCAGTCGTTGGATATGCTGGCGCTTTGAAGATGTGCCGGACATAATGATGCCAATGGAGACATCGGGAACATCAATGCCCTCATCGATTGCCTTGCAGGCAATCAGAATTCTGATGCTTCCTGTTCTGAAACGTTCTAATATATTCTTATTGGCCTGATTTCCCATTTTGGAATGATAACGACCTACTTTTTCAGGATAATGATTTTGCAGAAGCTGATATAATTCATCGGCCTGCCTGATACGTTCGCTGAAAATAAGGATTTTCTCATCGATATGCAGTCTTGTGACCAGGCTGCAAACGCAAGAAGCTCTTGATGCGGCGAAACAGACCAGACTTTTTCTTTTGTAAGTAAGGTTCATGTATAATGACGCGGCCTCGGCAGTTTTTTTGTTTTTATCTCCGGTAAGGTGTCGTAGCAGTTCAAAGCGTTCCTTTTGCCCGAACAGGCCAAGGGACGGATGTGTTTGCAGGAGCCTGCTATATAACATGTTCATCCGTTCAGAGATTTCTTCGTATTGCATTTGTTCCGAAGGCTGAAAGGATAGGCTGATATGATAAAAGTCGCAGGGGCATATGGTACGCTGCCGGGATGCTTCTGCCATTCCATAGTGATATATCTTAGGACCGAGAACGGAAATAAGGTAATTTTGCGACGGCCCGGCAGGCAATGTGGCAGAAAGGCCGAGAGAAAAAAAGCGTTCCTGACAGTGTTCTATATAAGGCAAAAATTCAAAGATCAGTTGATTCTGTCTGCTTTCATAATGGTGGCATTCATCTGCGATCAGCAAAACGGCTTCTCCGCGTTTAAGTTCTGTCAGAATCTGCCGCGCTAATTCATATCTTGCGGAATTAATGACATAAATCATATAGGGGTGGTTCGGGGAGTATTTAAAGCCGCCGCCCCGCAGGCCGATCTTGTCCTGCAGGTTCGGTTTCTTTTCTCCATCTTCGTCGGAATCTGAAAGAAATTTTTTTAAGGCTTTGTCCCATTGGAGCATCAGCGCTTTTGTGGGAACTACAATCTTAATGTGCAGATTTTGATTCAGCGTCTTTTTCAGCCGGCTGGCGGCCGTAAGGGCAAGGAAGGTTTTCCCGGAGCCGGTGACCGCCTGGACGATACCTCTTCCATTATTTGAGAACCATCTTTGAAGACATTCCTCCTGCCATTTGTAAAGATCTTTTTTCACTTGACTGCTCCTTGGTTTTGTTGTTGTATATTCTTGCGGGTAAGCGGCTGAGTGACTGCTTAAGCCAACTTTTATGGTTTGGGGATATTAGGGATTACGGGGCCAAATAGCTGGCTTCATTTTATCATGAAATCCCTATAATTAGGAAATAAATTGTTGAAAATGTTCATTATTTTGGATATACTCTATACGTGTAAAGTATAACTTGGAATTACATAACAATATAATTAGCCAAATGTATATTCTGGCGACTTATGAATGGCAGGGCTCAACTGTTATCAATATGTGGAAAACCTGGTTTATGGTGGATTGTCGGAATGGAGGACAAAAGATGGATTACGAAAATTTATATCAAAATGTACAGCCGGAACAAAAACAAATTAAAGATTCGCTTGCTTCCCTGCAGAAACTTTATAAGTCTTTGTGTCGTGAGATGGAATGTGGAGACCTTAAAAGTTTTATTCGGGATATAGGTGCGATGAAAGAGACGGCAGATTCCCTCACTTCATCCGTGGAAAGCCTGTGGAGTACTGTTGAGGCCTTTGATGCAAAGGCATATTTTGAAAACGGGGATTTTACGGAACAGATGTTGTCGTTCTGTCAGGAAAAAGGTGTGGATGTGCGCGGAGAATTTCCCGTTTATGAAATGTTTCCATATCGCGTAAAGATAGATGCAGACAATCAGGATCTTTACCTGGATCGCAAGAAAGTACAGTGTATGAGGCCGCAGAGTTTTGTGGAGATTGTTCAGAAAGGACAGGAAAAACTTAATAAAGCTTCCTTTAATGCACTGACATTTGCCAATGAACTTGCTGAGGCATATGATCTTGCTGTGATGAAATTGGGGAAAGTACCGGAATCGGATATATATCTGACTAATTTGTATAAGTTTCTTGCACCTATGAGCCGTTTCAGAAAAGATTACGATCAGCAGAATTTTGCTTTTGATCTCGCGAGATTATATATTTCGGAAGTAGAAGAAACAAAAAGCGGAAGAAAGTTCCAGTTTGGTCCAAGCAGAAATAATAATAAGGCAATCCGTATCCTTGATCAAGATGGGCAGGAACAGTATCTTGCCACGATTCGTTTTTACAAATGAGAAATGAGTGCGGAGGATGATCATGTCAGATTTAAATGAAACAGTGGATATGGGTGGATTGAGAGATGTTATCCCTGTCGAACAACTTACAGGCGGGATTTCTTTTCTTGCGGATTTTTGGCGGGAAAAATATCTTCAGGAGTATGTTCGAAATGGCGGCAGTAAAATAAAATTTGTGACCGGGCGTCAGGGTAGTGGAAAGACGCATTTCTTACGCTTGATGGCGTCCATTGCCCGGGAAGAAAACTATATGACGATTCAATTTTCCGCAAAAGATATCTGGATGCATGACTTTAAAGAGATTTATGTGGAAATTTTTACACAGTGTGATATTTTAAAATGTCTGGAAGGTGTCGGTCGCCATCTGATACAGGAAATGGGTTTTGATTATCGGGATATTCCGGACGGCATGAAGTTTATTGATTATCTTTCTCAAAACGGTATGGGAGATGCATTGACGAAACGGGAGATTCGTACCCAGCTGCGTCAGATTTTTCTGGATAATCCGATGATGGATAATAATTTTGCTTTAGCGTGCAGTATGTTGACCGGAAGTATTTTAGGGTATCCGGTTTTGGAGGAACAAAATCAGGAACTCCTTTTAGCATGGCTGGAGGGAGATCGTTCCATAAAGCTCTCCCAGCTGCGGGCATTGGATTTTTATCCAAGCCGTGTCACGAAATATAATGCACGGCATATGCTTCGTTCCCTGGCGGAAGTGGTACATATGGGAGGATATGCTGGGTTATTTATAACGATTGACGATATGGAGATTCTGATCAGTCGTTCCAGTCTGGAAGCGGTACATTATACGAAGATGAAACGGGAGGATACATATGAGAGTATCCGTCAGCTGATTGATGATATTGACAGCATGAAAAATATCATGTTTGTTTATGCTTTTGACCGGGAGTTGATCGATAATGAAAATGCCGGATTGAAATCTTATCAGGCGTTATGGATGCGGATACAGAATGAAATTGTAGGGGAGCGGTTCAATCGTTTTACGGACATGGTTGATTTGGACCGGCTTGCGGCGCAGGAATACTCTCCGGAGGTGATTATTGCTATTTCAGAAAGTCTTGCACGTGTACAGCGAAATAGTCCGGTAACTTCCCTGGACTTTGATGCTGCGCAGAAGATTGTGCAGCAGTCGCGTACGGGTGCAGTCGGTGTCTTGAAATTGATTTGGCTTGCAATGCAGGAGGTAAGGGATAATGTATGATAAGGAAGCAAGACACGTTATTGAAGCTCTGCGCTCGGGCATACCGTCCCGCGCCGTAGGGCAATATTTTTCAGAAGCTCGTCCCAAGGTCATGAAAGAAATCTCCGATAGATTGGATAAAGTATGCGAACAGGGAAAGTCGAATGGAATGATCATCAGCGGAAAATACGGGGAGGGGAAGACGCATCTGCTCAATACCGTGTTTAATCTTGCCCATTCAAATAATATGGTGGTCTCCTACCTTTCACTTAGTAAGGAGACACCGCTGGATAAGCTTTATCTGGTCTATCAGAAACTGATTCAGAATACCTATCTTCCCAAAAGGCAGCAGCCAGGGTTTATGCATGAGTTGGAGAAAGTTTCCGCGAACAGTCCGGTGGCGAATGAGATGCTGTTGTATGCGGCAAAACAACTGGAGACAGATAAATTATATTATCTGTTTCGTTCCTATTTGAACACGGAGGATTCAGATGAAAAATTCCTTTTACAGGCAGACTTGGAAGGAGATTTCATAGCCAATGTGCCATTAAAAAAGATTTATAAGCGCATTTTTGGGCAGCCGGTAAAATACAACACTAATTTTACGAAAACAAAGCACTGCGGCGATTATTTTGCTTTTATGAGTCATCTGTTCTTGCAGATGGGTTATCACGGATGGGTCATATTAATAGACGAGACAGAATTGATGGGACGCCTTGGAAAGAAAGCACGGTTGAATGCTTATCGCAATATAGCGCACTTCCTTCTTCCGGCGGAACGGCTCGAGGCGGTTTTCAGTATTTTTGCACTCAGCGCATCTTATGTGGAGGATGTGATCGAGGCAAAGCATGAATATGAAAATCTTGCGATGATTTATCCTGAGGAACAGGAACCGGCGAAAACCGTTATGGATCTTCTGGTGAAAGCGCCGCAGCTTCTGCCGTTGACAAAGGATGAGATTCAGGAGATACTGCGTAAGATACAGGATTTCCATGGGAGAGCTTATGAGTGGACGCCGAACCTTTCCGTTGACTCGCTAGAAGCAGCAACGCAGTCCGGCGGATATTTGCTCCGCACTAAGATACGGGCGGCTATTGAATTTCTAGATCAGCTTTATCAGTATGGAAAAGCAGGAAAGACGACCATCAATGAGCTTGGAGAGGAGACTTTTACGGAAGATGTGCCTTCCCTTGACGACTTGGAGTAGGGAAGGTTCCTGATTCACGGGCATAACACATCGCTGGCAGTCATATTCTTTGGGCAGAAGCTGTAAAGTTCTGCGGATTTGATACCTGGTCGTACTCCGGCAGAGATAACAGAGCGGCAGCAAGCTCACCGTTCGTGAGGATAACTGTCTGACCGCATATCGTAATGGGGTATTCTTCATAAGGTGCTTCAAAATATTCGTCTGTTGTGCCTAAAGGATAAAACTTTTCTTCTGTGAGAACATGGGGCGGTGCATGGTTTATAAGACACTTGTTATTTTAAGATTCCTTTACTGTGAATGAAGCAGAATTGCCCTAATTATTATCCCGTAAAAGTTTTTGCGCTTCCGCTTCGGAAATTTCCTTAATCTCCATAACGCCACTTTCACTATTTTCAACAATGGAAAGATATATACTGCCACTGCCATCAAAATAGATGATGGGTTTTTCAATATCAATAAACATGCCGATTATCTGGTCATTGTAGTACCAATGTCCATCTTTTGGGTGATAAGCTATGCCATAAGATTCATAGTCTTGGAGCGTATTCCTGTTTTCTGTTTTATCTCCGGATTCCACGCCGTAAGATTCATAACTTCTAATCATATCTACATTTGCTGTTTCATCTCCGCTTTCTGTAGAAGTGCCAGCGGGCATTGATTTAAGTCCTGAATTTTCATACTTTTCTGTATGTCTGTCATAAATTTCTTTTGTGCATTCCCGAATACCAATGAGTTTATCGTTTGTATCCCGTTCCGCTTCAATATCCACTGTTCCCGTAAAGAAATTGGTAAAACTTGCGCCGCCCACTGGGTCATTAAAAAATCGGACAACATTTCCCTTATAAGTGTAGCATTTGCTATTTTCATCATAAGTCAATCCATATTCTTCATATATCCTATAGTCAACATCACCGCCAGACGTTTCTATCGTATTATGATTGGAAGCATTTTCGGAAGTATTTGTTGTTTTGTACTCCTGTCCCTCAGAAGTTGTATTATTATTGTTAGCTTGTGCAGAAGTCGTAAATGCAGTACCGACCACGACAACAATAAAGCTGGCTAAAACAAGTGAGAAAACAGTGATTTTTTTTGTTTTCATAATAGCAGTTATCCTTTCTTCGATAGCATTTTTACTAAAGTTGTTACAAAATGGCAATAGACCGCTTTTTGCTACTTCCATGTTGATAAGCATTAACGAATAGGCAGATTTTGATTTTTCTCCAAATTGCCGTATAACGCTTTCATCACAAGCCAGTTCTATATCGCGGTTAAAAAGAATATACATCACCCACACAAAAGGGTTGAACCAATGAATACAAAGGGCAAGTGTCGCAATCAACTTTGTTACCGTATCATAGCGATAGATATGCACATACTCATGTGAGAGGACATATTGCAGTTGTTTTTCATTTTTCCAGTCTATTTTTTTCGGCATTAAAATAACAGGACGGAAAATGCCATAAGTTAATGGGGCGGAAATCCTATCAGATTGCCTTACCAAAATTGGACGTTTCAATGGGCGTTCCGCCAGCCACTTTTCTACATAATGGTTGTGAACGGGTAAAGCTGTCCGAAATTCAACCAGACAACGCAAATAAGATATTATAAAAAACAATGCGATAAGTATGAGTCCTGCACACCATACAATAAACCACATGGAAACAGATGATAAAATATCCACTGGCGGCTGTTCTACTCCCTGTGCTGTAACAAACAGCCCTTGCATAGTGGGAATGTTGTGATCTGTTCCAACTTCCGGCAATGTTGTAGAAGATATGCTACGAGTTACCAACGTATAAACACTGAACATTGACGGAATCGAAAACGGAATAAGCAGTCTTAATATCACCAATTCCCATAAAACAAGAAAAGTCTTTTTCGGCAGTTTATTGATTGTCACCGCACGGATAATCACTACCGCAGCAATGAAAGCAGCCCCCGAAAAGCTCATTTGCAGTAAATTCATTTTCAGCAAATTCATTTGCTTCACCTCTATTCCAAATCTTCCACAATCTGCTTGAGCTTCTGAATCTGTTCGGCGGAGAGTTTTTTTCTGCCTAACAGGGCTGCAAACAGTTTGTCAACTGAACCATCATAAATCTTGTCAATCAATTCATTTGTTTCTGCTTCCTGTACTTCTTCTTTGGGAATAAGGGCATGACACATGAAATTCGGTTCGGAACGTTCAATCGCCCCTTTTTTGATACATCTTTTTATCAGTGTGTAGGTAGTATTCATGTTCCAGCCAATTTCTTTTTTCAGAACATCAGATATATGTTTTGCCGTGGTATCGCCCTCACTCCAAAGCACACACATTACTTTCAATTCTGAATCGAAAAGTTTAATATCCAATTTTATCCTCCTCTCCATAAGACCGCAGTAGTTTCTGCTTGGTTATACATTACAACTTTCTTATCGGGCTGTCAACACTACTGCAGTAGTGTTAAGAAAAAATTCATAATTTTTATGTCGGATAGATATAAAAATGAAGGGGATTCCATAGCCTGTTTGCTTTGAGTAGATTGGCGGTGGTGGTTTATTGTAAGGTGAAGGATAAGAGGCGGAAAGTATGAGGGTTCTACGCGTTAGCATCATTTTTATGAAAGAGTGTTGAGAAGTAAAGTTTTCTGGGATATACTTATAAAAAAGATGGAACGTATTATTTTGTATGGCGCATATGCTTGTGGGGAGTTTAACTTGGAATCCGGAAAGTGAAGTGGTGTTGTTTATGATGACACCTCTATTATTTATCTATTTGGAATAATAACGGGACTTACACTTACTATGATTGAGGCAGCGAATTATCCCAAAGACTGGAATGCGCAGTATTTTAGCGGTATGTTAGGGGAATATGTAATAAACAATAGGACTTATGATGAAAGTACAGTGTTCATAGGCAACAGAAAAAAGTATAGCGGGATAGAAAGGGAGTAATGAATCAAAATTTAATAAGCCACATACATTTTAGCGATAACTTCGCTGAGGATCCGATCAGAAATGAAAAAATCAAAAAGGCATGTACAGAGATGGTAGCGCAAATCATTACAGAATCATTGTTTCTGTTTAACGATGATTATTATCAGGCTTCTATCGAGTTGGTACAGTATGATATGATGAATCTTGAGTATTGCGTTGACTTATTTCCAACGGTAAACGCAAGTGTTGATATTTACCACAACTGGATTATACTTCATTTGTTTACTATGGTTGCGTCAAACAACATGACGATTATATCCGGGCTTTTGGATTTGTTAAGTCTTTCAGGGGATACCGCAAGTACGCATGTGATTCCAAAAGCATTGGAGTGGGCGGCTTCCCACGATAATATGAACATGATTGAAAGATATATCAGGGATTGCAGCGCGGAAAAAGATACGCAGGTGATTCAGAAAGGCAAAAAATTGTATGCGCTATGGAATACGGACATATTTCAGAAACAAAAGTATTCCGATTATACATACGATATTTTGAAGTTGATTTTTCTGCATGAATTAGGGCATTGGCAGTATGCGCGTTTTGGGAATGAAATGAAACGGGCATATTATAGGCAGGCGTATAATGTTTTGAATCAATATTATGGGGAAGATTTTATAAACAGTAATCGGAATGTTTTTGATGCATGGACGGAAGAGGTGATTGCGGATTACATTGCTCTGCTTGTCTATACCAAAAACAGTCGTCAGCAAGCCGGAGAAAAGCAGTGTACAAAGAGGTGCTATATTGCCATAGGATTGTATTATGGTCTGATTGCAATGGAAGAACTGGGCTCTGGTTTATACCAGAAGATGAGCAAAACACACCCTTCCGTAAAAATACGGCAGGAAGCCGTACAGAAGCTGTATGCTAATTTCTTCTCCGATATTCTGGGAATCTCGTATGATGCGTTTATGGAACATGAAATTCAGGAATGGTATGTAATACAGATATATTTTTCAATGATAATTGAAGAATACTGGAGAAAAAATAATGGATAATATTGTAAAAATAGGCAGCAGAGAAAAAATAAAAGAATGTATTGCTGCCGAACTTTTGATCAGTGAGGCAGATGCTGAAAAGATATTTGAATATCTGGCTGCCGCGTATGAGGAAAACGGGGAGGAATTTGGCTGTGTCAGCCAGAGTACTGAAGGTGGGCAGGGGCTGGTTGTCGGCGGAGGTCAGTATTACATTAACTTGCCGAAAAGCATTGCCATGGTTATGGCTCTGATTCTTGATATTACGCTTACGAAGGGTGTTCTTTCAGGAATATGCGGTATCCTTGGTGTGCAATCGCAGACATTTTTTAAGATAAATCAACATAATGGTGAGAATTGCCTGCTTCGGGAGTATTTGCGCCAGAAAAATGAAGTGGGGGACTATGGCTATCTGGCAGGAAATGAATGTCTGAATAATGATCTGGAGTGCAGGCATCGTGACGGAAACGGAAGATGCTGCATTAGGAAAGAAGATATTGAAAAAGCCTTGATGTATTTTAGAGAGGCGCAAATATAGAAAAAATTGAACTGTAAATTGATATCTGTGTTGGAAAAAGGAATGACTTTCGGCTAAGATTATGATTTTTTGTGTGAGGAATGCGGAGAGGACATGCTTCTGCCGGTTTGCAATTCACCGCGAATGGGGGTCAGTGGTTATTGTGGGAGTAATATTTATCCGGACTAGTTTGTACTGGATAGGTAGAAGAGTTTCGTTCATGTAGTTAGATACAAAAATATGCGAATAAAAATAGGAGGAAAAACGAAGTGCTGCGGGAGAGTAATCGTATCGAATTAAAAGCTACATTAAACGATAAATTGGAAAAGGAAATAGTGGCTTTTTTGAATAACCGCGAAGGCGGTATTCTTTATATAGGGATTGACGATAAAGGGAACCCGATTGAAAATTCTGATACAGATTCTATGCAGTTAAAGATTGCAGATAGAATTAAAAACAATATTTTACCATCAACACTTGGATTATTTGATATTCTTATTGAAGATATAGAAAGTATTGCGGTGATTAAAATTGTCATCTCTAGTGGACTTGAGAAACCCTATTATATTAAGGGAAAAGGGATGTCTCCAAGTGGATGTTATATGAGAGTAGGCACATCAACTCAGCCTATGCCCGCTGCTCTAATAGATGAATTATATGCGAAACGGATTCATACAACCTTGCGCAATATACCCGCGCCAAGACAAGACCTTACGTTTGCACAGCTTAAAATATATTATCAGGAACGGGGACTGGAATTAAATAATCAGTTTGCAAATAGCTTGGAATTGTATACCCCTGATGGGAAATATAATTATATTGGGTATCTTTTGGCAGACGAAAACGGAGTGTCGATTAAGGTTGCAAAATATGCCGGAAAAAATAAAGTAGATCTGATAGAAAATGAGGAATATGGATATTGCTCATTGGTTAAGGCCACGAATACAGTGTTAGATAAAATGAGAATTGAAAATGTTACAAAGGCAAAAGTAACTAGCACGAAACGGATAGAAAGAAATTTGGTAGAGCCTGTTCCGTTGAGAGAAGCGTTGATTAATGCCATTGTCCACAATGACTTCTCACGGGAGATACCTCCGGTATTTGAAATCTTTAGCGATAGGATGGAATTTACATCTTATGGCGGTTTGATTCCGGGGCAAAGTATGGAAGACTTTTTCAGCTGTAGCAGTATGCCCAGAAATAGGGAATTGATGAGAGTGTTTAAGGATGTAGGTTTAGTTGAACAGCTTGGCTCTGGAATGAGTCGTATTTTAGAAGCTTATGACAAAACTGTTTTTGAAATATCTGAACATTTTATCAAGGTGATTTTTCCGTTTTCCTGGGTGGAACAAAAGAAGGATACGGATATGAAAGCATTAAATGGCGATGATAGTGGCGATGATAGTGGCGATGATAGTGGCGATGATATGAAAGTTGTTTCAATATTGGAAAAGGCTCCTGAGATTACAGCCAAAGAGATAAGTGAGAAACTTGGTTTTAGTACTAGAAAAATCAGCCGTATTATAAAGAATCTTCGGGAATCAGGAAAAATTTCCCGTATTGGCTCTGACAGAAAAGGCTGGTGGAAGATTAATAAATAAAATATTAAGAGATATCAATACAGAATGAAAAACTGAAACATAATTATATGGTATCAATAATACAGGAGTAGGAGGCAGGAAATGGCAAAACGTACAAAAGGTAAATGTAAATATTGTGGAAAGGAATACACATTCAGCTACATGAACAAGCATCTGCCAGTTTGTGAAGAACGTCAGAAAAAATGGCTGGAGGAGGCTGGCGGTAAAAAATGCGGATATTTTGAACTGGCTATTTATCCTAAATATAATAGAGACTACTGGCTGTATGTAGAAATAAAAGAGACGGCGACATTGAAAGATGTGGATCAGTTTTTAAGGGATATATGGTTAGAATGCTGTGGGCATTTGAGTGCATTTGAAATAGATGGTATCAGCTATGATGTTGTTCCGCAGGATGATTTTTCTTGGGTTAGACCTGGAAAAAGCATGAACTGTAAATTGAAATCTGTGTTAGAAAAAGGAATGACTTTCGGTTATGAATATGATTTTGGCTCTACTACGGAACTTATAATTACGGTAGTAAATTATAGGATTGGGAATGACAGGAAAGAGAAATTGATTATCTTATCCAGAAATAATCCGATTGAAATTTTGTGTGAGGAATGCGGGGAGGACATGCTTTTGCCGGTTTGCAATTCGCCGCGGATGGGGGTCTGCGGATATTGTGGAAGTAATATTTATCCGGACCAGTTTGTACCGGATAGGTAGAAAAGTTTTCAGAATAGAGGGAAAAATAGATGAAAGATTTTTCTTTTTGGATGGAATATGAAGGTGCGGTAGAGGGAAGTGGACGAAGTGAAAAGCTATGGCTTATAAATCCTGATACCGGACAAATTGGATTGTTTAAATTTAAAAAGGATATAACAACAACAGATCATGTTTCAGAATGTATCGCATATGATATAGCAAACTTAATAGGTATTCCATGCGCCAAATTTGAAATTGGAACGTATAGGGGAAGAGAAGGCTCTATAAGTTATAATATCGTTGATCATGAGGGAATGATATTAATTGAGGGGATTTATTGCATTAGTCTCAAATATCATAGTTTTGATGAGAATTTGTTGATGGATGTGGAAACAGGAGAAAAGTATTCTTTAGATATGATAAAAACGGTTTTGGAACCATGGAAGCTTTTTGAAGATTTTCTTCCTATTCTGATTTTTGATTTCTTAATTGGAAATACTGATAGACATCAAAGTAATTGGGCATTAGTGCTGGAAAAAGAAACGTTGAGTATAAGCCCATTATACGATAATAGTTCATCACTTTGTGCTTATGTAAAAGAATCAAAAATTGAAGACTATTTGGGAAATGATAGACTCTTATGGAAATCGCTTATAGATACTAAGTCGAAATCACTGATACGTATTACGAGTAATGACACGAAACAGCCTACGCATTTAGCAATGGTTGAGTTCCTTCAAAAAAATTTTTATCAACATACAATAGAAATTGTAAAAAGGATTGAAACATTTGTGACAGAAGATGCTGTTTATGCTATATTAGATAAATATAAGGAAGTTTTGACTGAACAGCGGAAAAAATTAATAGGCAGATATCTTTTATCAAAGGTACAATTATTAAGAAAAGTTTATGAGGAAAAGGAGGGATAGGTATGTCAGTTAAAGATGGAAAGGACTATCTTTATCTTATTTGGAAATCTGAACGAACCAGAAAACAATATATTGTTGGTCAATTGACAAAGAATGGTCAATATGAATTCCAATATGGTGAGGAAGTACAATCTGCTATAAATGATGGATTTAGACCTCTGCTTTGTTTTCCAGATTTAGATAAAGTATATAAAGATAATCGACTTTTTACAATTTTTACGAGTCGTTTGCCAGATAAAAAAAGAAAAAATATCCGGGCGATTTTGAATAAATATGGTTTAGACGAATATGATGATTATATGCTCCTAAAGAGAAGCGGTGCGCGTCTTCCAATTGATAATCTTGAATTTATTGATCCGATATTTGATTTCGATAAGAATGTAACCAGAATTTTCTATATGGCTGGTGTTCGGCATTATTTGAACTGCGATGGGAAAGAGTGTACCCATGCAATAGAAATTACACGTGGAGATGAAGTGTTTTTGCAAAGGGAAGCTAAAAATAATTATGACCCGAATGCGGTTCAGTTTTTAGATGCATCAGGAAAAGTACTAGGATATATTCCACGGTATTATAGTAAAGGGGTGACAGAAGTATTAAAATTACAAAAAAGAATTACATGTCACATTTATAATGTTGATAAAAATAAGAATTGTAACGAGTGCATAAAAGTAATTATGGAAATTATGAATTAGTCTGTAATGATTTCAAGTTAGATATGTCATAAGTAATTAGAATTCATTGATTCAATGTTTTTAGAAGTATTTCTCGTATTGGTTCTGACAGTAGAGACTACTGGCTGTATGTGGAGATAAAAGAGAGATGGTGGCATTGGTATCTTATTCGGTATCATATCTGATTAGACTTTCTTTTAATATTATGGCATATTGCTATTAAGAAGTGTTTCTGCTCTTCTGTACACCCGGAAAACAAAGAAATTTCAACATTTTTTAGATTAAGTATGTCCTTTCTTTGGACATCAATCAGTAAAACGAGAACCGTAGTATTTAGTGCATTGGCGATTAACAGTGTTGTTTTCAAACTAAGATGCTTTTTTCCAAATTCAATTCGGAAGCCATGCTAACTCTTTACAATAAGAAGAGCAGTTCTAACGGTACTCTAAAATGGGCAAAATTATATGAGAATAAGACTGTAGTTTATGATAGAGATGAAACCGACACGCAATCAATGATAGCTGAACTGTAAGCAAATAGTCCCTCCAACTGCGAAAAATCCACAACAAAATGCGAAGAAATGAAATTGACTTCAAAATACTGGAAAGATAAAATATAAATGACCTCGGCAATCCATGTTTTAAGAATTGCCGAGCAGTTTTTTAACAAAATAGCAGGAGGTATATTTATGAAAAAGTGGAAATTGTGGTTGGCAGCAGGCGCCCTGGTGCTTGCCTGTGCGGGATGTGGAACAAAGGAGGCGGCAGTAGACCAGAAAGCGGAAGAGGCTCCTTCGGTGCAGGTACAGACGACAAGTGATCAGTCAGAGAGCGAAGTAGAAGAAAAGAATGATAATTACGATGACTTGGAAGAAAAAGCAGGTGAGGGCGAGACAGCAGAATTTGCAGTTAAAATTCAGGAAGCAGTGGCAGCAAAGGATATGGAGGCCCTTGCAGATCTTTGTGCTTATCCTCTTGCGGTAAACGGCGAGGCTGTTGAAACCAGGGATGCTTTCATAGAAATGGGAAGCGATGTTATTTTTACAGAGGAGCGGTGCGCAGTGATTGAGGCTGTTGATGTTTCAACGCTGGAAGAAACCATGGCTGGTGTCATTATGGGAGATGACGTGCCCAATATTATCTTTAAGTCTGTAGACGGTAAGCTGGGAATTACAGGGATTAATTAGGGGAATGTTTTTGGCTGACCTGTGGTCAGATAGATGTGACCTATGCTCTATTTTCTGCATAGAATAGAGCAAAAGCGAACAGGAATATGTTATGGAAATTTATGTAGTAAAATCGGGAGATACTGTGGATTCCATTGCGGCTAGTTATGGAATTTCGGTATCTTCTATTATTTATAATAATCAGCTCGTCTATCCATACCCGTTAGCGGTGGGGCAGGCCCTTCTTCTATCTGCAGGAGAGGATTCGGCGCCCGATTATCCCGCATGGGTGAATGGTTATGCCTATCCTTTTATTCAACAGAGTGTATTAAATGATACCCTTCCCTATTTGTCTTCGCTCTCTGTTTTTTCCTATGGCTTTACCACGGAGGGTGAATTGGTGCCGCCAAAAGTGGATGATTCTTTTATGATCGATGCTGCGCTTATGGAGGGTGTGCGGCCGGTTCTTACGCTGACGCCGCTGGGGCCGGATGGGAATTTCAACAATTTTTTGATAGCTTCTGTGGTGAACAGTCAGACAGCCAAAGCCAATCTTCTTGCCAATCTGCTGGAAACTGTTCAGGAGAAAAATTTTCAGGGTGTAGATATTGATTTCGAGTACATCCGCCCTGAAGATCGGATTCCCTTTGCCGATTTTGTGGCAGATGTGAGAAATTTGCTTTCTCCCTATGGTTATCATGTTTCGGTGGCTCTTGCGCCTAAGACTTCTGATACGCAGGCAGGTCTTCTCTATGCGGGAAAGGATTACGGTCTTCTGGGGAAAGCGGCCGACAGCGTTCTGCTTATGACTTATGAGTGGGGCTATACCTATGGTCCGCCTATGGCGGTGGCTCCTGTGAACAAAGTGCGGCAGGTGGTGGAATATGCGGTTACCCGTATCGACCCTGCGAAAATTGACTTGGGCATTCCCAATTATGGATACGACTGGACACTGCCTTTTGTGCAGGGCTCTTCCCGGGCAGTGACAGTAAGTAATCAGGAGGCGGTAAGGATTGCCATAGAGGCTGGCGTTCCTATCCAGTTTGACGATGTGGCTATGTCGCCCTTTTTCCAATATGAAAAGGACGGTCAGCTTCATGAGGTTTGGTTTGAGGATGTGAGAAGTTATCGGGAAAAATTTTCCCTTTTACCGGCGTATGGCCTGCGCGGAATGGGGTATTGGCAGATTATGAGGTTTTTCCGTCCTAATTGGCTGTTGCTTGCGGATACCTTTCAGATTCAAAAGCCTTAACTGCTAAGGGATGCATTTATGCTATAGCATCACCAAATATTCACCGTATTGTCCTTTGGCGGTTCTCTTTATGTCATAAAGCGCCTCATCTGCATGGCTTAAAAGTTTCGTTATGTTAGACTTGGCATCCTTCGTCAGGGCAAAACCGCAGGAGGCGCTGATGGTCTTTGTTTTTGTGTCGGAGAAGGAGACAGGTTTTTTGCACAGCATGTCATAAAAGGAATTCAGAAAGCCTATGACTTCGGCTCTGCTGGAACAGTCATAGATCAGCATACAAAATTCATCTCCGGACCTTCTTGCAGACAGGCAATGCTCTTTGGGCAGGGACTGCATAATCTTGGAGAAGCTTTGCAGGTACAGGTCTCCCGCATCGTGGCCATAGGTATCGTTTATAGATTTAAAATCATCCAAATCGATCATGATGATGGCGGATGTTTTCCCGGGCTTTATTTTCTCTAATATTTCTAAGGACAATTCTTTAAAGGCGTCAAACTTATACAAGCCTGTGAGAGGATCGTGGGAATTCTCGTAACACAGGTATAATTTTTGTTGGATATTTTGCGTCACATCTGATATGATACCCAGATAGCCGTCAGGGGATTGTGACAAATGAATGTGAACGTATTTGTCCTCATCGATTTGATATATTTCTGTTTCTCCACTTACAGGGTGTTGGATGATAGAAGTGATGTATTGGTCGAACAAAGCGGAATCATGATAGAGTGTGGCGGCTTTTTCTTCCGATAATCCCAATAGTCCGCTTAGGCCGGGGGTCACAAATACATGATTGATGCCCCGCTCGTATTCGAATACGGCCAGAGAGAGGGCACTGATCTCTATGATGGCGGAAATGCGGTTAGAGAGGCTGACAATGCTTTTTACCATGGAATTGATACTGCCGCTGAGTTCTTTGAATTCTTGATTTCCGCCAACAGTCACCTTCGTGTCAAGGTTGCCGTTTGTAATGGCATCCAGATCGCGCAGTATACTGTGTATACCGCTTATGACATTCTGTCTGACAAGGTAAGTCAAAAGAAGCACCACAACGATTTCTATGAACAGCAAGTAGATAAGGGTTACAATAATATTTTCCAAGAGCTTTTGCAGAAGAGCCTGTTGGGGCAGCGCGGCACACAGGAGGACATCATTATAGGGCTTGCTGACCACATACATGGTTGTCCCGTCTCTGCCATTTCTGTAAGCGCCGTCTGTACAATCTGTCAAGAGATCCAATCGATAACAGTCTGAGGAAAAGTCCTGATGCAGTCCGTCGGAATGTCCGAGGACGTTTCCGGTGGAGGTATCCATTACATAGAATTCTTCGTTGATGTCTGTGGGAAATTTGGAAAAGATATATTCATAGGTATTGCGGGACTGGGCTTCCAGCTGTCTGGTGGGTGTAAAGCCTACTTGAATGACACCGGCCTGGTCCTTTCTGGCAACGCCGGTGTATTGCATGATTTTACCTTCTGCGGCATTGGGCTGTGCTTCCTGGATTAGATAGGCGTCATCATCGTTAGAATGAATAAGAGATAGAAAAGGTCTTGTCTGGTTATGGGCCCCCATATCGAAGCCTACATATTGGGGGACAGATGCTGCCGTAATGATACCATTTTTGTCAATGATATGAAGCTCGTCTACGTCAAGCAGATTGGCCAGATATTGCATCTGGGACACATCCATGAGGATTTCCTGCTGTTTATCCAGAATATAGGCAGCAACTCTTGCTCTTGTCAGATAATCTTCGTCCAGACTTTCTTTCAGAAGATTCAGTTCCATCTGATTATTTTCCAGTGTGTGTATCATCTGCTCTATTTTAGCGGAGAAGGTGTCTAGCTGCTGGGATTGCAGTAAATGCAGATTGATAACAAAGTTGATGATAATAATGACAAATATAGCTGATGTTATGATACAGACAGTATATTTGATAAAAGTTTTTTGCATATAATTTTCTCCGTGGGTTTTCCCCATTGTAACATTGCGGTATTATTTCGGGGGCTCCATTTTTACGTAAAAAGCGGTGAAAATTTCACAAAGAAAATAATACGGAAGCGGTTTTCTTCGCAGTAACAGTCAATCGTTCCGCCCAGCTTGTCACAGAAAGCCTGTACGCTCTGCATACCGAGTCCATGGCCTTTGCCCCTTTTGCTTTTAGGAAGACCGGTTATGGAATCAAAGAAAACTTCTTTGTCACATTCGTTTTCTATATCGATCAGCAGATATTCTTTCGTACAATGTATTTTGGCATCGACATATTTTTTGGATGGCGCAGCATTTTTTACGCTGAATACGGCGTTTTCTAAGAGATTTGCAAGTATCATGGCAAATTCGTATTCATTGACCGGAATTTCTTTGGGTATCAGAGTATCCAGGTGCAGGGTAATTTGATCAGACTGCGCCTGCCTGGACATTTTCGCAAGAATGGTATTGACCACCATATTTTCGCAATAGTGATCGATTTTATTTTCGTTTACCACTTCATTGATATGTCCGGTTATGTTTCTGATCTCATGGTATTCCTTCTGGTCCAACAGGGAATCTATCATCATGGAATAATGTCTCATGTTATGCCGCAGTATCTTCAGGTTTTGTTCTGACTGTTCTACTAGATAGTTCTGGCTTTCCAGTCCTCTGATGTAAGACTCAAACATTACGTTTTTCCAGTATTCTTCCACCTGTTTCGTCTCGCTGTCCAGGTAGCGCAGTACCACGATATAAGACACAAGCATGGTAATCATCAAAAATACGCTGACCAGGATATTTTCCGGATGCTCATATAAGGTGTAGGGGAAAAAGGCAAGGCAGGAAAAACTGCAATAAAAGAAGACGGGAATCAGACATAATTCCCACCAGTTATTTCCAAGGTCACGCTCACAAAATTTACGGAATATAGGACCAAGCTTGTAAAAGAGCGCTGGCAGAAGGGTAAGGTGCATCAGCAGGTTCCCAGCCAGTGCCACAACAACGCTGTTCGTAAAGATATAGAGGATAGAAGCCGTAATGCTGCCGACAATCACATAATTGGAAGCGCTCAAACCAATAAACAGTACTCTGCTGTCTCTTTTCTTAGCAATCAAAAGTCCTGTAGACTGTGCGATTGTAATCTGTGTTATGGTTGTAAAAAAGTAAAAAAGGCGGCTGTCAGGAAAAAAATTTAGTTTAAAGTGATTTAATAGATTCGTAGCTAAATAGGAAAGAAAACAAATGACCAGCGTCTTTCGTTTGGAGTAGCGGTGAATCAAAAAAAGATAGATAAACACCAAAAAGAATACATGGCTGAACGTATAGGATATATTTTTGACATAAAGCATTCTATGCACCTACTTATATTTTTCGGAAACAAAGAGCAAATATTCCCTTTTGACTTTTGCTGCCTTTGCCTTGCTGACAGGGAGCCGCTTGCCAGAGTTCATAACAATACTGTCTGGCGTTAATTGTTTCACATAATCAAGATTAACGATAAAGGACTTGTGTATCTGTAGAAAATTTCTTCTGCCAGAAGCCTCCCTGGTTTCCTCTTCAAAGGATTTTCGGATAAAAAGACTTTCTATGATTAAACCGTCAGACAGATGCACTTCCTGTTTTCTGCTGACACTTTCAATATATTCTATTTTAGAATAAGGGATTTGCTGTAATCCGGTTTTGGTCTTGATCAGATACATGGATTCTGTCCTTATCTTCGTATAGGACAGAGCGTAATCCAGGGCTTCGTAAAACTTGTATTCATCAACCGGTTTTAAAAGGTATCTTACGGCGCGGACAGCGTAGGCGTCCAGGGCATAATCGTCTGAAGCGGTGATATAGATGATTACGTTTTCCTGTCCGGACTTCCGGATTAGATTGCCAAGATCAATACCGGTCCGTCCAGGCATAAGCATATCTAAGATATAAATATCTGTCAACTTTCCTTCTGATATTTTTTGGAACAGCCTGGACGGATCAGAGAATTTTTCCACTGCAAATTCTCTGTCCGGATACATTGTTTTATATTTTAACAACAATTTTTCTATTTTAAGCAGGTCCTTTATACTGTCATCACAAATTGTTATTTTCATATATAATCCTTTCTTTCCGCCCAGAACATGAAATGGCATGGGGAGCTGGTTATTCAGCTAAACAAAATGCCACTAAAATTATACCGGGCTTTGGTATGATTTATCAACCTGCTAACAGGCGAAATTTACGCCTGATTGCGAAGAATTCATAACAAAATGCGAAGAAGTGAAATTGACGAGGGAATAGGCTGGCAAGCAGGATGAAAAAGGGGAGTTGAATCTCTATTTTTCCCCATGTTATAATAAAATATCATCAAATATGAGGCAAATATTTTACGAACAATGGAGAGATGAGGCGGAAGATGAGAAAGAAAGTCATATATGGTTTGGGAATTTATATATTGTTGGCACACATTTTTCTGGCGGATGCGCTCTTTTGCAACGCTTCGGAAATTGGTTCCGGCGCCTATCCCGTGGAGAATAGGACACAGACGGAACAACCGCCGGCGTCCGCCATAACAGCGGTCAGTGTTTCGCCCGGCACAACGGTCGTCTCCAAAAGCGCTTCTTATGCCTTCGTGGCTTCTGTTGCGGGACAAAATAACTACAGTCAGGAAGTTGCGTGGAGCGTTCAAGGACAGACCAGTCAGAATACTTTTATTGACGGCAGCGGTATTCTCCACGTGGGCGCAGACGAGACTTCTTCTTCCCTGATCGTGAAGGCGGTCTCCAAACAGGACAGCAATTACAGCGCCACGGCGCTGGTGACGGTACAGACGGCCAGCTATTCTATTCAGGTAAAGGCTTCACCGGATAACGGCGGCACGGTACATGGCGGCGGCACCGTGAAAGAGGGCGGCTATGCAGTGATTACAGCCACACCAAACAGTGGTTTCACTTTTACCGGCTGGCTGTTAAATAACAACAAGGTCTCTGATACTTCCCAGTATACGATAGAAAATGTACATAGCGACGGTGTTTACATTGCCGAATTTAAACCGTCGGACTGTCAGATTCAGGTGAGTGTCAATGACAGTAATGCAGGGACAGCTACGGAAGGCAGAACCGTAAAATATGGGGAGAGCATGACACTGGATGCTGCGGCAAAGGACGGGTATCATTTTGACGGCTGGATGGAAAATGGGACCACCATAAGCACTGACAGCCGGTTACAGTTAAATCATATTACCGGTTCCAGAAATCTTACAGCTATGTTTTCGAGGAACAAATACGATCTTTCCCTCTATTGCTGGCCGGCGTCTACAGGAACGGTATCCGGTCAGGGGACCTATGAGCAGGGAAGTAATGTGAAGATATCGGCAGCGCCTGCAAGCGGATACCGCTTTGTGTCTTGGTCCGAAAACGGAAACGTTGTCAGTAACGATCAGGACTATGAAGTGAACAATATTACAAAGGATATGTTTTTCCTGGCAACCTTTGAAAAAGTACAGACAAAGACCTATTCCATAACGGCATCCGTTTCTTCGCCCAACGGAAAGATTGTGCCTGAGGGTAAGAGCAGCGTCCTGGAAGGGTCCGGGATTTCCTATGTGATCATACCCCAGGAAGATTATGATATAAGTGCCGTGTATGTGGATGGAAAGTCAGTAGGAGCAGTGTCTTCTTACAGCTTCTCTGATGTGAAAGAAAATCATACGATTTCAGCGGATTTTACACGTAAGCCCGCGGCCGGCGATGAAAATCAGGCGGCAGAGCAAGAGGCAGATCAGGGAGACGGGGCAGATGATGGGACTGCGCAGGATGAATCCGGGGAAGATGCACAGGAGAACGAAGCACAAGAGCTTACCGGTACATTGAAGCATCTTGCTGTTTCCGCAGAGGAAGCAGAGCGGATGATTGAAGCGGGGGAGGATACAGAACTGATGGCCGGCGCCCTTGAGGCAGGGGACTTGAAGCTGACAGTTCATAATGACTTTGTGAAGATAGACAAGGAGTCTTCCAGCGTTACAGATTTTGCAGTGGCGGCAGGAAGTCTATTGACCAAAGAAGAGAAAATAGAGATGCTGCAAGGAAACGTTTCGGCAGTCATTCATCTTTCTATAGATGACATTGACGGAGAAGAGACACAGTTGACGCAGAAAGCTTTTGCGGAGGGAAAACTGCCGGATATGACGGTTGGACGGTATTTTGAAATCAGTCTTACAAAAGCGGTACAGCGTGATGTACAGACGATTTCACAGCTTCCGAAGAAACTTCAAATTGTAATAGATGTGCCGAAACATCTGCAGGCGGATAACCGGGAATTTTATATTTTACGGTTACATACAAATAAGAGCGGCTTACAGGATTTTGCACAGCTTTCGGATGAGGACGATAATCCGAGCACGATTACGTTCTCTACCGACAGATTTTCTCCCTATGCGATTGCGTATATTGACAGGGGGATGGCTAAGCCCGAAACAGCAGAAGATGGGGAGGGCAGTGTAAAGGAAAGCGGTATGGCAAATGTGGTGGGTATTATGGCGGTTGCGATTGCTGTGGTAACTACTTGCGGGCTGGTATGGTGTATCGTTAGAAGGAAGAGACGGTGAGAACCAGGAAATCAAACATCTACAACAAAAGCAAAATATCCACATCCCGTATTAAATAATAAACTGTAATCAAAGGCGCCTGCATAAAATGCCTGCTTGAATTGCTCTTGTGTCATGAAATGGCTGTTTTCCAATTGATATTGCCAGGACAGCTGGCAGTGTAAGCCGACCTGCTCTGCAATTCGTATGGAAAGCTCTTTGCCGGCGGCCAGGACGAGATTATCCATTTTGTTGAGGGGCATATTTAACATAGAGCTTACGCTCCGTAGTACAAGACTTTCTTCCAAAGCGATAAAAACTTGTACCTGCTTATGGTCGGTTGTTACATAGGTCAGCCGGACCACCATACTGTGTCCGAAATTTTCTCCGCTGTAATGCTCGCTGACGATCTCTGTACTAAGCCTGAAAATTTCTCGTATGGTAGCAGATAATGCATTTTCCAGAATGGACATGTCTTCTCCCGTATGGTCCTCTTTCCATTTGTTTGTAATCAGCCCGGCAATGGCCCGGTCCTCGATGATGATATGGGCGGTGAGCCAGCCAAGACAGATTCCCAGGAAATGGTGTATAGATTCCTGCGAATAGTTGGATTCTGTCAGATCTTTTTCAAGGGCCGGCAGTGTTTTGAAACGCATATCATCGTGCAGATGCTTATGCACTTGGTATCCTTTATAGCCGATAGACTGCATATAGATTTCCTCATCGGTAAAATGTTCTATGGCATAACTCTTAAAGTATTTGATGCCTTCGGCACATGCCCAGGGTCCGTTTTTTTCATCTTTGCTCAAAGCAATCAGTTTACGGACGATGGAAAAAAGCTTCCGATGTGCTTTGTCAATAGATGCAACGCCGATATTAAACCGTGCATCCCATTCCATTTCTTTTGACATATTGCTCCTTATTCCGGCAAGGGTATTTGTTGGATACTGCCTGCGGGACTGCCTTTGGTATGGCGGTTGTTTTAGAATTATTATATGTCGAGATATGGCAAAAGGTGTCGCAATCAATAGGTCCGACAAGCGCGGGCTGGGGCGTAAAGGTCCGTAGGAATTATAGGAATAGGGAGGAGTATAGGGTAACATGAAGTTTACACAGTTAGAGGTGCTGCAGATTGCCAAAAAGGTAGATGCAATCCTTCATGTTCCGGGGAACTACCGAGGTGGGAATCTGGAGATGAGTATTGTGATTGACACTTCCTTAAGACAGGAAGATGTTCAGGAAACGGCGGCTGAAATAGTCAAAGCGCTTAAGAGAAGCAATGAGATTTTTCGCAATGTTCGTCTGAATCTGGTGTTGTGGGGAACAGAGATAATCAGCACAGTGGTGCCCATGGCGATGCTTATGACGGGCGGAGCATTTCAGGAATATACCAATACTCCTGGTAAGAAATGTTATGAGGAATTATTTGGTTATCTGAAAATGTTTCATGCCAGAAGCAAGGTTATTCTGGTGTTGGCAGACAGTCATAATGAAATCATAGACAGGCAGACCGCAAGAGAGGCGCTGTCCCCGTTTTTAAAAAGTAAGCTTTTGATCATTTCGGATAAGATTACCAGCGGTACGCAGATTTTTCTGGGGCAGTAGAAACATTTAGCAGACAAAAAACAGGCGCCGGGTTTTCCCCAATGTCATTTAGATAAGGACAACATTGCAGTTAGGATTCTTTTTACAGCGAG
>ERZ777305.709-NODE-709-length-51168-cov-3.981883_pt1 | contig 51168 bp, 52 predicted proteins | sample MGYA00374965_ERZ777305 | MGnify/ENA primary metagenome ERZ777305 (study PRJEB29328, sample SAMD00013331) | mouse gut metagenome | study: EMG produced TPA metagenomics assembly of the Metagenome analysis of fecal microbiota from mouse which was promoted...
CTTTCTATGTTTAATTTGCTTTCCAGAAATTCCTTCATCTGCATATAGATTATACAATTCGTATCCATTATTCTTTGCAAATTCATTAGAATGTCATCTTGATGGAAGTGGTAGATTGCTACTACCTAAGACTTTCTTAGAAAAAGCTCATATTGATAGAGAAATAATTCTTCTAGGTGTTTCTGATCATTTAGAAATTTGGGATTATAAGACTTATTCTCAGCAAAGTGAGGAAGATGAAGATAACTATGAAGCTTTAGCTTCTAAGATGAGTGGAGTTAAGAGTTATGAGTGAAGAGTATAATGAACATGTTCCTGTGATGCTAGAAGAAGTTCTACAATATAGTAATTTAAAAAATAACTCTGTTGTAATTGATATGACTCTTGGAAGATGTGGTCATTCTAAGGCATTTCTTAATTCTATACCTAGTGGCCATTTATATGGAGTTGATCGTGACAGCAAAGCAATCACGTATGCTGAAGGTGAGTTAAAAAAATATAAAAATGTTGATATTTTAAAAGCAAAATTCTCTGAGGCACCACTCTTGTTAAATCAAAATTATGGATTAGAAAAAGCCGATTTCATATTTTATGACTTAGGAGTATCTTCACCACAGTTTGATGATCCTAGCAGAGGATTCTCTTATAGGTATGATTCGCCGTTAGATATGAGAATGGATCAAATAGAGAATAGATTGACTGCGAAAGAAGTTGTAAATAGTTACGAGCCAAGTACACTAGTAAAAGCTATATTTGAATACGCCGATGAAATATATGCAAAACAAATCGTCCGTAATATTGTTAAGCATAGAAAACAGAAACCAATCGAGACAACATTTGAATTAGTCGAAATAATTAAAGAAGCGTTGCCAAAAAGTGTTTTATATAAGGATAAACACCCGGCAAAAAAGACATTCCTCGCTATCAGATATCTTGTTAATCAAGAAAAAGATGAAATATTATTCGGAATTCCTGAAGGAATAAGAATGTTAGATAAAGGTGGAAGGTTAGAAGTATTGACATTCAATTCTTATGAAGATGGATTAGTGAAAAAAATATTTAAACAATTTACTTCAATTCTTACAAGCAGTAAATATTTGCCACCAGAGAATAAAAGCATTGATTACAAGTTAGTGACTAAAAAACCTCTTGAACCTTCGCTAGAAGAAATTGAAAGAAATAAGCGTGCCAAGCCCGCAAAGCTAAGAATTATAGAAAGGATAAAATAAAATGAAAGAAAAACTAAGAAAAGTTGGTAAGAGAAAAAACAGAAGAGCATTAAAGATATCAATTTTTGTTTCTTTTGTTTTTACAGCAGGCCTTTTATCAGTTGTAGTTCCGCATCTCTTAAATAAAGAGAACAATATAAGTAAAGTAGAACTTAATAAAGATAAAAAACAAGCTCAGTTTGTTCTTATTAACGAATAAATATTATTTCTTAACAAATAAATTAATCAAGCATTCGTTTTAAAACTTGATAATTTATTGACAAACAACTAATAGATAATAAAAATGAAGGCATATGCCTTCATTTTTATTATCATTATAACTAATCGCGATAAGTCTTTTTATTCTTTATATCTTCAGTAATTTTACTAACGAATTCGTCTATACTTATGGTATTAGTTTTTTGTTGTCCAAATAGACGATAACTGATTAAGTTTTCATTCATCTCATTATCACCTAGTATAAGTGTATAAGGAACTTTCATCGTTTGTGAGTTTCTAATTTTATAGTTTAGTTTTTCATTTTCGCTATCAACTTTAACTCTTATATTATTATCTTTAAGAGTTTTGGCTATCTTATTTGCATATTCTATATGACTGACGCTATTAATAGGAATTATTCTAACTTGCTCAGGTGCAAGCCAAGTTGGGAATGCACCTTTAAAATGTTCGGTGATAATTCCGATAAAGCGCTCAATAGAGCCGAGAATAGCACGATGGAGCATAACTGGTCTTTTCTTTGTGCCATCGGCATCAATATAGCTGATATCAAATCTTTCAGGTAAATTCATATCAAGTTGTATAGTACCGCACTGCCATATTCTATTCATGCTATCTTTTAATTTGAAATCAAGTTTAGGTCCATAGAATGCTCCATCACCTTCATTAATTTTATATTCGACACCAACTTCTTCAAGACATTCTTTAAGAATCTGTTCTGATTTATTCCAGACCTCTATTGAACCGATATATTTGTTTTCTGGTCGTGTTGATAAAACAATGGAGTATTTTAGGTCAAACACTTTATAGATTTCATCATAGAGCGCAAGAAGTGACTTAATCTCGCTCTTTAATTGGTCAAGTGTTGCAAAGATATGAGCATCATCTTGAGTAAATGATCTAACTCTAAATAAACCTGCTAGAGCACCGCTAGCTTCGTGACGGTGAACATGTCCCATTTCACCTAAACGCAAAGGTAAATCTCTATAAGAATGAATACTAGAATTATAAACGATCAATCCACCTGGACAACTCATTGGCTTAATAGCATAGTCCTTATCATCGATAACTGTTGTATACATATTTTCTTTATAATTCTTCCAGTGACCGCTTGTTTCCCATAATTCTCTAGAAAGAATGATAGGAGTATTAATGAAAAGATATCCATTATCTTCATGTATCTTGTACCAATAGTTTTCAAGTTCACGTCTTAAAATCATTCCATTAGGAAGGAAGAAGGGAAATCCTGGACCATAATCACTTAACATGAATAGTCCCATCTGCTTTCCGATACGACGATGGTCAGAAAGTTTTCTTTGCTCTAAAATGTCCAAATGTTTCTTTAAGTCATCGGCAGTAAAGAAACAAGTTCCATATATTCTTGTAAGTTGAACATTTTTTTGATCACCTTTATAGTATGCACCAGCTAAGGAAAGAATTTTAAAGTTCTTTAACAGACCAGTATGCTTAACATGAGGTCCACGACATAAATCGGAGAAGTCACCTTGTGTATATATAGAAATAGGGCCTTCAACTTCATCAATATGTTCAAGCTTAAACTTTTGATTTTTAAAAATCTTCTTTGCCTCGCTCTTACTAACCTCTGTTCTTACGATAGAATAAGCCATATTAGCTAATTCGCGCATCTTTTTTTCAATAAGTAGAAAATCATTTTCAGATATGGGTGTATCAAATAATATATCGTAGAAAAAACCTTCTTCTATAGATGGACCAAAGGCTAATTGTGCATTAGGATAAAGTGATAAAACAGCCTGTGCAAGAAGATGAGCTGCGGAATGATTGATAATGTCCATAGCTTCTTTATCATTTTTTGTAATAAATGCAATCTTTCTATTATCGCCATCGATACTTTGTGATAAATCAAGTATATCACCATCTACACTTACTGCTATTGCTTCTTTTAGCAGAGAAGTTGATATTTTTGATGCAATTTGTGCTCCAGTTGAGCCATTTTCAACATCCAATTCTTTTCCGTCTTTTAAAATTACTTTCATAAAATCCTCCTTTTAGTAATAAAAAAGGTGGACTACAGGGCGAAAACCGCGGTACCACCTGAATTTAATACTCAATTATTTACATTACGTCGTAAACACGCCTTATTACTAAGGGAGCTCAGAAGTGGTAACAGTTTTTGTGGTTGCTTTCACCTATTCAACCTCTCTGTTAATTAAAAACTATCATGTCTTCATCATAGCTCGTGCTAGGCACATAAATATTTTAGCACGCTTTACTTATAATACAAGAAGTATTTTTTTATAAAAAAATGAGCAAGGGTCGCAACCCATGCTCTGACTCTGGGCTTCGAAAGTTTCCAAAGTGCTACTGCCATTAGTTTAAATAAGCGCCTATAAAAAGTCAATTTTTTTAGATTGAATTATATAGATTAGGTTGTTGCTTTTTATTGTTTAAAAGAAGTTAGTAATTCTTAACGAGAGTTTTCAATCCACCATTCCTTATCTTTTATAATTGTCCCTCTGATTTCTGTTATTTCTGTTCCTTCTACATCACAAAGTGGATAGCGATAAAAATCTAGATGTTTGAACTCATCAGAAATTATTCTTTTTGCGTAATCTTCAGTTAGGCAATCATCTATTTCTTCTTTTGTCATTAATGCTAATTCTTCTTCTTTATGTAAAGTAAGAATTTGTGGTATATCGTATCCATAGCATAAGCAGATGTATTTATTTCTTTTTTCATCATATCCTACAACTCTTAGTGCTTTAATATCAAAGAATGGATCAGCATTCTTAATAGGGATACTGTATACGAAATCGTTTATTTTAAATTTTTTCATAGTTATACCTAAAACTTCGGACTTAGTGGATGAATTTCACCGATTCCATCATCATTTGGAGTCCAATATAATAGACCGAAGAAACTATGTGTTTTATAGTAAGGGTCATCCGTAATTCTTTTTCCAATTTCATTATAGTTATGAAAATGTTTAAAAGCATATTTTGGAAGATCTTTTTTGATAGCACTATTATATAGATGCAAATCTGGCTTATGAGATGTATATCCAGTACCTGCATTGATTATAAGTGATCTAGCGTTATTTTGATACCATGTATATGAACTAAAACTTTTTATGTGTGTCTTGTTTTTTATACAAAATTCTTCTGAAACTGGTGTTGCTACTGCAATGTCTATATAATCTGTTTTACATTGCTTTATTAAATATATATCATCAGTTCTCCTCACTTCGGTTATAAATGCGCATTGTGCCTCATAATCTGTTGATGCAATTCGCTTAAAGTTAAATGTAATTCCATCAATCACGCTTCTACTTGAAATAACAGATTCTTCACCTTTAGCGACTGCATCACTAAAGAATGATGTAATCCATTTGGCAAAGGCACCGAATTGTTCGTCGAACAATTCGCGAATATCATTTATTACCGATTTAATCTCATCCCAATGTTGTACAATGATTACTGTTATTGCAATTAGTGCTCCAACCGCAAGTGCAACAGCAATTACCCAACCAACAAATGGAATCCAAGAAGATGAAAGTGCAGTTGATAAAGCAGTGACGCATCCGTTGAATGCGCTAATAACTGTTTGTGATAAATTAGCACCTAATAAGATTGCTGATAAGCCAGAAGCGACAGCTGCACTTTGGAGTTCAATAGGACTTCTATGAGCATATCTAGGTCTAATATTTAAATTGCGATATCTAATTTCATTAAGGGTCGCATATCTATCAAATTCGTAATTCTGTTTTCTTAACTCGATGACCTTATTTAATTCATCAGTAGTTAATTCTGCTTCAAAATTAGCTTGATAATCATGCATAACATCTATATACTTTGGTGCAACATAATTTGCGTCAAATTCAGGAAGAGTAATTGTTTCTTTATCTATTACATTTAAGCCTGTTATATCAATGTAATCATTAAATTCAGTACTATAGTTTTCTAATGCTTTTTCAAATACTTCATTTGGATCATCAGTTTCAACTATATTTCTACTAGAAGCAGCAATTCTTTTAGTCAGATTTTTGACTTTCAAAGTAATTTGATCATTAATTTCTTCTAGTTCGTTAGCAACTGCAACAGACTTCATATTTGAAGTAATTAAGAACACACTACATACAAGCGATGAAAGTAAATATTTTAGTTTCATTTTATCCTCCTATTCTTGCTTATATCTTATCATATCTTAAAGTCATGTAATAATATATTTTGTAATATGTATTAACCCATATTTCTCATTATTTCTACAAGTTTTGTTTTATAAGATATTATTTTTAACGACTATGTTCAATCCACCATTCCTTATCTTTTATGATTGTTCCTCTAATACGTGTTATTTCTGTTCCTTCTACATCACAAAGTGGATAGCGATAAAAATCTAGATGTTTGAACTCATCAGAAATTATTCTTTTTGCGTAATCTTCAGTTAGGCAATCATCTATTTCTTCTTTTGTCATTAATGCTAATTCTTCTTCTTTATGTAAAGTAAGAATTTGTGGTATATCGTATCCATAGCATAAGCAGATGTATTTATTTCTTTTTTCATCATATCCTACAACTCTTAGTGCTTTAATATCAAAGAATGGATCAGCATTCTTAATAGGGATACTGTATACGAAATCGTTTATTTTAAATTTTTTCATAGTTATACCTAAAACTTCGGACTTAAAGGATGAATTTCATCAATTCCATTAATAATGTTTTTTCTTGAAATAACGGATATTTCTTCTTTTGTAATTGTAATAGATCTGGCATTTGAAGTACTAAAAAAATTGCTACGTGTGAGTGATAATAGTAAATACTTTGAATTCATTTTTCCTCCTATGAATAATATATTTTATCATATCTTAAAGTCTAATAATAAAGTATTTTTTTATAACTACACAATTTTTGAAAACTAATACGAGAATTATTATTTTATTTTAAGGATATAAGCAGCAAGCATTACAAAATAAGATATTTATCAACGGCTATGTTCAATCCACCACTGTTTATCCTTTATAATTGTTCCTCTAATTTCTGTTATTTCTGTTCCTTCAACATCACAAAGTGGATAGCGATAAAAATCTAGATGGTTAAACTCTTCAGAAATTAGTCTTATGGCGCGTTCTTCAGTTAGGCAATCATCTATCTCTTCTTTAGTCATTAATGCTAATTCTTCTTCTTTATGTAAAGTTAAAAAATCTGGTGAAAAATCATATACATCATAATTTAAACAAATATATTTATTTCTTTTTTCATCATATCCTACAACTCTTAGCGGGTCAATACGCAAAAACAGATCATCATTCTTAATAGGGATACTATATACGAAATCGTTTATTTTAAATTTATTCATTGCTTAACCTCTATAAGTATATTTTAGCACAATAATAAATTAATGTTACAAAAAAAGATGTCGACATCTGATTTTTTAATCATTCGACATCTTTTATAAATTATTAAACTCTATTTAAGGTTTTTAATGCGATGCTTGCCCCACCCATTAAACCAGCATCTTGATCAAACTTTGAATGTTTAAATATTATAGGTTTCTTTAAGTATGGAATAGTGAAAGCTGAACTGACTTCTTTGAGATCGTCCATAAATATATCACTAGATTTCATTACGCCACCACTTAAAATAAAGACATCAACTCCAAACATTAAGTGGAGGGAAGAGATTAAAGAACCAAGATATTTTATCCACTCATCATACACTTTTAAGGCTAAAGTATCTTTATCCTGAACTAAACTAAATAGCATTGATGCAGATTCGACATCAAGGCCATTAAGTTTGGCTAATTCTACTATACCATTTCCAGATAATAGCTTCTCGCTCTCATAAAATTTTTCCTTATATCTAATCGGTAAATGACCGATTTCAAACGGAAGGTCAATCAATTCATGGTTATATACCAAACATCCACCGATACCACTAGATATGGTAATAAAAAAACTTGTATCGAATTCCTTTGCCATCCCATAAGTTGCTTCAGCAAACGCTGTGGTATTTGCATCATTAGATATATAAACTTTGAAATTTTTGAAGTCTTTTTCTAATCTTTCTTTTAAATCAAAATCAGTAATTCCTAAATTTGGCAAACATTCAATATGATTATTGTTTACAATACCACAAGCAGATACACCGATGACCTTAGGTTTGCTTGTTTTATATACTTCACTAGTTAATAGTTCGGTCATCATTCTTTTTATTTGAGAGTAGAGAAGTTCTTTATCATTTTTTGTGGTTCTTTCACGCAAAACTTTTGGTGTAGACAAGTCTTCTTTTACAAGCCCTACACGAAGATTTGTTGCGCCTAAATCAATAGATATTACTTCTTTCATATATCAACCTCCGAAGATATTTCATCTAAGGTAATTACTTTCATAAAGTTTGTCTTACCAGCACCGACTGGTGTACCACCGGTGATGATTACAGTGCTTTTTGGAGGAATATTATGTATTCTTGCTAAATGAATAGCGAGAACTTCCATCTCCTCAATGAATTGTGGAACTTTTTTGACTAGTTTTGGATAAACACCCCAGTTTAAAATTCCATTATAACAGACATCGACATTATTGCTGACTTCGATAACAGGGCAGCATGGTCGAGCCTTGGAAACACGTCTTGCGGTAGCACCTGTTTCAGAAAAACAGACGATGAGCTTTGCATCTAGTAGAATCGCTGTATCACATACTGAATTAGCAATAGCAGCATTGACTGTTTTTGAAGATGTATCAAATGCAACTTTAGCAAGTGTTTTATAATCAAGTATGGATTCTATGCGGTTAGATATCTTTCTTTGCATCATAACTGCTTCTTCTGGGTATTCACCAGATGCGGATTCAGCAGAAAGCATGACTGCATCTGTGCCATCTAAGACGGCGTTAGCGACATCGCTAACCTCCGCACGAGTTGGATTAGGGTTGGTTTTCATCGAATCAAGCATCTGTGTGGCTGTGATGACTGGTTTACCGCGTTCCTTACACTTTTGAATCATCATTCGTTGAACGATTGGAACATCCTCAGGTGGGATTTCAACTCCTAGATCACCACGAGCAACCATTAAACCATCACTATATTCGATAATTTCATCTAAATTGCGAACTGATTCAGCATTCTCAACTTTAGAAATAATAAGGATATTTTCTCCTCCATGTTTCTTTAATAAATCTCTTAGTTGGATTAAATCTTCCTTACTTCTAACGAAGCTTGCGGCGATGTAATTAACTTTATTTTTACATCCAAAGATAATATCTTCTTCATCTTGCTTAGAGATGAAGGGAAGAGAAAGGTGAGAATTAGGGCAATTAACACCACGCTTATTTCTTATAACATCGTGGTTTAAAGCTTTAGTAACTAACTCTTTATTTTTTTCATCTTTTTCAATGACTTCAAGTGTTAAGTTTCCATCATCTAATTTTATACTATCACCGACTTTAACATCATCGTATAAACCTTTAAAAGTGACAGAGAATAACTCTTTAGTGCCCAAAACTTTATTCATAGTAATTCTTACGATATCATTTGTCTCAATCTGAGCCGCACCATTTTCAAAATCATGTGTTCTAATTTCAGGACCTTTAGTATCGAGCATAATAGGAATTAAAATCTTTTCTTCCTTTTCAATCTCACGAATGATATTTATCTTATTGAGGTGTTCTTCATATGTTCCATGAGAAAAATTAAGTCTGGCGACATTCATACCAGCACTTAATAGTTTTTTAAGCATTGGTTTTTTATCACTGCTTGGACCAATAGTACAGACAATCTTTGTGTTTTTATTTAATTGTTCAATCATAACTCACCTCATGCTAATCTTTTGGCCACTTCTAATAAATCAATAGAGCCTTTTCTTTTCATGGTTAAGGCTTTTTCAATATCTAAATATTGGAGTTTATTATCGATTATTCCAATGCAAACTCCTGAAGTATCTTTGGCGATAAGGTTTACAGCATAATCACCCATTCTTGAAGCTAAAACTCGATCATTTGCAGTTGGTGAACCACCTCTTTGCATATGACCTAAGACTTCTGAACGAGTATCAAAGCCAACTTCACGCTCAATCTCGTGGGCTAGTTCATCGACATTGATGATCTTTTCCGCAACGATAACCATCGCATGTCTTTTACCATCGCTCTTTTGTCTTTTTAAATCGTTTAAAAGAGCAGCCTTATTTGTAAGTTGTTCATTGATTAAAGTGAATTCTGCACCACAGGCAAGGCCTGCATAAGCCGCTAAATCACCACAATGATGGCCCATAACTTCAACGACAGAGCAGCGTTGATGCGACGTTGATGTATCACGAAGTTTATCGATGCAGTCGATTATCGTATTTAAAGCCGTATCAAATCCGATAGTAAAATCAGTTGAAGCAATATCATTATCGATAGTTCCAGGAATGGCAATAGTATGAATTCCTTGACGGTGGAGCGCGAGCGCACCTTTATATGTTCCATCACCACCGATAGCAATAAGTGAATCTATTTCCATTTCTTTTAAAATATCTGCGGCTTTTTTCTGTGTCTCAAGTTCGACAAATTCTTTAAAACGAGCAGTTCCAATAATCGTGCCACCGCGATTGATGATGTCAGAAACCGAATGCCTTTCCATCTTAACGATATTTCTTTTGATAATGCCTTTATAACCATCGTAGATAGCATAGACCTCAAATCCTTGTGAAAGTCCTGATCTAACGATTGAACGAATACAAGCATTCATTCCTGGTGCATCACCACCTGAAGTTAATATCGCAATTTTTTTACACATACTTACCTCCAAAATATAATTAAAAATTAACCATATATATATTAGTATAGATTATTAACAAAACAAAATTATTAACCATTAAAAATCAATGAAAGCGTTTTTTTAAATAATTATTAAATACAATAAATGAGTTTATTCTTTGAAACTAATCTATATTAAAACTAACATTAACCTGATGTTCTAGTGATAATTAAATGATAAAAAATTAGTTTAATTATCACTTTCATAATAAAAATGATAATTAACATTATATTTATGTTGTTTAATTATCATTTTTCCCTTATACTATATTTAAAGGAGTGTAAGAATGAGAAAATCTGGAATCTATAAAGTTAATTTTTATGGTCATGAAGCAGAGTATAAGTCTTTTTGCCCAACAGCACTACAAAACCTAGAGTTTGAAACTTTTGATTCATATACCACTGATCTTTTAGCAAAAGTAAATTATCAGCTTGGTATATTAAATGAACTATCGAAAAATATAAGAGGTACAGATCAGTTTTTAAGTTCTTATATTAGAAAAGAGGCATTATATAGCAGTCAAATCGAAGGGACTCAGGCAACACTTGATGATATATATAGCATTGAAAATGAAAAAGTGCTTGATCTAGACGTTGAGGAAGTTATCAACTATGTTAAAGCAATAAAATATGCTATTAAACTACTTGATGAGCTGCCCATTTGCTCAAGATATATAAAAAATGTTCATCGAATACTAATGAATGGTGTTAGAGGTGAGAATAAAGAGCCTGGAGAGTTCAGAAAATCTCAAAACTGGATTGGTGCAGCGAACAGTTCATTAAAAGATGCAAAATATATTCCTCCTAATATCGATGATATGAATAAATGTATGGCTGATTTAGAGGAATATATAAATAGTTCAGATGATGGACTAGATATACTAGTCAAAGCTTCATTAATTCATTATCAATTTGAAACAATTCATCCTTTTCTTGATGGCAATGGTCGAATAGGAAGAATGTTAATCGTTCTATTTCTAATCACAAAGAATAAACTGTCTAATCCATGCCTTTACATTTCTTATTTTCTTAAAAAGAATCAATTAGAGTATTATGATCGAATGTCATACGTAAGAAATAAAAATGATTATAATCAGTGGATCAATTTTTTCTTAGAAACTATGCATAACGCAATTTTGTCTTCAATCAAATCATTAAAGGAACTGACAGGATTAAGGCAAAGGAACAGTTTACTTATTAAAGAAAGAGATTATTGGTTATTAGATTTTCTTGAAAACAACCCTATTATCGATGCAAGAAGTGCTAGTCAAAAACTTGGTATGGATTATTTAAAAGTTAATAGAGCAGTACATCGCTTTGTAGATTTGAAAATATTAACAATAGTTAATAAGTCGAAGAAAAGAAGACTATACATTTATAATGATTACATGAAAATACTAAAAACAGAAGATTAATAGAAAAATTTTAATTTGCATATTGACAAATATTTTATAAAAATGCTACCATAAAGACGTAAGCAAGCGCTTACATTATCGAAAATAGCAGATCGCCCCCATAATCTTGATTATGTTAAATAATTAACGATTTGCCTGGCTTTTAGCCATGAGGGGCGATCTTTTATTTTTGGAAAAAAGGAGGCTTTATGAAGCTTAAGAAAACATTTATACCACTTGTTTTACCACTTTTAATCCTCACTTCTTGTAATGACAAAGATAGTTTCAAGTATGAAGGTGTTATCAGTGATATAAGAGTGGCAGAAGTCGGCACTACTCATACAGTCAGTGGAGTAGTTGTAAAGCATGTCTACACCGGACAGTCGACCCCTTACATCACAGGATTTATGTTAGCTAATGAATCTGGATGTATCTACGTCTGGGGTGAAACAGTTGCCAAAACTGTAAAAGTTGGCGAAAAAGTTAAGGTTGAAGGAAAGAAAGCCTATTATGTTCCTCAAACTGATGAAGGTGCAGCAGCAGCGAGCGGATATAAAGGTCAACTCCAATTAACTAATCCAGTATTAATTGAAAATATTGGTGGAGAACATGATATTCCTTCAAAGGCGATAACGAGCATTGATAATATTAATGAAGTCACTCGTCACGCTGTAAACGATGATATATCTAATAATATCTATCGTGCGATTGGTCGCGTAACTAAGACCATCGGTGGTGATTATACCAACTACTATTTGTATGACCGCAATAGAGAGGATGCAATTAGTTTTTATACACAGTCAAATGGTAAAGACTATGCATGGTTAGAGCCATATGTTGATAAATATGTCGATATGACATTCATCGCAATAAATGCTAAACCTGGAAATGCTTTGTGGAGAGGTTTGCCAGTATTAGTCAATGATGACTCGATTACAATCAGCAATGAAGATGAAGCAAAATACGCTGCTGAACGTGCACTAAAGACCTTGCTTGATTCTTATTCTGATGAAACAAAAGTTTCTGTTAAAAATACCGATGAACTTCTTGAAGGTGTTAAACTAAGTTATTCTTCTAAGAGTGAACTTGTCAGTATTAGTGAAACTACTGATGGATTCGATATCAACTTTAAAAAGCCAAGCACAGAAACAGAAGTTGAAGTAGAAATAACTGCTTCTTATAAAGGCGCAAGTTCAAAAGTGATTAAAAAGATAAAACTCGGTGTAGAAGTTAAACATCAAGCCATATCGATCAGTGAAGCTTTAAGCAAAGAAACTGGTACTGAAGTTATTATCGAAGGTATTCTTTCTCGTAAGACTTATAAGAGTGGTACCGATGATCCATTAGGTGGATTTATCATTGATAGCACTGGTTCAATAGTCGTCTATAATGATGCTCCATATATGGCAAGTTTAGCAAATGCTACTGAAGGAAATAAGGTCATGCTCAAAGGTACTATCGATAGATATATATCAACTAATACTGCTGAAAGTGGATATACTGGTGATGTCCAACTTAGAAATACTGAACTTCTATTCGTCGATGGTGCAAATAATCCTATTCCAAGTGAAGCGATAGAAGAGAAGACTGTTGAATGGATACAAAGTCAACCTGCAACCAATAATATTTCTTCAAAAGTATTTAAAGTTACAGCCAAAATAATTAAATCAACAGGTTATGCAACATCATATAGTTTAAAGGATCCAAATAACCTCGATAAATCCTTATCAGTATACTCACAAAGAAGTGGTTCTGACTTTTCTTGGTTAGATCCATATGCTGATCAAGTGGTAACATTATATGTCGGTGTTCAAAATCTTCAATTAAGAAGTGGATCACCTAACTGGAGATGTTGCCCAATTCAAATAATAAGCGCTAATTAATTCCGAAGATATAACCCTCTATATCTTTACTCCTTTCTAGAAGAGGTTGAGCCCCCACTCAACCTCTTTTATCTTGTTTAATTCTTTTAATTGTATTAGAATATCTACCAATTGAGGTGTAGTATGATCGATAGTTATATTGTCAGTTTAGTTAGTAAAAAATTAGATGTAAATGAAAAAAATGCCATGATGGCTCTGCGTTTGCTTGAAGAGGGTGGAACAATTCCTTTTGTTTCAAGATATCGTAAAGAAGAGACTGGTGGACTGACCGATATTGAAATAAGTAATATCGTTAAAGAATATAAATCTATCGGTAATTTTGTCGCAAGACAAAATACCATATTAAAAGAGATTGAATCTCAAGGAAAATTGGATGATGAATTAAGACAAAAGATTTTAAACGCCAAAACTTGAGCTGAAGTTGAGGACATCTACCTTCCATATAAGCCGAAAAAGAGCACCAGGGGAAGCAAGGCAAAGGCCGCTGGACTCGACGTCTTGGCTAAACTCATCGTCGAAGATAAGGATGCTGACTTTGCTTCATTTATTAAAAACGATACACCTTACAATACTGTAGATAAAGTTAAACAAGGTGCGCTTGATATCATCGCCGAAGATATTTCAAGTGATGCTGATATAAGAGCATATATTAAAAAATTGATGGAAGAGTATGGATTGATAAAGACGACATTGATCAATGAAGAAAAGGATCCACAGAAGAAATATCATCTCTTTTACGATGGTCAATACTCGATAAAGACGATAAAGACACATCAGTTTTTAGGAATTAATCGAGCGAGCAATGAGGAAGTAATTAAATATAAGTTCATTTATGATGAAGATAATATTTTAAATCACATTTATAATGCATATTTTAAAAATAACAAGAGATATGTCGACATGTTAAAAGAAACTGTTCGTGATTCCTTCTCACGCTTAATCGAGCCTTCAATCAGCAATTATCTTTCTTCGTCGTTATTTGAAAAATCTGAAGAAGATAGTTTAAAAAGCTTTGAGTCATCTTTAAACGATATATTAATGAAATCACCATATAAGGCTAAAAGCATTTTAGGATTTGATCCGGGCTATTCCCATGGATGTAAAATCTGCATCATCGATGGAAATGGAAATGTTTTATACCACGGAGTGATAAAGCCAACGATTTCTGAAAATGCCATGCTTAAAGAAGCACCGGGATTTATCGAACTTTTGAAGAGATTCAATGTTGAAATCATCGCCTTAGGAAATGGTACAGCGACAAGAGAGGCGGAAGATTTTATTCGACTTTGTTTAAAAGAAGTTGAAGGATGTACCTATGAAATCGTCAGCGAAGATGGGGCATCGATTTATTCTGTCACTGATGTAGCAGTGAATGAATTTCCAAATTTAGATCCAAATCTTCGTTCCTCCATATCGATTGCCAGAAGACTTCTTGATCCTCTAGCGGAACTTGTCAAAGTCGATCCTTCTGGTCTTGGAGTAGGGCAATATCAGCACGATTTAGATAAGAAAAAACTCCAAGAACACCTTTCTAACGTCGTTTTTAAAACTGTTAACGATGTTGGTGTCAATGTCAACACCGCTTCTACTTCACTCCTTTCCTATGTCTCGGGTATAAATAAAACGATTGCAACAAATATCGTTGAACATATTAAAAAATCTGGTGATATAAAAAACAGAAAAGAACTTCTTAAAGTCAAGGGATTTGGTGCAAAAGCTTTTGAAAATGCCGCAGGTTTTTTAAGAATCGATGGAAATGAACCACTAGATATAACTTCTATTCATCCAGAGTCATATGAAAAGACTTATCAGATCTTAAGTAAATTGAATCTTAAATATCCTGATGATATTGCTTCAATAAAAGAATTATCGGTGAATGAATTTATAAATGCGGCAAAAGCATTAAATATCAGCAGTGTCTTGGCTGAAGATATCTATAAAGAATTAGTCAAAGAAACTCGTGATCCACGTGGAGAAGCGATTAAATTTGAAAGAAATAATAAGTATCGCAGCATTGAAGATCTAGTTCCAGGAATCATCTTAAGCGGTGTTATATCAAATATCACTGATTTCGGGTGTTTTGTTGATATAGGTGTTCATGTCAGTGGGTTGGTCCACATTTCACAAATTGCCAATGCTTATGTTTCAAAGGATAAGATAAGAGACTTTATAAAAATCGGTCAAGTTGTAAAAGTCAAGGTTATTGAAGTCGATGTTAAAAGACAAAGAATTAATCTTTCAATAAAAGATGCAAATTGATTGGAATTGATGTAAAATAAAAAAAGGAGGTAGTATGCCAGAATACCTAACGAAAAAGAATATCTGTGGTAAATTTGGAATATCGAGTGATGCTATACTTTCTATAGCCCATATCACTGCATTAGACGATGGACGTATTGATGTCAATCTCGAACATACTAAATGCAATTTCTATGGTAATCAATTGAAGATTCAACTCTGTATTAACATCAAGAAAGAGTATATTACAAAGGTTTCTTCCATTGAATTAACACAGAAGATAAAAGATGATATCGTCTTCGCCATCAAGTCACAAGTCGGATTAAAGAATATCGACGTCAGAGTGTTTATTGAGTTCTAATGGCTGATCAAAGTTATATTTCTATCCACAATAAGCTAGTCAAACAATTCCGACGCAGCGCTACATATATCTGCTGGGTTGGTGTTTTAGCTATGTTTGCACTTTTATTTTTTTTGTTCTCACTCTTACGTTTTAATTCTTATCCAGGAGCTGAAGATAACACTAATGTCGGACTCGGTGGAACTTTTAATATTCCAACATTTCTTGTTTTAATATTTATCAACTTACTTCCACAAGAAGTGATTATAACTTTGCTTTTTTTAGCAAATGGAATTTTTTCGGGATTATTTATCTATTTAGGACTTAATGCTAGAAAAGGAAAGAAGTGGCATCTTTATTCAGGAATAATAATCTATTTTATCGATGCAATTGGATTAATACTTGTATTAATTAAGCCAGTGATGAATGCGATCAATACATCAGACATCTTTTTGTCCTTAGTAGTTCACATCATTTTCTTATTTATTCTTTGCTATGCTTTTTATAAGCGCGCAAGAATCGTCGCTTTAAAGGATCGAGCGAGAAAAGATATTAGATTTGAAAGAGTTGAAACGAATAAAAAAGTTGTTATATCTTATAAAAAGAGCGAACGTGAACTAGATGAAGGAGTCAGCGTATTGATCGATGAAATTGATAATGACAAAAATGCAAGTATTGAGGAGAATAAAAATACACTAGATAATCAGAGTAAATAGTGATATATTATTTAAGGACTTATGAAGCAAAGTGAAATTAGAGAAAAAATTATCAGTGCTGTTTATACCGCAAATTTTTTAACAGATAGTGGTATAACTTTTGAATATGCTGATGTTTTGGAGGATTCCTTTGAAGAGGAATACGAAAATATTTCTAGTTTTGCAAAGAGTTTATACGTTAAATCTTTAATCAATCAAGATGAAGCGATTAAAAACATTCAAAGCAATTTGACAAAGTGGTCTTTTAATCGTTTAAATCGAGTTATTCAAGCTATTTTAATCACAGCTTATACTGAAAGAAATGTCATCAACGAAACTGATAAAAAAGTTATCATCAATGAATATATTGAATTATCAAAAAAATATGGCGATGCTAATGATTATCGCCTAGTCAATTCTGTTTTAGATAAGGTGTTAAATTGAACAAGCCTGTATATAGTGTTTCAGATTTATCATCATTTATTAGTGAAGTCCTTCAGGGCTCTTTTTTTCATAATATATGCATAAGAGGAGAGATAAATCAGCTGAGCAAAAAAGGAAAGTTTACTTATATTACCTTAATTGATTCTAACGAGCAAGGGGAAAATATTTCTTCGGTTTTAAATGTTGTTATCGGACCATATTGCGATGTTTTAGCTACGAGTTTAAATGTCGGTGATATCGTTTTAATGAGTGGTAATTTAACTTACTATAAAGCGCGTGGAACCATATCGTTTTGGCCGTCTGTAATTAAAAATGATGGCGAAGGTCAAGAATTAATTCGACTAGAAAAATTAAAGCAAAAACTGCACCAAATGGGAGTCTTTGATCCTTTAAAGAAAAAAGAACTTCCAAGGATAGTACATAACCTAGCAGTGGTCACTTCAAATAGTGGAGCAGTCATCAATGATATTCGCTCAACTTTAAAATCTAGATTTCCAGTTAAAATAAAGGTTTATTCAGCTCTTGTTCAAGGAAATGAAGCTTCAAATAGCTTGATTAAGGCTTTAGATTTAGCGATAAAAGATGAACCTGATTTAATAATTTTAGCTCGAGGTGGAGGAAGCAAAAGCGATTTAGCTCCGTTTAATAACGAAGAATTGGTGCTTAAAGTATTTGATTCACCAATCCCTATTATTTCCGCCGTCGGACATCAAGTCGATACATCGCTGACCGATTTAGCAGCAGATAAAAGTGCGATAACACCGACTGAAGCGGCGACCATGGTCGGTTTGAGTTTAAAAGAAGTTGAACAGAATCATATTAATTATCGCTCATCTTTAAAATCAATTATCAGCCGACGAGTTGATTTATTAAACGAAAGATATTTAAGCATCAAAAAAAGATTTGAGCTCAGCTCTCCTTCAGCTTTGATTAAGATTAAAGAAAAAGAGTATCAAAGTTATCGTGAAAAGTTGAAGAGAGTGCTAAGTGAAAGGTATGGAATAATTAAGAATAGATTAGAGCAGAAAAAACTTCTTCTCGCCTCATCAAATCCTTTAAATATTTTAGAAAAAGGCTATGCGTATGTCTATAAAGGAGAGAACAAAGTCACAAGCATCGAAGAAATTAAAGAAGAAGACTTATTAAAAGTGTTTTTAAGAGGTGGAGAACTAGAAGTCATTGTTAAGGGGAAGAAAAAGTATGAATGAAAAATATGAAGATTTAGAAAAACAACTAGATGAAATAATCAGCAAAATGCAAGATGAAAAAAAAGATATTGCTGAAATTATGTCACTATACAAGAAGGGACAAGAAATCTTGAATAAACTTGAGTCAAAAGTAAAAGATATTAAAGAAGAAGTAGATAAGTTTAACGAGGAGGAAAGTGGAATATAAGGGAAGAGAAGTCGATCTATCTTATATTAAGTCATGTTCAAATGAAGAACTTCATGACTTAGCTTTTTTGCTTCGCGAAAAAATCATTGAAACCGTCGCTTCTACTGGTGGTCATCTTTCGAGCAATCTTGGAACGGTCGAATTGACCTTAGGATTAGCAAAAGTCTTTGATTTAGATAAGGACCAAGTTATCTTTGATGTAGGTCATCAAACATATGCATATAAAATAATCACGGGTAGAGATCTAAGCAGTTTAAGAAAAAAAGATGGTGTCTCACCATTTTCTTCAACTAATGAATCAAAGTATGACATCATCGATAACGGCCATTCATCAACATCGCTTTCATATGCTCTAGCGATAGCTGAAATGAAAAAGGCTCATGGTGATGACTCATTTACCATTGCTTTTATCGGCGATGGAAGCATCACAAATGGCCTTTCGTTTGAGGCATTAAATGAAATCGGTGCAAGAAAAGATTTAAATCTAATCATTGTTTTAAATGACAACGGGATGAGCATATCCAAAGCTACTGGTTCACTATCTAAACAATTTTTAAAACTACGACATAGTAGATTCTACCTTAAAAGAGTCTTGGCTTTTAGAAAGCTTGGAAAGATCAAAGGTTTTGGTTGGCTGTATAAATTCTTCCGTCACATTAAGAATTTTTTCAAGCACATCATCGTTCGAGACAATCTATTTGAAAGTTTAAACATCCCTTATAATGGTCCGTTTGATGGTAATAAAATAAAGGAAGTTAAAACTGCCTTAGAGTTTGCTAAAAACGTCAAGGGACCGATCATTCTTCACTTTAAAACGGTTAAGGGAAAAGGATATGAATTAGCACAAGATGATGAAGTAGGACACTGGCATGGAATTGAACCATTCGATATTAAAACAGGTAAACTTATCAAAGAATTCACCGAAGATTATTCCTATTATGCGAGTAGAGTAATATATAACATGTTGGTCGAAGATGAAAAAACATATCTTATATGTCCAGCGATGATTCATGGATCTTACCTTGAACAATGTTTTTTAGACTATCGAGAGAGGACATTTGATGTTGGAATCGCCGAGGAGCATGCGATAGTTTATGGTGCTGCGCTTTCGCTTTGTCATTATCATCCGATAATCTCCATATATTCGACATTTTTACAAAGGAGTTATGATGAATTGATTCACGACTTATGTCGAAATAAAAATGGCTCTATTGTCTTTATTGATCGAGCTGGGCTTATTGGAAAAGATGGTCCTTCTCATCAAGGAATATATGATGTTTCCTATTTAAAAACGATCCCAAATACCTATATATTTCATCCATATTCCAAAGAAGATTTAGATGTTATTTTGGCTAGAAAGAATGAAATATATGAAAGTAAAGTCAACCTCTTTGTCCGACTGCCAAAAGAAAAAATAATCAGTGATATATCTGACTATAATCGAATTAATGGTGCTGATACTTTGATAATCAGTGTTGGTAATTTAGGTGTTGGTCTGTTTAAAGAATTGAATGGTTTTGATACATTACTAATAAAGCAAATCCATCCTCTAGAAGAAGAGCAGTTAAAATTCATTCTTCAATACAAAAATATCATTCTCTATGATCCTTATTCAACAAATCTCGGCCTAGAATCTTCAATCGCTCACTTTTTAGCTTTAAATAGTTATCATGGTAATTATAAAGCTTATTCACTGCCTGTCTGTTATATCGAGAGCATGAGAATCGACGAACAGCTTGAAAAATATGAGCTTGATATAGAAACGATGAAGATAAAAATAGTGAATAATGCAGATTAGTATTTTTCTAGTAAATATTTAGTATTAATTTAGTTAAGAAAACGCTTTTAAAAACTTGTAAAAAATTATATAAGGAATATAATTTATACGAGAGGTGAATTTATGATTAAAATGCTTGTAGCAGTAATCAACAATACTGAGAAAGTTGAAAAAATTCTAAATGTACTTGAAGAGGGTGGAATTACTTCTGGCTGTATCATCGATGGAAAGGGAATGAATCATTCTCATCACATCCATGATGAAGAAGATAAGCAGCATGTTGGTATTTTAAGAAACTTCTTAAATCCTGAAAGAGTTCCATCTAAAACTTTACTATTCGTCGCTGAGAGTGAGAAGATTACATTTATAAAGAACTCTATATTAGACGCTTTCAAGGGTTCAAAAGAGAGTGATTTAGGTTTTATTGCAGAATTTGATGCCTGTAATACGACATTAATAACCAATAAATAAAGCGTATTGTCGAGGTATTTATGAATTTATTATTTAGTTTTATCGATTTTGAAGGAAGTGGCAACAATCCTTCAGTATTATTGCTTGCAATAGCAGTAATACTTTTGACTGGTTTGCTCATGAGTAAACTGACGAAAGTCTTGCACATTCCTAATGTCACAGGTTATCTTGTTGGTGGATTACTTCTTGGACCTGGTCTATTAGGTCTTATCAATGGATTTGATGGAATCATCAGCATATCGACTGTCGAGGCGTTAAAAGTTATAGTTAAAATAGAATTGGCCTTTATCGCCTTTACAATCGGTTGTGAATTTAAAAAAAGCTTTATCAAAAGCGTTGGAATCAAACCGATAATCGTCGCAGCTGGTGAAAGCTTCTTCGCCGTTATCATCATATTCGGCGTAATCATGTGTTTTTCACCACTACTAGTTAATTTACTTGATAAAACCATGGTTGAAGTGACATCATATGCCTTAGCCCTAGGTTCAATCGGTGCTGCAACGGCACCAGCGGCAACCTTGATGGTCATCAAGCAGTATCGCGCGAAAGGTGAATTAACCGATACATTGATTGCAACTGTCGCTGTCGATGATGCAACCGCATTGATTTTCTTTGGACTTGCCATCGCAATAATTGAAATAATAAGTCCAAATTCAGGTAATAGCAATATTGTTTTAAGCATTGCTTCACCATTTATCGCTATTATATTAGCCATTGGATTAGGAGTATTATGTGGATTTGCACTCGTTCTATTTACTAAATATTTCCACGGAAGAGGAACGAGGTTATGTGCGATATTATGCACAACACTTGGATGTTCTGGATTATGTTACGCAGTAAGTCTAGGATTTAATACATTATTTGCTAACTGTGGTTTATCAGGAAATAGCATTGAAGTTTCTGACTTATTTGCCGTTATGGTCGTTGGATTAATCTACACCAACTTCTCACCAGCGGAAGAAGAAACAGTCGAACTTGTCAATCGCTTCACCCCACCATTTGTCATGATGTTCTTCGTGCTTTCTGGTGCTGAGCTTGACTTTGGTGAATTAAATGGAAATCAGATAGTTGTTATCGTCTTATCTATCGCATGTTATGTCATCGCAAGAACAGCTGGTAAATATGCCGGTGTTCAAGTTACAGGTAGACTATGTAAGCTGCCGTCAAAAGTAACAAATCTTATGGCCCTTGGACTTATGCCACAAGGTGGTGTCGCCATCGGTTTATCGATTACCGCCAGCCGACTTCCTGTTTTACAAGACATCAGTTTGATTATCTCAACAACGATCATCACTTCATGTATTATAACTGAACTCTTTGGTCCTTTATTTACAAAATTCATGCTTTATAAAGCAAAAGAAGCTGATCCGGCTTTAAAATAATAAAAAGCTGCATAGCAATATGCGGCTTTTTTAATGATTATATTTAAAAATATTCCTTAACAGAATCTATATTAAATGAAGAGCAGAGAATAAAGAATTGAAGAAATAATAAAAAGTTTAACTATCTATATTTAAGACGATACTATATAATATATATGATGAATAGAGAGAATGAAAGTTTTGATCGACGTTTATTTATATACTGCAGTTTGAATATCCTGATTGGATTATTCTTTATCTTTTCTGCATGTTTTACTTATTTTATCTACGGCATTCAAAATGGTACTGATGCGTCATTTTTGGCCAACACTTTTGCCGGCCTTTGCCTAATCAGTTCGGGTATATATTCTTTAATTAAAAAAGAGAGCAAACTATCTTCAGTAATTTTATCAGGTACAATTGCTTTAACTTTAAGCTTATTTGTCAGCATTATTATTTTCTTCTCTGAAGAATATGAACCGCGTAACAATTATTGTTTTGCCTTGCTTGAATTTGTCAATCCAATAGTGATGATCGTATATTATTTGACCGATGTTAAGGAAGACCATAAGTATTCTAATTATAAAACACTTTGGCTGATTATTTTACCGATAGTTTTTTATTCGGTAATTTCATTTTTCGTCGTTAAATTTACTGATAATAAGGTTAACGATAACTTGTTTACTGAAATATATGACAATAATTTCTTTTCACTAGCATTTATAGTTCTTGTTTACTTTTTATCTTATGCCATTGGATCGTTATATTTATTGTTAAATAAAGTAATCTATAAAAAATTAAGGAAAGGGAAGAATTAGTATGTTAAAACACCTTCACATTAAAAACTATATCTTAATCGATGAAATCGATATTGAATTTGACGATGGTCTTAACATCATCTATGGAGAAACTGGAGCGGGAAAATCAATCCTCGTCTCAGCATTAAATCTTTTAAAAGGTCAAAGAACCTCATTTGATCATATTCTTGATGAGTCAAAGAAGGCCTTGATAGAAGCAACATTTATTTTAACTGATGATTTTATCAAAACTCATCCACTACTTAAGGATTATTTAGATTCTAATGAATTGATCATCTCTCGCTCACTCCTTCCATCGAAGACTTCGCAGATACGAATAAATGGTGAATTAATAACTTTAAGTGAACTTGAAGAAATAGCAAAGGATGTCATTGATATAACATCATCTGGTTCATCTTTTTTGCTTCGAACTAATGAATATCAGAAGAATTTATTAGATAAATACATTGTCAGCCAAATTGGTCGTAAGTCATATGATGATTATAGTGCTAAATATGATGAGTATTTAAAGGCGATTAAAGCTAAAGAAGAGTATTTAACTTATTTAAGAACTAATGATATCGATAGCATTAGATTTAAACTAGAGAAACTTTCAAAGTATAATATCAAAGACAACGAATACGAAGATTTAAAAGAAGAGGCTATTGAAGCAGAGAAGTATTCAAAAAATCTCGCAGCCTATAGCAATTTTGAGGCTTTGGATAACGATGAATCCTTTCATGACATAATGTATAAACTGACTAAGTGTTTTAACGAAATAGATGATGAAGATTCACAAGAGTTGATATCATATATCGATGAAATTCGCGAAAGAGTATCTCATTACGCCTCAAAATGTGGGGAAGAAGAAAAGTATTTACAAAGAGTTGATTACATCAATTCGCGTATTTTTGAACTGCAACCTTTGATCAGAGAATATGAATCAAGTAATGCAGTAATCCAAACTATAGATGAATTGACAAGTAGACTAGATGAAGTGACAAACTCTGAGGATCATATAAAGAGTTTAGATAAAAAAGTCGAAGCTAAAAGAGCAGAGTGTTATAAATTAGCTAAAGAACTATCATCTATTAGAAAAGAATATGCGAAAAAAATCGATGAATATGTTCAGTATGAAATGAAAGGACTCTCATTAAAAGAAGATGGATTCAAAATTGAATTTACTGAAAAAGAATTATCTAGCAGCGGAATTGATGAAATCGAAATGTTGGTTTGTTTAAACAAAGGAATGGGATTTAAACCTCTATGTCAAACCGCTTCTTTCGGTGAGACTAGCCGCCTTCTAATCGCCTTAATTGCTAGCTTAAATAAACTAGCACCGATAGATACTTTGATATTAGATGAAGTTGATACAGGTGTTAGTGGTAAAATTGGCGTTAGCGTTGCTAAAAAACTTATTGAAATATCGAAGGAATCGATGGTTATTGCCATATCGCACCTTCCACCAGTTATCGCTTCTGGTGATAGTTTTTATCGTGTGTATAAAGAAGATGAAAACGAGAAGACCAGTACTCATATCAATAAAATGAGCAGAGAAGAGGCGTTAAAAGATTTAGCAATAATTTTAAGTGGTAAGGATGATGATCAAAAGGCTTATTCGTTAGCTGAGAGTTTAGTTGAGGAAGTTCACACTAAAAACTAACTAATATAGTACTAAATATCTACTAATAAATTACTAGAATAATTATTCTTCCAATTGCAATACTATTTTTGGAGGAATTTATGAATATATTAACTTCAATGCTCGCCATCAGTTCTGTCTATCTCGGTGGTGATAATATTGGATTTTCACTTAAGCCTAATGGAGTGATCATAAGTGGAACATATGATGTAATATGCGATAATCATATATATAATCCGAAAAATTTTGATATTAGACCGGGTGATATAATAATATCTATAGATAATCAACCTGTCGATAGCGTCGAACTTTTAAATCAATACATTTCAAGTAGCAGTGATTTAAATGTCGACTTAACTCTCATTCGTGAAGAAAAGGAGTTGAGCAGAGAATTAAAACTTAATAAAGTTGATGGTTCATATAAGACAGGCTTATTTGTCAAGCCGTCGACCATGGGAATCGGTACATCAACTTTTTATACGATGGACAATCAATTCGCTGGACTTGGTCATCCAGTAAAGGAATTAAACACGACAGTTCCAATCATCGAGGGTAATGTTTATTATAGTTCGGTAAATGGAATAAAAAAGGCTGAGGAAGGTAAAGTTGGTGAAAAAGTCGCCTCTTTAGATGTAAATAATAAACTCGGAAGCATCTATCGCAATACAGAATTCGGCATCAGTGGTTATTATACAAGCATTCCATCAAATGCAACGCTGATTGATGTCGCTGATTTTAGTGAAATTAAAACTGGTCCTGCTAAGATGCTGACAGTAATTGATGGAGATAAGAAAGAGTATTTTGACATCAACATAACTTCAATATCAAATATGGATACCAATAATGGGTTAAAAGTAGAAATAACAGACCCACGATTGATTAAGCTAAGTGGTGGAATAGTTGCTGGAATGAGTGGTTCACCGATAGTTCAAAACAATAAACTTGTCGGGGCAATAACTCATGTCATTGTTTCTAACCCAACAAAAGGCTATGGTGTCAGCATCGATAAGATGATAAATCATCTATTCATCGAGCGTTAGTATGGATTTAAAAAATAGGGGAAGAAGAGAAATCTTCTCCTCTTTTTTATCTATAATAACTTCTTTTAATAACTCACTTATTGGATCTAGTTCTTCTAAAAATTGAGTTTTTTTACTTAAATCTTCATATAAAAAATCAACATTTCTTTTGTTTTTTAATTGAATCAGATACTCACTAATCAAGATATGGAATTCAAGATAAGCAGGTTTTGAATCGATATATTCTTCTAAACCCTTTAAATACGCTTTATAAGCCTCATAGTCGTTAGAATCGATTAAGAAGAGGAGTTGATAGTAAATCAATAAAGTAGCCCCTAGAGCGGTCTTTTCTTCTTTTAACGAGGTGTTAGCCTCAGGAAGTTGATCAAATTCTTTTAAACATAGTGAACACATGATTTTATAAATAAGATTTAATTCATGCTTTTCATTCCTAGTATAAAATCTAAAATAAAAAGATGATCTTATTTTCTCTATATAATAAAAATCTTGATTATATAAGTGTATAAGTGATCTTTGCTTTTTTATTCCAATAAAAATTAAAAATGAAAAAACAACAAGGAAAAAAGTTGCGAAGAAGAATAACAGAATGTATATGGCAAGATTTTTAAAGAATGCACCAAGAAGAGCAAAAGTAAGAATTATAATGGTCGCAACTATGCCACTTATCGCTAATTTTTTCATATACTAATTATACCATTATTTGATAAAATAACCATATGAAACTGATTGCTCATATAGATTTAAATGCTTTTTTTGTTCAAGTAGAGGAATTAAAGGATCCAAGTTTAAAGACCAAGTTCGTCGCCGTTGGTGGAAATAGCAGCCGAAGTGTTGTTTGCTCAGCTAATTATTTAGCGCGTAAAAGAGGTGTTCATTCAGGAATGTCGATAAAAAAAGCGAAAGAATTATGCCCAGGCATAGTTATTTTAGATGGGCACTATGGATTATATAGTGAATATTCACACCGTTTCTTCGATTATCTACGAAAGATATTTAATCGTATCATGCAGACTTCTATCGATGAATGCTACATCGATATAACTGATTTTACTGATAAAGAGCATGCTAGAGACTTTTTAAGAGATTTACAGATAGATCTATTTAAAGATACAGATTTAAAATGTTCAATTGGCTGTGGACCGAATAAATTCTTGGCAAAGATGGGTTCAGATTATCAAAAGCCGATGGGTTTGACGATGATTTTTAAAGAAGATGTTGAAAGAATTCTCTGGCCAATACCTATCGGTGATATGTATGGAATAGGAAAAAAGACTGCTCCGACTTTAATAAGTCTAGGCGTTAAGACTATCGGTGATTTAGCAAATACTTTGGATACAAAAGTAATGAAAATTCTTGGAAGCATGTTTTTATATCACAAGCAACATGCGATGGGGGAAGGAAACGATGAGTTAAACTATGAGCACTTTGACCCTAAAAGTGTTTCAGCCGCTCGAACTTTTTTAGAAGATACTAGTGATGAAGAAGAACTTTCAAATATGATAATCAAGCTATCTAAGCAGGTAAGCAAGGAGTTGATTAAATATAAGAAAACTTCTAAATGTGTTGTCGTAACTTTCAGAACTGCAGATTTTGTCACTAATTCTAAGAGAAAGCAATTTGATACATATGAAAATGATGCTGCTAAAATCGCTTCTCGTGCACTGCAGATATTTGAAACTTATTATAAATATGAGCCGCTCAGACTTATCGGCGTAGGCGTGAGTGATGTGATTAATACATTTGATGCGACTGAACAAATGAATATTTACATGATTAAAAAAGAAGAAAAGAGCGCAGTTAAAGAAGAGCAGAGAAAAGAAACAAGTGATGGAGGATATGAAAATCGCTTTCATATTTTAGATGATGAAGATATCTGATGTAGCTAGTGAATACTTAACCTACCTCGTAGTTGAAAAAGGCGATGTCCAAAATACTATCAATACATATAAGGAAGACTTAACTCAATTTATCGATTTAATTAAAGATAAAGATGTCGAGGACTTATCGATTGATGATATCTACGATTTCATGAAACATCTTTCTAATACGAATAAAAAAACAAGCACGATAATAAGAAGAACGACGACGATCAGGGGATTTTATCTTTTTTTAAATCGCGAAAATTATATCGATGTGCCATTAAATGGTTTAAGACTACCAAAGAGTGAATCACACCTTCCTTCAGTGTTATCGTTAGAAGAAGTCGATGCTTTATTTGATGCGATTGGAAATAAAAAAGATGGAGAAATCAGGGATCGTGCGATGTTTGAGTGCATGTATGCTTCCGGCCTTAGAGTTAGTGAACTACTTACCTTAGAACTAGGTAATATCAATTTTAAATCAGGTTATATTAGGATTAGAGGAAAGGGAAATAAAGAAAGAATAATCCCTATCGGTGAATATGCTTTGTACTACTTACAAGATTACATCGATCGAGTTAGAAAATATAATCCCAATAAAAAGAGCAAGTACGTTTTTTTAAATAGAAGTGGCGAGATTATCTCAAGACAATATTTCTTTAAAATGGTTAAAAAATATGCCACACGTGCTAATATTGATGCTCAGATATCACCGCATACTTTAAGACATAGTTTTGCAACCCATCTTATTGAAAACGGTGCAAACTTAAAGGAAGTTCAAGAAATGCTTGGTCATAGTAAAATTGAGACAACACAAATATATACTCACCTCTCGACCAAAAGAATTCTATCCGCCTACGATGCCTTTATGAAGAAGATTTGACTTTATTAATTGTAAGTTGACTTGATTTAAGTTATAATTTTTGTGGAGGAAAAATTATGAAATTTAAAAGAATATTTTTAATCGTCTGCGACTCAATGGGTGCTGGATTTATGGATGATGCCAAAAAGTATAACGACTATGGTGCAAATACTTTACTTCATATTTCTAATGCTTGTAATGGTTTAAATATTCCTAATCTAAATAAATTAGGCATTCATGACATTGTAGAAATAAAGAATACTGATAAAGTTGAACACAAAAGTTCATATACATTAAAACTTAATGAAGCCAGCAACGGCAAAGATACCATGACTGGTCACTGGGAAATGATGGGTATAAAGACTGAAAAACCTTTTAAAACCTTTACTGACACCGGTTTTCCAAAAGAGTTGATCGATGAATTAGAAGAGAAGACAGGACGCAAGGTCATCGGAAATAAGGCTGCTTCAGGAACGGAAATCTTAGTTGAACTCGGTGAAGAGCAGAAAAGAGATGGCTCGTTGATAGTTTATACTTCGGCCGATTCTGTCTTACAGATTGCGGCACATGAAGAAGTTATCAGTGTTCCTGAACTTTATCATTACTGCGACATCGCAAGAGAAATCTGCAATCGTCCAGAATACTTGCTCGGTCGTATTATCGCACGTCCATTCCTTGGAAGTGATAAAAATTCGTTTAAAAGAACGCCTAATAGACATGACTTAGCACTTTCACCTACTGGTAGAACCGCTATGAATGATTTAAAGGACGCTGATTACACAGTATCTTGTGTTGGTAAGATAAATGATATATTTAATACATCCGGTGTCACTAGAACCGTTAAAACAGTTTCAAATAGCGATGGAATGGAGAAAACCATTGCTCAAGCTAATGAAAATGATTGGACTGGCTTATTGTTCTTGAATCTCGTCGAATTCGACTCTGAATACGGCCATCGTCGAGATCCAGAAGGCTATGGAAGAGCAATCGAAACATTTGACAAAGAATTAGGACAATTGATCGATGTCATAAACGATGATGACTTGATTATGATCACTGCCGATCACGGCAACGACCCAACTTGGACCGGAACAGATCACACAAGAGAAAAGGTCCCACTTCTATGCTACAGCAAATCATTTAAAAATGGTTGTTATTTAGGTGAAAGAAGTTCATTTGCTGATATTGGAAAAACTATATTAAGTAATTTTAATGTCAAACCTTCTTCAAACGAAATAGGAGAGGCAATCGATGAATTGCTTAAGGAAAAAGCTTAGTGCTCTAATTCCTCTTGCTGCATTTACATCAATTACCACATCCTCGTGTTTCTTTGTTGTAAAAGCGCTTGAATTCAATGTAATTGCGCCTAAAGGTGCTCCTTCACTTGCCTTACTCGCTTATGCTGATGATTATAATCACGTAACGATAGAAAACAATACGGCAAATGTCAAAGCAGCATTCTTTTTAGATGAGTATGACATCATAATATTCGATACTTTTACTGGATTAAAGCTTATACAAGATAAGGGGGCTGAGTTTAAACTCGCTCGTGTTATTACGAATGGAAATCTCTTTTTGGTCAGCACTGGGCACGATGAAAACGACATCATCGAGTCTAGTGATAATATCTTAGGATTTGGTGAAGGACTTTTTCCCGATAGAGTATTTAAAGCAACCCATCCAAATCTAAAGATTTCAAACTATTATAATTCTGCCGCTAATGCTGCGGTAGGACTGTGTAATGGTGAATACGAGGGAAGAGCAATCGACTATCTAGTCATGTCCGAACCATTTATCTATAATACATTGAATAATAAATCCTGCTCGACATATGGAAAGAGCAAAGTTGTTGAAAATATAAAAGAAACATTTATTAAATTCAGTGCCGACCGTGGTGTTGAATTTAATGGATTTCCGCAAGCTGGTGTCTTTATATCAACCCGATTAGATGAAACAACTGATAAAAACAAGAAGAAAAAAGTCGATAATTTCTTTAAAACCATCGATACAGAATTAGATAGTTTGGAGCGTTCAGGTGCAAGAGATTCATTAAAGACTCTCATGGATTATGGAAGTCTATATGAGCAGGAGAACATCTTTGGATTGAATTATAAGACGCTAGAAGCCCTTCAGATTGATGGAAAGGAAGTGATTAATAAACTATCCTACTATTCATTTGAATACGATATCGTAAGCTTTGCAAAGATGTTTATGTCAACATTAAATCTGGATTTAATTGACAAAGACTCTTTATCTAAATATTTTGGTTAAAAATGCTGAGAAACCTCAGCATTTTTTGCTATAATAAAAAGCATGAAAACAAAAAAGAACCTTTATACAAAGATATTCAACTCTAATTTTTTCTACACTGGCATCGGAATAATACTTCTCATCATATCATATATCATCCTTTCAACGAGTTTAAAAACGGCGCTTGTACCTAAAATAGATAAGATTATTTTTTCCATGGGTGAATTATTAAAAGAGAAGTCATTTTATAAAAACTTTTTCACCACTATATTTAAGTTATTATTTACTACAACCTTTACATTTATTTTTGCGGTTGTTCTTGCGCTTATCAGCGCTAACTTTAAAAGGTTTGTAGGAATCATCAAACCATTTATCGTCGTGCTAAAATCATTTCCTACTATATGTATACTTTTAATTCTAATATCAATAACAAAGTTTAGCGAACACATCGTTTTGTTTTTGGTCGTTTTTCCTATCGTCTATGAAGGACAACTTGAAAGAAGTCAAACCATAATAAAGCAATACGAGTATGATTTAAAGCTTGATGGAATAACTAGATGGAATAGAGTAGTCCATATCATTCTTCCTTTGTCTTATAAAGAATTCATCATCCTTCTGCTCCAATCCGTCGGTTTAGGATTTAAATCATTAATCATGGCTGAAGTGGTAACTGGCTCAAGCACAAAGCTTGGGATTGGAAACTTTTTAAACTCTGCCTATATTAATTCTAACTACAATATGATGTTTGCGATAGCATTTTATACATTGATATTTATCATCGTCATCGACTGCATATTAGAGTATCTTAAATACCGTTTAAGTGGTAAAGAAGAGGGGTTAATAAGCTGATTAGTAGTTTTCTAGTACTAAGTTAGTAGTAAATTGATATATATTTTTGGTTGATAAGTACTGCTTATAAAAATTGGTCGACAATTAGCGACATCGATAAAAGTGCCTATTTAAAGGATGTTTTTATATATTAGTTAACATAATAGAGATTATACGAAGTTATATATAATCAACATTTTTAGTTACTAACTGCTATATTTCATATTAAAAGTGTATATTAGTGCATTGTAATCAAACTATATACCTTGTTTTTTAGATCCTATGCTCTACACTTCTTAGCCGCATTAAAAAAGAGGTCAAGAGCTTTGACCTCTTAAGCATATTTATAAAACTGTTAAAAGAAGAATCCAACTAAGCCCGTAGAAGGTGAAGACCGCGACCAAATCATTGATAGTGGTGATTAATGGACCTGAAGCAACAGCAGGATCGATTTTAATCTTTTTAAAGATAAGTGGAACAACTGTGCCAGTGATGCTCGCTAGAAACATCGAAACGACTATTGATATTCCTGTGCAGCCTGAGATTAAGAATGAGAATCCTGGATCTTGTCCTTTTAGCAAGAATATATATAATCCGATGAACACTGTCGAAAGAGTTCCAAGAATTAATCCATTGCATAGTCCAACTCTTCCCTCTTTGAAGATGAGATATAGCTTCTCTTTTCCACTGACCTTATCGTCCATCAAGACACGAATAGTTACCGCTAGCGATTGTGTACCAACATTACCAGCCATACCTAGAACAAGTGATTGAAATGCGACGATTATTGGCAGTTCTTCTACAACCGTATCGAATAGTCCAACAGCGCTAGATACAAGTAAACCCAGCCCAAGCAGAACAATTAGCCATGGAAGTCTTTTTATTATGCTCTTCTTCAATTTCTCTTTTAAGTCTTCTTCTGAAGAGAGGGCGGCGAACTTTGCATAGTCATCGCTCATTTCATCATCGACCGATTGCATGAAGTCACTAGAAGTGATGACGCCAAGAAGTATATTTTCACTATTTAATACTGGTATTGAATCTTCGCTATAGTCGATGATTCGGCTGATGCTCTCTTCAATCTTTTCACTTGCATATACATATGGATACGAAGTCTTGATCAAGTCTTCAAGACTATCTTCGCTGCGAGCTATGATTAAATCGTGAAGATCAAGCGCACCAACTAATTTCTCTTCTTCATCAATTACATAAATAGTTGAAATATTGTCATTATCGGCCGCTTGTTTAACAAGTTCTTTCATCGCTTGTTTAATTGTGATTCCCTTCTTAATCGATATATAATTAGTCGTCATTATGCTACCGATTTGTTCTTCATCATATTCGCTTAATAACTCATATTCTTCTCGATGTTCTTCGTCCATTTTCGAAATGATTTCATTTCTTAAAGTATTCTCAACATCATCAAGATAGTCGACAGTCATCGAAGTCTCTAAATGCTTTAAAACTCCATGTATTCGATCTTTATCAAGTTCTTCAATATATTGATTGGTATTAGCACTATATTCAAGTACATCAGCTAATACTTCATCATCTAAACAAATATATATCTTTCTTCTCTGCTCTAAAGTCATCTCATCAAGAGCTTGAGCAATATCATTCTCATGATAATTCAAAAGAGCTGATTTTAACACTTCTAGATCATTCTCTTCATCTAAAAGCTTTATTATCTCTTTCTTATAGTCAGGATGAATTATTTCTTCATCCAAATCAAATATCTCCTTTTCCATGCTTCACCTCCATAAAATAAATGCAAGTGACCAAAGCAGAACTAAAATACTCTAGTGGTGCTAGGTCGATAAATAAAACTATCTATATCACATAACGAGTCGTCCATAACACCACCTCCTTTCGTAAAGGATATCACAGTTAATGAAAATGAGCAATAAAAAAAATTTAGTATCAATAACTAAATTAATACTAAATCATCACTAATAAACTACTAATTTGTCAAATTAGATAACTTCTTTAAAAATGTTAGCTAAACTGACCATAGATTTCTCAAGCTTAAGCTCATGCTCTTTCGAGTTATTTGTGCTCAAGGAGTCTGATATGGTTCTTATGACTATAAATGGAATATTTAGATGAAAAGCAATTTGTGCGATGCTACATCCTTCCATATCAATGCAAAGTGGTTCATCAAATTTCTTAATTTTGCCCATTAGAGGACTGCTAGACGTCAAGAAAGAATCGGCAGTAATAATATGTCCATAATGAATATTAAAGTCATACGACCATTTTATCGACGTTATCAGCGGTTTGAAGTATGGTGGGCAGTTAGACATTTGTCCATATCTATATCCAAAAGATGTTAAATCAACATCTAAATAGGATAATTTATTGGCAATAACTACATCAAAAGGCTTAACACTTTCTTTCAAAGAACCTGCGGTACCAATATTTATAACTTTTTCAATATCGATGATTGAGCTTATCGCACCTAGTGTATAGCTAGACATCGCCTTCCCTACTCCGGTGATTGTACAAAATACTTTTTTAGTATTTAATTCAAATTCGATCCCTTCTATTTTGCCTAACTTTAATGGGTTGCTTTTAACATTAAGAGAAGCAAAAAAACTGTTGAACTCTTCAAACATTGGAATTAGTAAAACTATATACTTAGATTTCTTCATCATAAAAAGACACTTCTGTTTTATATATCGCTTCTTCTGATTCTTCTATTTCTTCATCATCAGAATATATAACTGGGCATTTCTTAAAGAGGTCATCGAACTTCATCCTCTCTCTTTCGCCAGGTATAAATACATGTATTAAGTAGGCATTGGCATCTAATAAGCACCAAAGCGTTGAATTTCTATGTTCAATATGACTGATTTCTATTCCTTCATCATGTAAAACTCTTGCGACGGCATGGATAGTTCCCCAGAGTGTTGAAGAAGTGCGTGAAGTTGCGACGATAGTCACTTCATTGAGCGGTGTCATATTCTTAACATCATATACTTTTATATTCTTACACTTCATTTCCTGTAATTTATCGATTATCAATTCTTCTATTTTATTCATACTCCTCCTTTAAATAGTAACTAATGCATAGTTTAGATAATTTATTATTAAACAAAACATTTTTCTTTCCTGAAAGAAATTTAAAGTTTTCATTTAAAACCATTTTAAATCCTGAGCTTAAATTCTCTTTCATCGCCTTAATCATCTCTTTTGAATCATATCCTCGTGTAGGATCGATTTTATCAGCTGCATAGATGATTTTGGCATATTTTCCCATCGACCTGTTCCCTGTTGTATGGTACTTTATCGCTTCTAATACTCTTTCATCGTTGATCTTAAAAAAGTTTTTGGCGATGTATTCACCAACAAATTGATGAAAAACAACTGGTGGATAGTCTAAATATTCCTTATAGTAAAGTTTCATAACCTCTTCTTGGTTTTCACTTTCTTTTCCAACATCATGTAAAATACCAGCGATAAATGCAATCGTTGGATCTAATCCATTTTCTTTTGCAATATCATATGATAACCAGGCGACAGAAAGAACATGCTGAAATCTCTTATCGCTATAAAATGCTTTTACTGTATCATAAAAATATAGTTTATGGTCGATTATATAGTGCAAAACTTCTTCGTTTACATCTAGTGATTTAAACTCTCTTATATCGGTAGAAGAAATATCATATTCGCGGCAATTTATAACCTTGATGTTGTACTTTTTTATCGATGGATGATTTGTCGGACAAGAAGGACGAGAAACAGCAATTAACTGTACTAAAGAAGAGATTTCATCGATGTCCTTCCATCTATCAAGCTTATAAACTTGATCAAATCCGATTAAAAAGTACAGTGTCTCATTTTTATATAGATTTTTAAAATATCTTACCGTATCTATTGAATAGTTGACTGGTGCATCGCTATCGATTTCAAATCTTGAAACCAAAAAATCATCATCACCTTTAATCGATAGATTAAGCATATTCAATCTGTCATTGATATCGATAGGTGTTTTCCAGCGAGGATTTTTTGACGGAATCAAAATAACTTTGCTGGCCGAAACTTTTTCTTTAACTTCTTTCGCAATCTGAATATGACCTCGATGAATAGGGTCAAAAGTTCCACCAAAAAGAATTAATGACATCTTAATACCAAGGGTTTGAACCTAAATTAACCAAGACTTTACTCGGTGCATAGACATCAATTACTTGATTATTGGCTTCTAAAATAATGACAGCAAATCCTGCGATTTGAATCGCCACACTACCGCTATTTGGTAGTTCAAAATGATTTTGCTTTAAATCTTTGATATCGGTAATTAAAGTAGATACCGGTTTTGTTTCTTTTGTAACAACAAATGAATTAAATGTCGCATTTGATTTTGCAAGTTTTGTTCGTTGAACATCGACCGTATTAGCACAAACGATTGTGAAGTTAGTATTAGGTCCTTTGACAAAATCGATCTTAGCGAGAGTTCCTAAAAGAAAACTCTGCTCTTCTTTGACTTGATATGTTCTTAAATTTATCTCATTGCGTGGGATGATATACTTTAAAATATTTCTTTCAACATTATTTATCATCGAGCGAGAATTAAATATACCTGCGGTATCGTAAATATATGAATTTTTATCAAGTGGAATCTTGATTACATCAATGGTTGTGCCTGGGAATGAAGATGTTGTTATTAACTTATCAGTTTTATTCTGATAGTTCTTTAATAAACAGTTGATAATCGAGCTTTTACCTACTTGGCTAACACCCATGAAATACACATCTTTTCCACCTCTCAAACGTTCAATTGTACTCATGACATCGTCGAGATTGTAGTTTTTTAGCGAAGAGATGATTAAAGTTTCAAGCGGAGTTATTCCACTCTTAGCCAATACACTTTTCGTGTGAGCTAAAATCTTTTCTTCATTAAAAGACTTAGGAAGGACGTCACGTTTATTTAATATGACAAAAACCTTGCTTATTTGAAGTTCATTCAAGCTGGTGATCATTCCTTCTTCTAAACTTCCACAAAGCGAAAAAGTATCTAAGACCCAAACAATCAAGGCCTCTTTTTCCTTAGCTCTTTGTAATATTTTGTGGAAATCCTCATTAAAGGCTGGAACTTGATTGTCTTCATTATAATGTCTTAAACGATAGCATCTTTGACAAAGGTGTTCTTCACTAGACTCTAAATGCTCTTTATCAATATAACCAGCTTCTCTTTTATTATTTGATTGTAAAATAGCACCACATCCATAACATCTTTTGATTTTAATCTCACTTGTTACGCCACTTGTCTTCGGTCTCATCAAATCACCTCCACCTTTCTTTTTGTCGCTTCTCTTCCAAGCATATTCTTTTTAAAATATCTTTTTCTTAACGGACGATCTATCAGTCGATTAAACTTTGTCGTCCATTGGTCTTTTTTGCTTAATGGTTCAGTTAAAATCGTCAGCGAACCAAGTTTTCGTCCGAGCTTTAAATCGGTAAGAATTTGATCACCGATTAAAATCGTATCTTTCAAATCAATGCCTAAACCCTTTAAGAAATTCTTTATTCTTTTAGTAAATGGCTTATGAGTAGATGGCAAAAACTTGACCTGAAGTTGCGAGCAGTAGGTCTTTACCCTCTTCTCCTTGTTGTTAGATATTATGATCGGTGTTAGTCCCAACTCTTTCAATTCACTGATAAGATTAAAAGTTTGAGCAGAAGGTACCATGACATTATAGACACTTAAAGTATTATCAAGGTCGATCAAAACAACCTTTCTTTCAAGTTTGACTAAAAAGGTTGGATCAATATCATAGATGGACTTTGCGTGAAAATTCGCCTTCTGTAAACGTATCATATTACCCTTATAAAATTATAGCAATTTAAATTAATATTAGCAACATAGATATTAATTTTATGCGCCCATTTTTCTAATAAGAATAGAAGAGAGACTCTTATCTTCTTTTCGACATATAAAAGTAATTATATTGCACAAATTTATACTAAAAAATGTCTATAGTTTTTTGTAAAACTATTGCATTAATTTCATAATGAGTATATAACGCAGAATAGATCCCCAATGGTGACAGTTTTTCTAGAGAACACGCCGGGATCTCTTTTATTTTGCATTTTGCATTTATATCTATGTGGAAATCATGATTTATCATTCAGTTTAACCTTTTCTTTTATAAGTGATTAACAATATATAGATTAGAACTTGAACATTGGTGTGGCTTAATATTGAATATATAAGAAGTAATAGATATAATTAATCTATGAAAACTTATTTTAAAACTTTTGTCTCATCTTTACTTGCTGGCCTATTTATAGGCTTTGCTGGTTTGGCATTTTTGCTTGTCTCATATTTACCAAACTCGTCTCCATTATTCGGCGCATTGATTTTTCCTTTCGGCCTTATTTTGGTCTGTTTGTGTAAAACTGATTTATTTACTGGTAAAATTGGCTTTGCTTTTAACGATAAGGAATTAACAATTATTAAACTACTGATAATTTTAGTTGGAAATCTTCTTGCCGCATTTCTTTTTGGCTTATTAGGACATTTTATCTTTAGTAAAAATCAAGACTTGCTCGCTTTTACAAATAATTTAGTTAAGATAAAAACCGATATATTAAACATATCTTCACTTACCTTATTCTTTAAAGCCACCATCTGTGGAGCTTTGGTTTATCTTGCGGTATATCTATATAAAACTATTGAAAATCATTTATTGAAGATTATTGGTACATATATACCGATATTTTTCTTCGTGCTCTTTGGATTTGACCACTGCATTGCGAATATGTTTTATTTTGCCTTCTCTTTTAGCTTTACACCATCGATGATTTTATCACTTCTTATCGCTATCATCGGAAATAGTTTTGGAGCCTTGGTAATTAACTTTGCATTTAGATTTATAAGCTTAAAAACTAATTCATAATTATTTTTCTACAAAATATACTTTATTGATGGAACTTTTAAAATGGCTATTTGACATAAGGCTTTTTATAGGCTTTATAAAAAACGGTGCTTTTTTACCTAAACTTGAGGAAGAAGAAGAAAATGAGCTAATACAAATGCTTCAAGATGAAGGCACCAAGGAAGAGGCACGAAGAAGGCTTATTGAGCACAACCTTCGACTCGTCGCACATATCGTTAAAAAATACGATAACACTATTGAATTAAATGAAGATCTTTTAAGTATCGGAACTATTGGTCTTGTAAAGGCCATTGATTCTTTTTCTATCGATAAAAAAGTTAAGCTTGCTACCTATGCATCAAAATGTATAGAGAATGAAATTCTCATGACTTTAAGAAAGGACAAACATATTGCAACCGATAGCAAGCTTCAGGATATAATCGGCTATGATAAAGATGGGGAGGAGATGGAGCTGATCGATGTCATAGAAAACGATGAGATACCGATTGATGAACTATATAGCAAAAATGAACAGCTGGATAAGTTAAGAAAATATCTCAATGTCTTAGAAGATCGCGAGCTAGAAATCATCGGACTAAGATATGGTTTAGACAATAAACCTGAAATGACGCAAAAAGAGATTGCAAAAAAACTTGATATAAGCCGCTCATATGTTTCAAGAATCGAAAAAAGAGCCTTATATAAAATACTACAAGAATTTAAAAAAGATGAAGAAAATTAATCTTCATCTTCAAACATATCGAATAACGACAACTGAGTTGAGGAGGTATCTGGTTCAGGTTTAACGAGTTTATCGATATAAACTGGTGCCTTTTCAACAACAGTGTTTTCATCAATCATTTCACCTTGTAAACAAATACCGACAATGTCTACTATGTTTTTAGGTAGGTTTTGCTTCATGCCGATACCAAGTGTACTGCACTCTAAGTCATTGACATCTATTAATGATAAGGTAGATTTTGTCACTACTGTAATCGGCTGTTGAGCACTCTTCTTTCGGCTGATCTTTGAGACGGAAACAATCTTAAGTGGTGAAGATTTAAACACCTTAACTAAAGATGTCTTAGCGCCTAAACGAGCAACGGTATTGATGTTTTCACTTGAGACAACTCTTGCGCTTCCATTATCGCTTATAAGCAATAGTTTTGGATGTTCATCGGTATAAATCGCGAGGGTTGAGACGATTAATCCTACATCTTTTGTAAGATGCATGGCCTTAACACCAGCAGCTTTTAAACCAACTTGTGGGATATCATTTTCATTATATCTATTGCAGTAACCTTGATCAGTAATAACTATTACATCGCTGTTTCCGCGAGTTATCAAGCAAGAAATAACTTCGTCATTTTCACTTAGCGGCATGCATTTAAGACCTCTAGTAGTTATTTTTGTCTGCGTAAATTCACTTAAATTTGTTCTTTTTATCTTACCAAGTTTAGTAGTAATAGTCACCATTAAACCATCGATGAAACTGCTGATAGCAAATCCCGCAACAATTTTTTCACCTGGTTCAATTTTAACAAGATTATTTAAATGCTTTCCTTCATCCTTCCACTTTGAATCATTGATACTATGAATAGGAATAACAAAATATTGACCGAGTGAAGAGATTAAAAGCGCGTAGTCATGCGTCGAACAAGAAACATTTAAAACCGTATAATCAGAAGTCTTGAGCTTTGGTAGCGCATTGCTATCGCTAGCGATGGCTGCATCATACGATCTTTTTGCTGTTCTTTTGATATATCCATCGTGAGTGACTAATACTTGAACAAACTCTTTAGCAATAAGAGTTCTGGTATCGACTGATTCAGCCTTGATTTTTTCTTCGACAATTAAAGTTCTTCTCTCTTGAGGATTTTCCTTTTTGATCTGTTTAAGGTCATTTATTAATAACTTGACGAGTTTATCTTCACTGCTGATGATTTCTTCAAGTTCTTTAATCTCTTCGCCTAAATGTAGCTCTTCTTCTTTTAAGATCGTCACATCAGTATTAGATAAACGATATAACTGCAATGTGACAATAGCTTCACTTTGTTCGATAGTAAAGCCATACCTCTCCATCAATTTCTTCTTACTATCTTCTTTTCCTTCAGAGTGACGGATTAAATCGATCACTTCATCTAAGATAGAGACAGCTTTAATAAGTCCTTTAACGATGCTTAAACGCCAATTCTTCTTCTTTAAGTCATAATTGCTGCGGCGTAAAATAACTTCCTTTTGATGCGCGATATAGGCATCGATTATATCTAGCAAACTCATTACACGTGGGTGATTATCGCAAATCGCCAACATATTTGCCGAAAATGTTGATCTAAAGGCACCTTTAGAACGGAAGAAATTGACGACAGGAATCGGATCGGTATCCTTTTTAAGTTCAATAACAATTCTCACTTCTTCTGTCGATTCATCACGAATTTCACTTATGGCATCGATTTTTCCTTCTTGAGCTTTCTTATCTAAATTAGCGACATAATTGCTCTTAACTTCTCCGTATGGAATATTTGTGATGATGATCTTGTTCTTTTCGGATGTGTAATCTATTTTAGAATTAATCGTAAACGAAGCTTGACCAGTTTCATATAGTTGATTTAAAGCATCCTTGTCATCGATTATTCCGCCAGTAGGAAAATCAGGACCTAAGACAAAATTACGAAGACTAGAAACAGTTGCTGTCTTATGATTTAAGCGATATATAGTTGCATCGATTACCTCACCTAAATTATGTGTTGGGATATTAGTCGATGCACCGACCGCAATACCGCTTGCTCCGTTGACCAAAAGGTTAGGAAAACGCGCTGGAAGAACAGTCGGTTCTTTTTCAGTATCATCAAAGTTTAGCATCATATCGACGGTATCTTTTTCTAAATCAAGTACCATATAATCTGCCATTTTTGCTAATCTTGCTTCAGTATAACGGTAAGCAGCTGCTGGATCGTTATCGATTGAACCATTGTTTCCTTGGAATTCAAGTAGTGGTATCTCCATTTTCCAATCTTGAGAAAGTCTGACCATTGCCTCATATATTGAAGAGTCTCCATGTGGGTGATATTTACCGATAACATTACCAACAGTTCTGGCACACTTTATCGTTGGTTTTGAATGAACATTGTTCTCTTTAAACATCGTATAGATAATACGTCTTTGAACTGGCTTTAATCCATCTCTAACATCTGGAATAGCACGGTCGAGAATAACTGCTTTAGCATAACGATTAAATCCTACTTCCAAAATGCCAGGCATTGGAAGCGCGTCGATTTTTTCGATAATCGTCAAATCCTTTTTATTTTTCATCCTTAACCTCCATCAAATGATCTTTTTCATCCTTAAAATCGATGCGGTTATTGATCCAATCTTTTCTTCTATCAGAATCGCTTCCTAAGAAGAGGTCGACCTTATCAGTACATTCATCCTCATCATCGATAACTACTTGTATCAAACGTCTGGTGCTCTTGTTCATCGTGGTTTTACCAAGTTGATCAGCATCCATTTCACCAAGTCCTTTATAACGAGAAATACGATAGCCATTTCCAAGCTTTTTTCTCGCCTCATCTAACTCTTCGTCGTTCCAACAATAAATCTCGTTACTGCCTTTAGCACAACGGTATAAAGGAGGACATGCGATATAAATATGTCCTGTTCTTACTAGTTCTCTCATATGAGTATAGAAGAACGATAATAATAAATTTTGAATATGTGATCCGTCATCATCAGCATCGGTCATGATGATTATTTTTCCATAGCGAATATTTTTAATATTAAAGTCGTCGTTAAAACCAGCACCGATAGTTTGAATTAAAGTATATAATTCTTTATTGTCCAAAATATCGTCATCATTTGTCGTTGATGTGACGTTTTTCGGTTTACCTCTTAATGGTAAAATTGCCTGATGTTCTCTATCGCGACACTTTTTAGCAGATCCACCTGCTGAATCACCCTCGACGATAAATAACTCGTTGTCAGCATATGCCTTGCTTGATGCTGGGCTTAGTTTCCCGCTTAAATTGGAATTAGATTTATTTCCTGAATTAAGTTTTTTTCTTTCAGCATCTCTAACATCCTTGGTCTTTTGTCTTATTGCCATCGCTTCTAAAGTCTTTTTGACGATTGCTTCGGCAATGGCCGCATGCTCTTCTAGATAATAGCTTAATTTTTTGCAAACGATGTTCTCTATAGCTGGTGCTGCTTCTTTGGTTCCGAGTTTTCCTTTGGTTTGTCCTTCAAATTGAAGTAATTCCTCTGGAACCCAACAAGAGATGATGCATGTCATCCCTTCTCTGATATCATCGCCTTCAAGTTTTTGCTTTCCCTTGATAAGATTATGGCTTGAAGCAAAGTTATTAAAACAAATTGTTAAAGCCTTTTTAAAACCAGCTACATGATGTCCACCATCAGTTGTTCGAACACCATTAGCAAAGGAAAAAATCTTTTCTGAATAATCGTTTTTAAAGTATTGAAATGCAATATTTGCACTTATTTTGCTGTCCTCGCCGTCAATACGAATTATCTCGCTCAATTCAGTCTTTGTTCCGGTGTGCTTTTTAAAATACTCTACTAAACCATCCTTATAAAAGAACTCTTGTTTACGATTTGAACGTAAATCTTTAAGGTGGAAAGTAACACCATTAGTAAGACATGCTGAATCGTCAACATGAGCAGCAATTTTATTATAGTCAAAGTTTGTATCAGAAAAAATCAAACTGTCTGGATGAAATGTTATCTTCGTTCCACGCTTAGAACTAGTCGGTGTTTCAACCATTTTGGACATCTTCTCTCCACCTTTAGAAAACTTCACCATATGGTCTATTCCATCACGATATGAGTGCACTTCCATCCAATCAGATAAAGCATTTACAACTGCTGCGCCAACACCATGAAGTCCTCCAGCGGTTTTATAATTTGATCCATCAAATTTACCACCTGAATTAAGTGTCATAAAAACAAGTTCGAAGCCATTCATTTTTTCTTTTTCATTGTAATCGCATGGAACTCCACGACCCTCATCTTGAATAGTTATCGAACCATCAGTATTAATTGTTATATAGATATTCTTTCCATATCCTTCATTAGCTTCATCAACAGAGTTGTCGATGATTTCCCAGACAAGGTGATGAAGACCTGTAGTATCGGTAGAACCGATATACATTCCCGGACGATGTCTGACATGTTGAAGACCTTTAAATGTCTTTAGCGACTTCGCATTATAATTCTCTGTAGCCATTTTCACCTCCTGCACATAAATAAAATTTTACCATTTTCTCTAATAGAAATCTAGCATTTATTGTACTATTATAATATTTTTTCAATAATACAATTCGACAAAATATATATAAATAGTCAAAACAAAAGTTAATAATCTTATAGCGGAAGTATTTCTTGATATGTTATACTTTAAATAGAAATAAATCGAGGGTATTAAAATGAAAAATATTTATGAATTTTGTCCACAAATCGATAGCGAAAACTTTCTGATAAGAAAACTGGAAGAAGATGATATCGATGGTCTTTATAAAATTTATAGTGATAAAAAGGCCGTTCCATTTTTTAATTCTGATAATTGCCATGGTGATGACTTCTACTATAAAACAAAGGAGCGCGTTAAAGAGGCGATTGGCTTTTGGAAAGAGGCTTATTTAAATGGCTGGTTCGTGAGGTTTAGCGTGGTTAATAAAAAAGATAACCAAGTAATAGGAACTATTGAAGCATTTCATCGCTCTTCAGATGATTATTTTAATAAAGTATGTCTTCTTCGACTTGATTTATTAAGTGATTATGAACAAAAAGATTGTATAAAAGAAATACTTTGCGCTGTTGAATCTCCTTTTTATGATTTGTTTAATACTTCCTCAATCGTTACAAAAGGATTTACCAATTCTTTAAATCGAATACAAGCATTAAATGAATTGAATTATCAGTTAATTGACGAACCGCTTGTCGGCAGTTATGATAAATATTTTAATTACTACGAAAAGAAAAAGTGAGGAAAGCTAGTTTATATATTTACTTTTTTGTCTATATTTATTATATTTATAAAGTATTTAAAAAACGAGGTGTTTTATGAGCAATGAATTAGTTATGATACTTGCGACAATAGGAATTGCTATATTTGGATATTTAGTAGGCTCTTTTCCCAGCGCCATCTTTATCGGAAAAGTTTTTTATGGAGTCGATGTTAGAAAAGAAGGCTCACATAATGCAGGCGGAACAAACGTCGGCCGCGTTATTGGAAAAAAAGCTGGTTTTATAACCATAGGATTAGATGTCTTTAAAACTATTCTTTCGATCTGGATACCATTTGTTATCGTGAAATTCTCACCTTTAAACTCATATATGGCCTATGATATTCCGATTTATTATGTTGGTGGTTTAGCCGCTGCTATTGGTCATTCATTTCCAATATTCGCACATTTTAAAGGTGGAAAGGCGATGTCAGTTTATGCAGGATTTGTCTTCGCAACGAATCCAGTAATCACTATTCTTGGATTTATTATTTTTATAGCAATATTCTTCTGGAAAAAATATGTATCACTCGCTTCAATTCTCGCTCCTTTATTTGTCATTGTTCTTTCAATATTTTTAGCAGTTTTCCCTGTATTAAGATATACAGGCTATCTATTTGTTCCTTCACTACAAGTCGATCAGACTTACTATTACACTATTTCATTAACTATACTCGCTATCTATGTCATAATTAGACATATTCCAAACATCAAAAGATTGATGAGAGGAGAAGAGCCACATACTCATTTTAAAAAGAAAGAAGAAAGAAAAGAGGAAGTTAAATAATGGAAGTAAAGTTTTGTCCATACTGCGGAGAGCCACTTAATTCAGAAGATCATATTTGTTCAAAATGCGGTAACGAAATCAATTTCGTCGATAGCGGTGCTTTAGATAATGATAATTTTGTTGAATTAAAGATTCTTCACGAAGGAGTTAAATTTGGTCGATTGACATTCATCGGTAGCATTGTCTTTACTATACTATGCTTTTTCCTACCGATATTTTTTCTCAATAGTAAAATTAATAATCTTGGTGTCTATATAACTGTTCAACTAGTTATTTATGAAGCGATAATTTTAGATATTCTGGCTGTTATTTACTCTTTTTATTATAATAGACGCTGTAAAAAGCATGGATATAACAGCATTGGTTATTTCAAGGCTGCATCATGGATTGGACTATTTGGAATCGCATTTGGCTTAACATTTATCATCAGCTTAATTGCGAAAGCAGTCAATCCCGGACTTAATCCATCAAACCCCAGCACAAATGTAAATATCATTTTAAATTATATTTCTCTATTTATAAAATAATAATATTTAAAAAGCTGCTATAAGAATCAATTTATAGCAGCTTTTTTTATTTAAATTAAAGTGCAAACTTCTATTTAGAAGCGTCTTGCATTCTCTTCATTATTGCCTTGATCTTTGCCTCTGATGGTTTCATTCCCATCTCTAAATACATAGCTCTAATCATCTTTTCATTTATAGGTGGATTCTTTTTCAATTCTCTTTTAACAAGTGAACGAGAGAGAAAAAATCCGCCAACGAAGCATACGATTGCAACAGCAACAATAATTCCAATCCAACCACCAACGCTCATATTAACCCTCCATTTTTACTTATTATAGCGTATGAAGGACTTGTAGTCAATTAAAGTTAGCTGCATAAACGAGTTCAACTCTCTTGTTCTCATTCTTAAACTCTTCCATGATGAGATATGTCAGTTCAACCTCATCTTTATCAGTGCTTGTATAATAGTTTAAGAGCGCACGAGTTGAATCAACTTGGCAAACTGAATAATCATATCCAAGCTCGCTTATTTTCTTTTCAATCGATTTTTCTGCACTTATATAGCTATTTTCTACTTCGATTAAATTGATGTATTTTTCTTTCTCACTCTCTTTACAGTTCGTGAGTTTTATATTTAAATCATCAATAATATTTTTATGATATTCATTTCTCTGTTTATCTAATCCATCAAAATATGCTTTTCGCAGTTCTGCTTCGCTAGTTATTGTTCCTTGTACTGGTGTGCTATTTTGATTTTTAGGAATAAAGACATAGTATACTGATAGAACAAGTCCAAGAGAAAAAACAGATAAAAAAGCTATGACGTGTTTATTCATTATTTCACCTCTATAAGATTATATTATTATAGCTCTAATATAATGATAAACACTGCTTTATAAGAATTTTGTCATTTTTTACTGGCATAAAAAAACGAGTGTTACCACTCGTTAGGCTCGACCATCATAATCACCAGTATCGGTTCTTACTGTGACCATTTCTCCGTTTTTAATGAACATTGGAACCTTGATAACATAACCTGTTTCAAGTTCAGCATCCTTTTGAGGATTATTCACAGTATCACCTTTTACCGCATCATCAGTATGAACAACTTTTAATGCCACTTTAACTGGTAATTCAATACCGAGAATTTCATTCTCATAATAAGTGATAGTAGCAGTTGAGTTTTCTTTAATAAAATTCATTTCCCACTTTAATCTCTCACTTGGAATAGAAACTTGCTCATAGGTTTCATTGTCCATAAAGTATACATCACTGCCATCATCATAAAGATAAGTCATCGACTTCTTTGATAAAAAGATTAAAGCCTTTTTATCGCCTCCAAAGTATTGAAGTTCTTTGATAACGCCTGTGCGAAGGTTTTTAACCTTGAGCTTAACCTTCATCTTTGCCATAGCGGTTTTATTGTGTGAAATGTCTAAAACTGTGTATATATCATTATTCTCATCAATAAAATTACGTCCTGGACCTAAATCATTTACACCAACATAATCAGCCATAATAAATCTCCTTTTTTCAACTCTATTAATTTTACCACTTTCCATTTAAAAAATAAATAGGAAAATTCAAATATATACTATTTACTCGCATTTATTTATAGCAATAATCCTCGTAGTTCTCTTCACTAAATAAATTTGTTTGATAAACAGTGTTTAGAAGCGATTGCTTGTACAAAAACTTTGAGATTCCTAAAACAATTGCAATCTTCTCCTCTTCACTTACATTTTCAACATAGTATTTCGTGACTGAACTTAGATTTCTTGACATAAATACATTGTTAAACAGAAAACCTAATTCATAAGAATAAATCGCATGTAATTCCTTTTTATAAGTTGGAGAAAAAATGGAACTACTTAAATAAAAGTTGTTGTTATAATCAACGCCTATTAAGTCCAAAATTGTTGGAACAATAATATGAGGCGAAGTAAAGGTTTCTGTATAATACTTAACGCCTTGCGAATTAGTGGAATTGATGGTTTTAGTCAAGTCATCATTATAAATGACCAATTCGGTTTTATATGTTCGATAGTCTTCATGAGAATCGGTATTATAAATAAGATGTGATAATGGCACATTAGATTTACCCTGATAATAAATGTCATGATCACCATATAAAACAAATAATGTCTTGTCAAATATTCCCATCTGCTTTAATCCATCAATCATAATTCCTAGGGCATCATCAAAGCACATACAGGCCATCATCCAATTATCAATACAGCTTGCTTCATTATTTGGATTACCCTCAAGAGGATTAATCCACTGTCCCTGTTTTTTTATCTCGTCTAATCTTGTTCGATAACCTGCATTAATAAGTTTTGTCGCTGTTCCTGTTTGATAACTATAGCCTCCATGCATCGATAAACTTGTCCAAAATCCATAAAATGGTTGAGGTGTATTTTTTATATAACCAATAAGTCCTGTCCCTTTTTGATAATCACCCATCGTCACTGTATCCAATGTGTAATTATCCCAATCCCATGGAGACTCGTTTGGTGTTAAATCTTCAAAGAAATATGTTTTATCAAAACCAAAGTTACTCATAAAAGTATTACGACGATATATGTCTTTGCTCTTTGGAACTGAGTGAGCATAGAAAGAAGTATACCCCCCCAATTTCACTAAATTTGGTATTGCAAAAGGAAACCCATAGTCGGTCTTTGAAAAATCAAATAAGTCAGTAGAATAACTACCAAGTATTCCTATTATTTCAGATATATTAGTTTTATTCTTCACATAGTTATTTTCAAATCTTAAACCATTAGAAGCAAAACTATATAGATTTGGCGTAGTAAATTCATTAATCATTGAATACGCACCTGTTTCAACCATTATTTCAATTACATTATAATCATTAAGTAAACCAGTGAATGCGTTCTTAGTATCAACCTTACTGCTAAAGAAACTACGTAACATGTCTTTTCCCATATATGTTTTTCCTGGAAGTATCTCTTTTGCGTAATAAGTCAATGGACCAAATAAACTATAATTATTACTTCTTGCTAATGAGACCATTCCTGCTGAAAGATTATTCCTATTTTTTACTTCATAATTTGTTGTTAAATAGTTAGATAAAGAAAAGCTACCGACAGAAGATATAGTTATTGCTAAGAAAAGACATAGGCGAGTTAATATATCTTTTTTCTTCTCTTCTTTATTAGTCTTCTGATCAACACGCACAAAAATTCTAAATAAGACTAGTGTGGTAACAAACACTAAGAAAAACACAATGGCTAAAGCAATCAGATGTGGTTTCAAATAAGAAATTGAAAAGAGATTTAGTCCCTCACCTAAATAATTTATATATGACAGTGAGAAAACATCGCCAAATAAAATATAATAGTGAGCATTAAAAACAAAAATAAAATCTAATGCAAAATAAATAGCGGATAAATAAATAATATCAACTATTCTGTTTTTCCAAAATAATATCGGTAATGAAAAAAGCAGCAGGATAAATATATCACAAAAGAAATAATTATAAATCTTTGAAAACATAATAATTGAAAATGTCCACTCTGCTATTAAAGCATAGAGCAGGAAGATCAAAATTTGTATTATTTTATATTTAAATAACTTTCCTAGCTTCATAAACATTTAAAATAATACTACAAAACTTTTTCATATTCAATAAAATACTAAATAATAAATCTAAACATAATAAATCTAACTATTAATCTTACATTCTTCAAACAATTCATCATAGTAATGAGTTTGACTGATGATGATAAAGAAAAGCACAATAACATTGATGAGAAGCAAGTCAAAACCTGATACGATGTCGACAGTTTTATTATTTAAATTATATGTAAGTAACTCAAAAAGTGTCACGATACATGAATAAACAAATAACACTTTACTATCACTAATTTGAAGAAAATGGTTTATTACCATTACTAATGCATAAAAACCAATATGAAATAAGAAATAAATCAGCAAAGTAAGAAATGGATTCATTTCAATTATCTTGCTTTTATGATAACTGAAATTAATAAAATTTATTGCAAAACTACCTTCAACCAAACCGATTTTTAAAAGTGAGCTAACAATAAGGAGCACTATAAGTTTAATATATATTCTTCTCATAATTCTAATATGAGATTTTTTTGTTAAAATAAACAAAAAGAACCTGAATTATCAGATTCTTATTGTTAATTATTTCTTTTCTTGGTGAAGTGTATGCTTATCACATGTGTGACAATACTTTTTCACTTCTAATCGCTCGGCATGCTTTCTTTTATTCTTAGTTGTAATGTAATTCTCACTCTTGCATACTGAGCATCTTAATGTAATTCCAGCTCTAGGATCCATATAAAACCTCCGTAACGAGTTAATAATACCATATATCAACATTAAATAAAAGTATTTTTTTATTGTTCTAAGTTTTTGCTCACACTTTGACTAGTATTGATGTCACCAATTAGTGGAATTAGTACCATTTTATACATATAAAACAAGACTTATTATTATTCCAAATATTTACCAAAATAATCTTTCACAACATCTTCATTGTAACCATCTTCTCCACGCCAACATTCTATATAAAACCAATCATTTTTACCTCTTACTGGTCTATTGTACGAGCCTGGCTCAAGCACCCCGATACAAGCAAGAATTTCAAGAATTACTGATCGCTCATCCTTGTTTGATTTAAAATTTGGAATATCCTTAAGTTTATCTCGTAAAATACTTGGATAATCATCTTTTTCGCATGACTTTGCTGCAACTAAAATATTTTTAAATATTTCTATATCATCTCTTGTAGGCTGGCTTATTTCTTCCTCTAAAAATCTTTCCAGATCAAACATTACATATATTAAATCGCTATGCCTAACACCACCCCACTTGATTCTTTCAAAATTTAGTACATTCAAATCTACATTTTTATAATAATCATTCCCACAAAGACCACACGATTGTTCACAAACGCCGCAACGATAAGAAAAATTTGCTGGTCTACCATTTTCATCAAACCCATGTCCTGTTGCAACCGGTTTATATTTATGCGATTTGATGCTTTTTGCTGCATTATATGATGCTATTCCAGAACGCCATTCAAGCTTATGCAAAGATAAACTGCTTAAAAATGCTTGCGCTATTTGTTCTTTAGATATGCCATTAGCTGCCTTTATAATTCTCTTTACGCAATCATCATGTGAGATACTTAATTTATCAAACATTAGTCCCATTTTCTTTGCATATTCAAAATCTTGAGGATCAGTAAATTTTTCACTCTTCCATCCTTTTGTTGACCAATAAGTGTTAAATAAAATCTGCTTAGCTTTTTTGTCCACGATATACTCCTTTCAATCAAAAAATGTTAACAAGTCATAAATACTTATTACATAATACAATACAGAAGAAAACTGTTGCAACTTGTAAGGTTATTACTTTCGATGGCGATAAAAAAACCATTGGAGTTACCCAATGGCCAATTTGCCCGGTATCCCACTGTCAACAAGGACCTTTACGCG
>ERZ777305.713-NODE-713-length-50940-cov-14.781311_pt1 | contig 50940 bp, 47 predicted proteins | sample MGYA00374965_ERZ777305 | MGnify/ENA primary metagenome ERZ777305 (study PRJEB29328, sample SAMD00013331) | mouse gut metagenome | study: EMG produced TPA metagenomics assembly of the Metagenome analysis of fecal microbiota from mouse which was promoted...
TCTTTCTCTTTTCAGATTATTTCGGCAAGACAACTGTCTGTTGTTTTGCTCTGTGCAAGACCCCCGGCACCACCGGGCGGATGCGTCGACCCCGCCTTAGGACAGTCGCTGACTGTCTCTGTCTAAAGGTGTAAGTATTGACTTGAGGCTGGCCGGCGGCCTTATGCCGCCGCCTTGCTCTTGTACTACTCTTGTCTTATTGTAAGCCTTTCAATGTCCTCTGTTCATTGTCGCGCTGTCCCTTTCGGAAAGCGAGTGCAAAGTTATACCCTTTTTCCTCAACCTCCAAATTTTTAGCCCATTTTTAACATACATTCACTAATTTACCCCGATTCAACCCCTATATATACCTATTTGTTTACATATTTTTACATATCCCAGGGAAACTATTCTATTATAAATTTATGCCACAAATTCCATTTTCTATTCATACACCTACAAAATTACTACAAAAATTTATACCAAAGATGATTTTTAATGGAAGTTTTCAGAGATTATCCACTGCATTTCCGGATAATTATCATCAGTATCTCCCACCTCCAACCTTAATTTCAACATCTATTTTTTCAAATTCCGGACAATCGGGGCATATTCTTTATCATTATATGCATTGTGTTTTTCTCCCGGATCTTTCATCAAATCGTAAAAATCCCATGATGGCGTAAAATCAAACGCCTCCACATCGGTCATATCAAAAAAAACGGAATTTGTACCGGATCAATTATCTCCTCCTCCGAATCAAGGCTACAGCTATTGTCACTACTTGCAGAATCTGCATCCATCCCATGCAATGAAGCCACGCCTGGATGAAACATTGCAGCCGCGCCAAGCAGACGTTGTCACAAAAACGACCGTTTCATGATAGCAAAGCGACAATTGAGGGATATATAGTACACAACTTTACAATTAAGTCATCTTGACTTTTTGAGTCTGTTAATGTGTTTAAGAAATATCACATGGAATGCCAGGAGATTCCACCCTTTCCAGCTAGAAACCGTTTTGTCGAAACGATTGAGCACAGATCGGAAAGAGTCCATCCAGGCATTTGTCCTCTCAATACTATATCTGAGAGACAGGAGTTTTCTGTCCAAAAGATATTTCTCATCGTTTTTGGTATGATTGTTGAAATCTACATTAGCAATGACTCCGGCACTGTCACATTTTCTTCTGAAATCGTGACAGTCAAATCCGGCATCGGCATTGAGGAAAAGGCCGTCAATGGAAATTCCTGCGTTATCCATCATGCCAAAAATCTGGTCAAGCGACGTTCCAATCTCATGAACATCATGGTGCTTGCCGGATTTTGGCTCAGACATAGCCACCGGAATGCCCTGGCGGTCAGTAATAAATATGGCATTGGTGGTCTGAGCCGCTTTATGCGCTGCTCCACATACTTCCTCTCCTCCGCGTCGTGCCACGGTATGGCTGCCGTCAAGGTCGGCACTGGAGAGGTCTATCATGTCGCGATTGCGTCCAAGCAGCGATTCCCAACTTTTTTGCCACGAACCGTCCTTGCACCACTGCCGAAACTTCCCAAAGATTGTTTTATAATGGAGGACTACTTCGGTGAATATCGCCATAGTGGGAATCATGTTCCATTGGCAGCCTGTCTTGAGCTTGTACAATATGCACTGGATGACCTCGCAAAGGTCTCCCTTGCATGGGTAGCCTCGTTTGGCGGTTGTCAGATACGGCAGGATTTCCATTCTTATGGTGTCTTTATCTATGAGTTCTATCAATTCAAGGAGTGTTTAGGTGTGTTTTTTCTCATTACACTTAACACTCCTTATTGTATTTTGTATGTTTAAAATAAGTCAAGATGACTTTATATTATAATTATAAGTCTTATATATTAATAATGTGTAGTGAAATTTGCTTATAGGATTTTTTTCGTACCTTTGTGGTCGATTATACAACAAGACAAATATTTTCAATCATATAAAGAAATAGATATGAAATTACTTGAAGGAAAGACCGCGCTCATCACAGGCGCGGCACGTGGAATCGGCAAGGCCTTGGCTTTGAAATTCGCATCTGAAGGCGCAAATGTGGCTTTTACCGACCTGGTAATAGATGAAAACGGCAAAGCCACTGAAGCTGAGATCGCAGCCTACGGTGTAAAGGCAAAAGGATATGCATCAAATGCCGCCGACTTCGCACAGACCGAAGAAGTAGTGGCCGAAGTCCTCAAAGATTTCGGTTCAATCGACATCCTTGTCAACAACGCAGGAATCACAAAAGACGGCCTGATGATGCGCATGACCGAGGGCCAGTGGGATGCCGTTATAAACGTCAACCTCAAGAGCGCGTTCAACTTCATACACGCTGTACTGCCAGGCATGATGCGCCAGCGCAAAGGGTCTATCATCAACATGGCATCCGTAGTGGGCGTACATGGAAATGCCGGACAGTCTAACTATGCAGCATCAAAAGCCGGCCTTATAGCCTTGGCAAAGAGCATCGCCCAGGAAGTCGGCTCTCGCGGAATACGCGCAAACGCCATCGCACCAGGATTCATCGAAACTGCAATGACTGCAGCCCTTCCTGATGAAGTCCGTGCCGATTGGGCTAAAAAGATACCCCTACGCCGTGCAGGAAAGCCAGAAGACATCGCCGATGTCGCTGTTTTCCTCGCATCGGACCTCTCCAGCTACGTATCCGGCCAGGTAATACAGGTTGACGGCGGCATGAACATGTAACCATACCGTACGGTTAATATACATATGCTGACTTACAACACCCAACTGAAACGCCTGATCCTACCGGAATACGGGCGTAACATTCAGCGTATGGTCGACCACTGCCTTACAATTGAGGATAGGAATGAGCGCACCAAGTGCGCTCATTCAATAGTGGCGGCCATGTACACGCTGTTTCCCGCCATACGGCACACAGAAGGATACCGACAGAAACTCTGGGACCATCTGGCCATAATGAGCGATTTCAAACTGGACGTCGACTTCCCAGTCGAAGTAATACACGCCGACAGCCTTGAAAGCCACCCCGATAAGCTGCCATATACCGCAGAAAACATCCACCGCAGACACTATGGCAAATACCTGGAACTCATGGTAGACAAAGCCGTAGAAATGGAAGCAGGGGAAGAAAAGGACGAACTGATAATGCTGATTGCCAACCACATGAAAAAGCTCATGCTGGCCGTAAACAGTGATGGGGTCGATGACGCCAAGATATTCAAGGACCTGCGTGAAATTTCACATGGAGCAATAATAATGAATCCGGAAGAACACCGCCTGCACGAATTCCAGGCTGCCCCACAACCCTCCGGAAAAAAGAAAAAGAAACGGTAGATGATAACCCGTAGCCAGCTCACACTTATCGGCAAGGCCATTAAGCCGCACGGACATGCAGGGGAAATATCCGCATCTATTGAATGTCGGGCAGACGCATCCGAATTAGGATTCCTTATAATGGAAATCGATGGAATTTTTGTACCGTTCAAGGTGGTATCGTCTAGACGGCGGGGCACTGACGCGCAGCTGCTGACCATTGATGGAATTGACAACGATGAGGAAGCTGCACTCTACTCCGGCAAAGACCTATACTGCATCACAGCCACTCTCAACGGATTGGACGAGGATGCATATTGCGAAAACCAAGACGGCCTTACTGCCGACCAACTCGCCGGATTCTCCATGAAAGACAGAAACGGGAATCTCATCGGCAAAATTGATGATATCGACGTATCAACAGACAATGCGCTGTTCATTGTAATCTCACCTGAAGACAAGAAAATACTTGTACCGATCGTTGATGAATTCATAACGGACATTGATATGGATAAACTATCAATATCAGTCGACCTTCCTGAAGGACTTCTGGACCTATAGCCCATTATGTCATAAAAAACGTTTAAACAATAACTGAGAAACAAAACAAAAAGCACCATCATGATTTCAGAACAAGCTCTTATCGATGCGACCCGCGCCGCCCTTCCAGAAGATATACGCAAAAAATATAGTGATGATGACATCACCATAATCTATGACATAGTTTGGGACTACTACGAAGACCATGGCCTACTTGACATAGACGCAGAAGATGATGAGGACGACCTTGACGTTGACGACCTCGTGGCACACACCCGCAAAATGCTTTCAAAGGACAAAGGCAATACCATAGACCTCAACGATGTGGAAGCACTCGTCAATGCAGAAATGGCTGCAGAAGACGCATTGTATGAAAACGAAGACATCGATATCGACTAAGCCACATATCCACACCCTCCTCCTTTTTCCAGACATGAATCCTCTCAGACCAGTCTATCTGGCGGTATTGGCTGCCGCATACACTCTCAATTGCGCTAATGCCGCCAACGGCAATGACGCTGATCCGATGGAACTGGAAATATCCCAAAACATCGAAAGCCCGGCAGTCCCCAGGAAATTACATAAGGCCATCACTGCGAACATAAAGGCCAACCGTGACAAACTGACAAAGAACGGCTATTCTGTAAAAGTCATCCGCAATGGGGAGGCTATGGAAATCACTATTCCATGCGATGAGCTGTTCGCGCCCAACGACACCGTCCTACATCCAGAAAAACTCAAAGGACTATTGCCATATCTACACCAGCCTCAGCTATACAAGATGCTCGTTGCCGTCCACAGCGACAACACTGGCTCCCGGGAATATGCCGATGCCCTTACAGAGTCCAGAGTTTCAGCAATAGCCGATTACCTGATTCAGGCATCCGGAGGCAACGATGACATTTTGCTTGTACCATACGCACAAGGCATGGATGAACCTCTTACAAGCAATGACCGCCGCGAAAACAGACGCAAGAACAGGCGTGTGGAAATATACCTTATTCCTGACAAGCCGTTATTCAAACGCCTGAAGTGACCACTTTCAATCCTCGCTTCCGCAAGTCTATAACAGGAACACCCCTGGCCATGCAAGTGTCAATCCAAGCCCCACGGCGTTTAAGAGACACATCACGTGCAATGACCACCGTATCCGGCCTCAATTCTTCAATAACCTTCCCTAGACGTCCTACATAACGGCGGTCGACAATCGCATAATCAATACACAGTCCTGCTGGCTTCTCCAGACATTTCTTATCCGTCACCATAACCATTACCCTGTCACCGAAAGCAAAAATATGGCCTTGACGCAGGAAACATCCACTGTCAACGGCCTCATTTCCTGCAAAACAGATACTATCGGCTCTGATATTCCGAAAAAAGCCGTCATATGCACGACACATGGTCTCCCTATCTGCCGTTTCCGAAGTGGTGTGGACATAGACAAATCCTTGTCCCGTGTCAGCAACTATATCTGTCCTGGTTCTTGTCCCCGAGACATAAACCCCTGCAGATGGATGCCTGCCTCCACAAAAAAGCATGACCACAAAAACCGATGCAGAAAATAGCGTAATCATCCACCAAACCTTACTTTTACGCACCAACGATACGTAAGCGCAACCTACAGACAGGAAATATGCGGCCAATGCAATTGCCGCCACCCCTACACAAACTCCGGCAAGCGGCAACCCGCTGACCCAGTCAGCAATCCCAGAAAACAGCCCAGACATAAAATCAAGCGCACCGCAAAGCCATCCGGGACATAACCCCACCGACAAGCAACCACACATCAACATCCCCGAACCGACAAAAAGAGGTACAAGCCATACAGTCGCCAGATTGGCAACAAGGAAATACACCGGATAATTGCCGAACCATGCAGCAGCGATCATGCCTGTGCCCAGCATAGCAGATACAGGCACAGTCACCAGCATCATAGCATTGTAAGCCAACCTATTTTTAGAATTTGCAAAAGGATTAAGCCTGCCGGAAAACATCAATATAGACAACACTGCCATAAACGACATCTGGAATCCAGGCTGGAACAAGGCCCGCGGATCAAACACCAGTATGATTATAGCCGCTACCGATAATGAATTGTATGGACTGTAACGGCGCTGCAATATACGTGCGCCAAGAAACACAGTCGCCATTACCACAGCCCTGGTAACGGATGGAGAAAAGCCAGTAACACAAGCATATATCCACAACAGCACTATCGTAACTGTCCATTTGCAGTTATTCAGGCCAAACACAGTCAACGGAAACAGCACCAACGAAATCATAAATGCAATGACCCCCACATGAAGCCCGCTCAACGCAAGTACATGGGCAAGTCCGGCTGAAGAAAACGCCCGCCTGGTTTCATTTTCCAGAGTAGAGGTGTCGCCTATCACCATTGCAGCTATAAGTTGCACAGTCTCCGGCCGCATTCCGCTTGAATAAAGGCAGTTCACCCAGCCCATTCTCTGGCGTTCCATGACATTCCTCCAACCGGGATCATCAACCGGATACACCTTCAAGGAAGAAACATCATGCTCCATCTGAGCAGTAACACCCATAGCCTTATAATAGGCACTGTAATCCGTCTGCCCCGGCAAATCATCATATCTTTCAATATCAGTTGGCGCGCCGTCAAAACAAACAACATCGCCGACGGCAACCAACGGCTCCAATGTTGCCGTTGGCATCAAGGCCAGAAATGGTTCAACAGCACCATATCCCTCCAGCCTGCGCACTTCCACAACCATTACCCTACCACCGGAATACTCCCTTACGCGGGATACTTCCGCAACATACCTCCCTTCGCGCCCCATGACATCCAATGGAGGCATCTCCGGCTCATGGAGCAAATATACACACCAACCAAGCGCACACGAAAGCACAACAAAAGCAGCATAATGCCATCTTGACAAATACATGGCCACAGACGCGGCAACAAGCAAAGCCACCACATATACATGCACTCCGGCTTGTGAAAGCAAAATACCCGTTACCAGCCCGGCCAGCACCGGAGCGGTGGGCACAAGTGACAACGGATACTTCATGTAATGCTATAGGATCAGTCCACCGTATCAAGCACTATCAGGCAACTGCTCACGCCTATGGCAATCCACAGCAGCACCGCAAGCAATAACGGCTTCACACCGACATGCTTGACCATTGAAGGAGACAGCGATGCCCCGATAAGGAACAAGGTCACAACAAGCCCCCGCCGGGCCACCCAAGAGCACAAAAACTCATTCAAGGCCGAAGGCAGCGGACAATAGGTATTTATCACCATCGCCACCACGAACAGGAAAATGAACCAAGGTATGGCCACCTTTCCAGTCTTGTCCTTGAACAGGAACATCGTGACAAAGGCAAGCGGTATGATCCACAATGCACGCGTCAGCTTGATAAGCGTGGCAGTCTCAAAGGCCACCGGCCCATACACCTCACCGGCACCGACCACTGATGAAGTATCATGTATGGCTATTGCCGCCCATGTGCCAAACTGCGTCTGGCTCATATCCAGCATATGCCCTATGGGTGGGAATATGAACAGCGCTATCGCATTCAATATGAATATTACACCCAAAGACACCGCCATTTCGTCACTGTCGGCCTTCAGCACCGGGCCAACTGCTGCGATGGCACTGCCGCCGCATATTGCAGTGCCAGATGCTATCAGATATGAAGTCTTCCTGTTTATATGCATCCAATAGCCCACCAAGATACCTAGCCCCATCACACCGATAACCGACACGACAGTGAACATCATCCCGTCTGCACCACTTTTCAATGACTCATTTATATTCATCCCGAATCCAAGGGCAACCACCGATACCTGCAAAAGGTATTTAGAGCACTTCTTGTTGAATGACGGGTATGGATTTGTAAACACGAACGCAAACACCAGCCCCAGCAGCAAAGCCACAGGTGCCGATATCTGTGGCAACCCAAAACTATTTAAAGGTATAAGTATCAGTGCTATCACTGACAGATAAATGATTCTTGCCGCAACTTTCATTGCTTTTATATTTTTTTAATTAACAGATCCGAATACTACATGCCAAACTAGCTGTTCCATATCTTCCATGAGGCAAAAGCCTGCAAAAGCAGCATCTCCAGCCCATTCTTTACCTTTGCGCCTTGTTGTCTCGACCTACGCATGAACATCGTCACATCTGGATTATACAACAGGTCATAACATAAGTTCTCATCAGTTATATATTCATACGGTATATCAGGGCAACCGTCAACATCAGGATACATACCCAATGGAGTGGTATTCACTATGATCCTATGCGAAGCCATGATATCAGCGTCAAGCTCCCCATATGTCAGCACACCGTCCCTTTTTGTCCTTGACACATATTGCACTTCAATACCCATTGATTCGAGCGCATACCGTACAGCCTTGGCTGCTCCGCCCGTACCAAGCACCAATGCCTTGCGGTGGCATTCACGCAACATAGGCCTCAATGAATCCCGGAAACCAAGCACATCCGTGTTATAGCCTTTGAACCTGGGATACCCGTCACTTCCATGCATCACCTTTATAACATTCACTGCCCCTATGTCCGCCGCCTCCGGATCCATCTCGTCCATATAAGGTATCACCAGCTGCTTATACGGTATCGTCACATTAAGTCCGGCCAACATAGGTGTCTCCGCCACAAGTTCCATAAAATCGCCTATATCAGGAAGCTCAAAGTTCCTGTATACGGCATTGATTTTTTCCGACTCAAATTTCTGGTTGAAATATCCCTGGGAAAATGAATGCCCCAAAGGAAAGCCTATTAGACCATATATCTTTTCATTTCTGGAATCCATGAATGCTCCGGATGTTGTTCTTCAATTAATAGCACAAATATACGAATAAGTCGAGTGCAAAACAAATTTATTTGGGTTTGCTGAGCGTGAGTATATTGGACGAAGTCAAATATACGTAAATATTTAGTTTACCGAGCATGAGTAATTATATGAAGTCAAATATACGGAGAATACTTGACTTTTTTCTTTTACAAATATGAATAATATATAAAAGCCCTCCTGTTTTTGCATCATTTAAGCTTACATTACTCCAATTTTGGTTAACTTTGCGTACCGTTACATAACATACATGGCAACACGCCTCAAAAATAGGCAAATCAGCCATTTCCAACAATAGGACAATCTTTTAATGAGAATATTAATATCAATTATAATATCCGTCATAGCGGCACTATCTCTGCCATACACTGCCAATGCACAGATAAACGCTGAGCAGGTTATGCGTATAGGCCAAAACTCCTTGTATTTCGAGGACTATATGCTGTCCATACAATACTTCAACCAGGTCATCCACGCCAAGCCATACCTGGCACGCCCCTATTTCCTCCGGGCTATCGCAAAACTCAACCTGGAAGACTACCAGGGAGCGGAAGAGGACGCATCAAAGGCGATAGAGATAAACCCATTCATCACAGATGCATACGAAGTCCGCGGTGTCGCGCGCCAAAACCTGGGACTGGGAACGGAAGCCATCAGTGACTACCGTCATGCCCTCGAGCTGCTCCCACAAAACAGGCAGTTGATGTTCAACATGGCCATGGCACAGGAGACGACAGGAGACCTTGAAGGCGCTGCCGACACATATGCCAGGCTGCTAAAGGCATATCCCGGGTTCGACAACGGATACATAGGGCGCGCAAGACTGTATCTGGCGCAAGGCGACACCACTGCCGCGGCTGCCGACATAGACAAAGCCCTGGAAATAAACAAAAATGCGACAAACGCATATGTGATGCGTGCCGACCTGGCCATAAAAAGACACGCCGACTACGCAAAGGCTCTCTCCGACATGGACGAAGCCATAAAGCTACAGCCCAGATTTGCGGCATTCTACATCAACAGGGCCTTCTTAAGGTACAATCTTGACGACTACTTCGGAGCGATGGCCGACTACGACTACTCGCTGCAGCTCGAACCGCTAAACACCACAGCCCTGTTCAACCGCGGACTGCTGCTCACCGAAGTCAACGCGTTCGACCGCGCACTGATTGACTTCAGCAAGGTCCTCGAACTCGATCCCGACGACTACCGCGCATTATACAACCGCGCTCTCATCTACGGGAACAAGATGCAATATCCTGAAGCCATTGCCGACATAAACCAAGTCATATCGGCATTCCCCGACTTCCCTGGCGCAATATTCATGAGAAGTGAATTCTACAGCAAGATGGGAGACCGCAACAACGCCATGCGCGACTACGATTCAGCATTGGCCATGTCCCGTAAAAAACGTCCGGCCGAAGACACCACAAAAACCGGAAACGGCAAACAGCCCGACAACACCGACGAAAAGACACCCGACGACATATCACGGCGGTTCGCATCACTGCTAACGATAGAAAACTCCCCGGAAATACAGGAAGAATTCAACAACAAGGACATACGCGGAAAAGTACAGGACCGCAATTTCACGATAGAGATCGAACCGATGATGGAGCTAAGCTACCATGCATCGCCTACAGAATTGCGTGAAAACACATATTATATAAAAGAAGTCGACGAGCTAAACGCAACCCGGGCACTACGGCAGACTGTCATGGTAACAAACCACCCACCTGTACTGACCGACCCAGCCGACATCAACCAGCATTTTTCCTCGATAGAATACTACAATGCATACATAGCCACACATCCGCCTCGGGCTGTGGACCACATAGGACGCGCACTCGATCTTGTCACCATACACAATTACGCAGCCGCTATCAAGGACCTCGACAAAGCGGCTGAACTTGCCCCAGACTACGCCCCCATATACTTCTTAAGGGCGCAGGCCAGATACCGTGAACTGAAAGCCAGGGAGAACGGCAGCGTACAGACTTCCGACGACCCGGCAATAGCCCTCCACATGCGCAGGAAAACATACGGCGACATCATCGATGACATCTCCCACGTCATCACACTGTCACCTAGGATGCCGGAAGCCCACTTCAACCGAGGAAACATATACACCGAACTGCAAGACCTTACATCAGCGCTCAACGCCTACAACGAAGCAATACGCCTGAAGCCCGACATGGGTGAAGCGTACTTCAACCGCGGATACGTATACCTAAAGCTAGGCAACCGTGATGCTGCCGTCAACGACCTGTCAAAAGCCGGCGAACTAGGGATACTCCCCGCATATAGCCTGCTCAAGCGCATATCAAGATAAAACCAAATAATAAACCCCTTAGACTTTTACCAAATGCTTAACGACAACGACCTAAACACTCTACAAAAAAAGGGTATCACAGAAGATACACTCAACCGGCAGCTCGAACGGTTCACAACCGGCTTCCCGTACCTCAAGATCGCATCATCTGCCGTAGTAGGCAACGGCATCACTTCCCTTTCCCCCCAACAGGAAGAGACGGCTATGGCCAGATGGGAAAAATTCCTGGCCGATGGTGGATCTGTGACCAAATTCGTACCCGCATCAGGAGCGGCATCACGTATGTTCAAGGCACTGTTCTCATACATCGACCAAAAAGAAGAAACACCGGCCGAAGGCTCTCCGGTCGACAAGCTCATCAAGGACATTGACAACATACCATTCTACGATGAACTCGATGCAACCCTACAAGCCGCACACGGCATGGGCATCAAGGAGCTTATCAGCGACAACCGCATCCACGATATCGTAAGCGCAATCGTGAACCCATCAGGAATGAACTATGGCAACCTGCCGAAAGGGCTGCTGACATTCCACCGCTATACCGATGGCGTACGCACACCACTGGAAGAACAACTTGTTGAAGGGGCACAATCAGCCGCCGTCAACGGCAAGGTATCCCTACATTTCACCGTATCATCCGACCACAGGCAGCTCTTCGAGAAAAAGCTGGCAGAGACAGTCCCGGCCCTGGAAAAGCGCCTGGGCGTAAAATACGAAGTGTCATTGTCCGAGCAGAAACCATCCACCGACACAGTAGCCGTAAACCCCGACAACACCCCGTTCCGTGAAAACGGCAACCTTGTATTCCGCCCCGGAGGACACGGAGCACTCATACGCAACCTTGCCGATATAGACTCACAAGTAGTATTCATAAAAAACATCGACAATGTAGTACCCGACGCACGGCGTACCCCTACCCTTCGCTACAAACGTGTGCTAGCCGGATACCTCATCGAACTGCATGACACAATAACATCCTACCTCCGCCTGATAAACGCCGGCGGCGCACTCGATGCCAACCTTAAGGAAATGGTGGCATTCATGCGCGAAAAACTATGCATAAACGACCCAAAGACAGACACCCTGCGCGGAAACGAACTGGCAAGCTACATAGCAGCAAAGCTGAACCGTCCACTACGTGTATGCGGCATGGTGCGTAACGACGGCGAACCTGGAGGCGGCCCGTTCATCGCCTACAATCAGGACGGGTCAACATCCCCACAAATCCTTGAAAGCCACCAGATAGACCCCAACAACCAGGAATATTCAGACATGCTGGCCGGCGCAACCCACTTCAATCCGGTAGACCTTGTATGCTACATCAAGGACGACTTCGGTAAGACATATAACCTACCTGCATACGTAGACCAAAACACCGGATTCATCTCATCAAAATCACTCCACGGCAAAGACCTCCGGGCGCTGGAACTTCCAGGACTATGGAACGGGGCTATGAGCGACTGGAACACAGCCTTCGTCGAAGTCCCGGCAGAGACATTCAATCCCGTAAAGACCGTCAACGATCTTCTCCGCCCTGCCCATCAACAGAAATGACACCATAAAAACAAGCCCGGAAGCCCAAACTTCCGGGCTTGCCGCACCATAAACGCAAAAAAGCATCACAAATTCTTGCATATCTAAAAATTTTGGCATACCTTTGCACCCGCAAACCAACCACCAATGGTACCTTGGCCGAGTGGTTAGGCACCGGTCTGCAAAACCGTTTACAGCAGTTCGATTCTGCTAGGTACCTCACTAAATCCCGTCTTTACCAGACGGGATTTTTTGTATCTTAACGTTATTTTCCGTACCTTTGCATTTCACTTTCGATACCGGGACAGGACTCCTCACACCCTCCGATGACAAAAATTCTTACCGCCATATCATTACTCTCCATCGCCTCCAATGCAGCAGGCATCACCCCGGCACACCCATCCGGAAGACTGACATCCGACTCCACCATCACACTCCAGGAAATATCAATAAGCGCCTTCAAGCAGGCAGGCCGCATGTGGTCGCACCCAGTAGCCGAAACCACCATAAGCCGAAACCAGATTGAAGATTATGGCATAGTGACCCTGAAGGACGCCAGCGAACTGACACCAAACTTCTACATACCTGCCTACGGTTCAAGGATGACATCATCGATATATGTCCGCGGCCTCGGCGCACGCATCGACCAGCCGGTAGTAGGCATAAACGTTGACAACGTACCCATCCTCAACAAGGACAACTTCGACTTCGACCTTATCGACATACAGCGCATCGAAGTACTCCGCGGACCGCAAAGCACCCTTTTCGGCCGTAACACGATGGGCGGCCTCGTCAACATATACACACTGTCACCGTTCTCATACCAGGGGATCAGGATCATGGCCGAATACGGACGCGCCAACTCCATTAAGCAGGCAGCCTCGGTATATACCGCATTCTCGCCAAAACTCGCCATGGGCATAAGCGCCTACCAAACATCATCCGATGGTTTTTACCGCAATACATACACAGGCAATAAAGTCGACAAGGAACGCCAGACATCATTAAGATGGAAAACCGCGTGGCGTCCTTCTACGCAATGGGCGGTCGACAACACCGCATCATTCACCAAATCCAGGCAAGGAGGATTCCCCTACGCATCATTGGCAACAGGACAGATCGCCCACAACGACACATGCTTCTACAAACGCGACGGATTCACCGACGGCCTGTCCGTAACATGGACCGGAAACAACATATCAGTAGCCTCCGCCACCTCACTGCAATACATGAAGGACAACATGACCCTCGACCAGGACTTCCTACCCGACGACTATTTCACGCTCTCACAACGCCGCCGGGAATGGGCCGTGACCCAGGACTTCATTGTCAAAGGCTCATCGGACAGCTACTCATGGCTTGCCGGATTGTTCGGATTCGCCAGATTCACCTATATGGACGCGCCCGTCAGATTCAAGCAAGACGGCATTGAACGGCTAATACTGCAACACCGCAACGAATACAACCCCGACTACCCGATAAAATGGGATGAAGACTCATTCACGCTCGGAAGCGACTTTTACCTGCCCGCCAAAGGAATCGCCATTTATCACACAAGCGACTATACCCTTGGACGATGGAAGTTCACACTCGGAATGAGGGTCGGCCACGAAAAAGCCACCATGCGCTCGCACAGCCGCTGCAACACATCATACACAACATTCCATCGGCTTCCAGACGGGACATTGGAGACCTACAGCAACACACCTGTCAACATAAAAACCCCACTTAGGCTAAAGCAGGAATTCACCGAGATAACACCTAAATTCGCAATAACATACACTCTTCCCGGACTCAACAAATCCATAATCTACATATCAGCCGCCAAAGGCTACAAATCCGGGGGATACAACACCCAGATGTTCAGCGACCTCCTCCAACAGGAACTTATGGCCCTTATGGGAATAAGCTCATCATATTCCCCAAAGGACATAGTAAGCTACAAGCCAGAAAAAAGCTGGAACTACGAACTGGGTACACACCTCGACCTGTGCAACGGCCTGTTGAGGCTTGACGCCGCCGCATTCTACATATCATGCCGCGACCAGCAGCTCACCACATTCCCCAACGGAAGCACCACCGGACGCATAATGACCAACGCAGGACGCACAAGGAGCTTCGGATGCGAAATCGCCGCTACCGCCAAGCCCACCGACCGCATACGCCTGAACGCATCGTGGGGACACACCAACGCCCGTTTCACAAAATACCACAACGGCGTCGCCGACATGGCAGGCAGGCGTCTGCCGTACGCACCTGCCAACACCTTGTTCCTGGCGGCATCATACACCCTCCCGCTTTCATCGTCACAACTCTCATTTTCCGCATCCCTGCGCGGAACAGGACGCATCTATTGGGATGACAGCAACACCGTCAGCCAGCCATTCTACATACTGCCGTCAGCATACGCAGAATGGAGCAACAGCAGAGTGTCCATAAAACTATGGGGAGAAAACATATCAAACACAAAATACAACACATTCTACTTCGTATCCATAGGTAACGCATTCGTACAGAAAGGCAACCCATGGACCGCAGGCCTCACACTACGCATAAATATACATATATCGACTACAAAATAACAAACCACCCAAACAATATCAACGAAAACATGAAACATATCGCCTACACTATCATCTCAGCCGCCATCCTCATGTCCACAGCATCAAGTTGCGACGAGGACAACTTCATAACACCAATGGCCTACGACAGCACACAATGCTTTAGCACCGTGACCGACAAGGCCACAGGGCAGACCACCGTAAGCGCCGGCCCGTCATATGGCATAAGCTACAACTATACAAAGAACACAGTATCCGTCACCATAACCGGACTGACCCTCGGACAGGAACAGAAACCAGAAATGACCCTCAGCGACCTCCCGTGGAAATACGACGACAATGGATGGAAAACGACAAACGTACACTCAAAGACATCCGGCGACACCACATTCGACTCATTCCAGATAAGCATCCTTGACCGGACAGCCAACATCGGCGGACATCCATCCCATACACCTGTCATATGGATCACCTACACAATCGACAGCCGGTACACAGTATCGACCTACCCGCGCGAACTTTACTTCTTCCCGCAAGAAGACGCCGGATTCACCACAAAAATAACATCACCCGACGGGTCAGTATTCACCAACTCCGACATGTACTACCAGGCATCAATAGACCCGGCCACATCCACAATGTCACTTAAACTGTACCAGGCACGGTTCGCAGCAAACATGCCGCGGCCCATGGACATGGTATTCAAAGACCTTCCATGCACATTCAACGGCGCGGAAATCCGCGCCGCGGCAAACGCCGTCACACCTGAGATCGGAGACACTCCATGGCCTCAGTTCCCCATAACTGCACTCAGATGCGCCATGACAGTCTACAGTAATATGGACCTCGGATTCAACTGCAACGCAATGGGTACACCATACTCCGTTGAAGCCAAAACCACATGCAACCCCAAATGACGACGCGGCAAAAATTAACAGTCGTCCACATTGATTTTTAATATATTTTCACTACCTTTGCAGCGTAGTAGGGCACGAGTGCCCGCTATCGGCCTGATGACACGCGCCAAGCACCTACCGCTCAGATAGATGCCTAGCGTATGCTCATGTAAAGCCGGCATCGACTCAGATAATTATTTAAAACCATGTTATCATTAGCCATTTTTGGAATCGAGAACAATGCAACGCTGGCCATAGTCGCCGTCCTTACCGGCTTCGGCCTGGTAGCACTGGCAATGTGGGTGGCAAAGCTGATTTCACCCAGTTCGTTCAACCCGCAGAAAGGAGAGCCATACGAGTGCGGTATCCCCACACGAGGCGAATCTATGGCACAATTCAAGGTAGGTTACTACCTTTTTGCCATCCTGTTCCTCGCCTTCGATGTTGAGACTGTATTCCTGTACCCATGGGCAGTCCGGATGCGTGAACTAGGCGTAGGCGGCCTCATCAGTATAGCAGTATTCTTCGGTGTTTTAGTGCTGGGCCTAATATATGCTTGGCGGAAAGGAGCTTTGGAATGGAAATAACCACCAAGAGCATGCCCTACGAGGCATGGAAAGACAACGAGTACATCGAATCCCTCGTCAAGCAACTCAACGAATCCGGTACAAACGTCATAGTAGGCTCGTTTGACAAACTCATAAACTGGGGACGCTCAAACTCCCTGTGGCCACTTACCTTCGCCACAAGTTGCTGCGGCATCGAGTTCGTATCCCTAGGGGCGGCCCGCTTCGACATGGCCCGCTTCGGATGGGAAGTGGCCCGTTCATCCCCACGTCAGGCCGACTTCATGATGGTCGCAGGCACTATAGTCCACCGCATGGTGCCGGCATTCCGCCGCCTGTACGACCAGCTGGCAGAACCGAAATACGTGATTGCATGCGGCAGCTGCGCGATCTCCGGCGGCCCGTTCCGCAACTCATACCATGTGGCACGCGGAATCGAGGACATTGTGCCTGTAGACGTCTTCATACCAGGCTGCCCGCCACGTCCTGAAGCCATGATTTACGGAATAATGCAACTTTCCCGCAAAATCAAGGTTGAAAAATTCTTCGGAGGCGTGAACAGGAAAGAAAGCCAGGAGGAATTCCTCAAAAACCACCCCATAGAAGGGGTCAACGACTGACCCGCGAAAATTGCGGGATATTCCCCATATAACAGAATAAACAAATATCCACACATAAAATAATTATGGCAGAAATCCAGCAACAGATTGCCAAATTGTTTCCAGAAGCGGCCTTTGAGCAGGGCGACAAGCTCCAGATAACCATCCCCGATGCGCAATGGCATAAAATGGCGCTCACACTCCGCGATGTCCTGAAGATGGACTACCTTGTCACCATCGTCGGAATGGACTGGCAGACCTCAATGGGAGCTATCTACTACCTGATGTCAACAGCCACAAACGAAGAAGTGGCCGTCCGCGTCCAGACAACCGACCGCGAAAAGCCCATGCTCCACTCCGTTTCCGACGTGTGGACGATAGCAGAAATATACGAACGTGAAGTCTACGACTTCTTCGGCATCATATTTATCGGCAACCAGGACATGCGCAGGCTGTTCCTGAACATCGACTGGAAAGGATTCCCCCTGCGTAAAGACTACGATGCAGACCCGGAAATAAACCCGGTATCAATCGAAAACGAACGCCAGACCGACTTTACAGACGTATACACAGAAGGAGCTGACGGCAAAGTGGTAAAAGGACAGCGCCGCATATTCCAGGAAGACGATTTCGTGGTGAACATCGGCCCGCAGCACCCTGCCACACACGGTGTGCTACGCTTCCGCACAGCAATCGACGGCGAGACCATCAAAAAAATCGACATATATCTGGGCTACATCCACCGCGGAGTAGAAAAGCTATGTGAAAACCTGACATACCCGCAGACCCTCCATTTCATGGACCGTCTCGACTACTTCTCAGCCCACAACTACCACCACGGCCTTTGCATGACCATCGAAAAGGCCGCCGGGATAGAGATAAGCCGTCGCGCACAGGTCATCCGCGTAATGATGGACGAGCTATCACGCATCGCATCACACTGCCTGTTCATCGGAACATACTGCATGGACCTTGGGGCAACCACGATGCTGTTCTACACCCTGCGTGTACGCGAACAGATCCTCGACATCATGGAAAAGACATGCGGCGCACGCATGACATTCAACTACGACTGCATAGGCGGCGTAATGCAGGACCTACACCCCGATTTTGTAAAGGACGTGAAGGCTCTCCTGGAAGTACTCCCGGCAAACATAAAGGAATACAACAAAATATTTACCGGCAACGTAATCGCACGCAAGCGTCTTGAAGGCGTAGGCGTCCTGTCCCGCGAAGACGCCATCGACCGCGGCGTAACAGGCCCGTCAGGAAGGGCTTCCGGTTGGGCATGCGACATGCGCAAGCTCCGTCCCTACAGCATATATAGCGAACTCGACTTCGACGAGATAGTGCTCACCGAAGGAGACTCCATGGCACGCTTCAAGGCACGCATGCTCGAAATGGAACAGTCTGCACGCATCCTGGCACAGCTCGTAGACAACATCCCCGATGGCGAATACCTCGTAAAAGTCCCGAAGGTACTCAAACTGCCGGTTGGCAACTGGTTCACGATGGTAGAAGGCTGCCGCGGCGTATTCGGCATATACCTCGAAAGCGACGGCTCCACAAAACCGTACCGCCTGAAGATTGCTCCCCCCTGCCTGCCGTTGGCCGCAGTGGTCGACCACATAACGGAAGGCACAAAAATCGCCGACCTCATCACCATCGGTGGCTCGCTGGACTATATCGTACCTGATATCGACCGATAAAGCCACCAAACCAATCAACACAGCATCGAGAAAAAAGTAATTTCACACTGTATAGACTATGCAAGATTTATCAGGAATCACCAATTGGATACACCAGACGCTTTTGTCGTTCATGCCGCAGTGGCTCACCACAACAGTCGAATGCGTGCTCATAGGCGTCGGCCTACTGCTGGTATACTCGCTCTTGGCCCTGTTCTACATCTATTTTGAACGCAAGATCTGCGCCGCTTTCCAGTGCCGCCTCGGCCCTAACCGTGTAGGCCCGTTCGGACTTCTGCAGAGCTTTGCCGACATGTTCAAGATCCTTATCAAGGAACTTATCCACCTCAACCATATCGATAAATTCCTGTTCGCACTGGCACCCTACCTGGTGATTATCGCCTCAATGATCGGATTCGCGGTACTCCCCTGGGGCAACGGCCTACAGATCATTGACTTCAACATCGGCATCTTCTTCCTGGTGGCATGCTCATCTATAGGCGTCCTCGGAATACTCCTTGCCGGATGGTCATCAAACAACAAATACACCCTCATCGGTGCACTGCGCTCAGGCGCGCAAATGGTCAGCTACGAACTGTCCATCGGTCTGTCCGTAGTGACAATGGTATGCTTCGCCGGCTCAATGTCCGTAGGCGACATCGTGGCAGGACAAGACAGGCTCTGGTTCATATTCTCCGGCCACATCCCAGCCATCATCGCATTCCTGATATACATAATAGCAGGAACGGCAGAAACAAACCGTGGCCCGTTCGACCTTCCAGAAGCTGAAAGCGAACTTACTGCCGGATACCATACAGAATACTCAGGCATCCATTTCGGATTCTTCTACCTCGCTGAATACCTCAACCTGTTCATCGTATCAGGAGTCGCAGCGCTGCTATTCTTCGGCGGCTGGATGCCCCTGCACATCCCAGGATGGGATTCATTCAACGCAGTGATGGACTACATCCCGTCATTCGTATGGTTCATCGGCAAGGCGATCGCCATATCAGCCATCATCATATGGTTCAAATGGACCTTCCCGCGCCTGCGCATCGACCAGCTGCTGGCTCTGGAATGGAAATATCTGCTCCCCATCAACTTATTCAACCTCGTGCTGATGGTACTCGTCATCACATTCGGATGGTATCTCTAACCCACCATTAAAATCCCCAAACCTCCATAACACAATGAGCGAAAATTACGGAAAAGTAGCCCAGGTAATCGGCCCGGTAGTCGACGTCATATTTGAGGGAGACCAGAACAACATCCCCCCTATCTATACAGCACTTAAGATAGACCGCCAAGATGGCACAATGCTCATCCTTGAAGTTGAGCAGCACATCGGCGAAGACACAGTGCGCTGTGTAGCTATGGAAAGTACTGACGGCCTACGCCGCGGAATGCGTGTCGACAACCTCGAGCGTCCTATCGCAGTCCCCACAGGCGAACAGGTTAAAGGACGCCTGCTGAACGTAATCGGCAACCCCATCGACAACCTGCCGGAACTCAACCGCGAGAACCTGCGTCCCATCCATCAGCCGGCGCCTGAATTTGAGGACCTGTCCATCTCAACCGAAGTGCTCTACACCGGTATAAAGGTCATAGACCTGCTCGAGCCATACTCAAAAGGCGGAAAGATCGGCCTTTTCGGCGGTGCAGGCGTAGGAAAGACCGTGCTCATCATGGAGCTTATAAACAACATCGCAAAAGGCCACAACGGATTCTCAGTATTCACCGGCGTCGGCGAACGCACACGTGAGGGCAACGACCTCCTCCGTGAGATGATAGAAAGCGGTGTTATGAAATACGGGGAAAAATTCCAGGATGGCATGGAACGCGGCGAATGGAATCTCGCCGACGTAGACATGGACAAGATCAAGGAATCCCAGGCCACCCTGGTGTTCGGACAGATGAACGAACCGCCCGGCGCACGTCTGCGCGTGGCTCTCTCAGGCCTTACAGTCGCAGAACAGTTCCGCGACCAGGACGGAGGCGGAAAGGAAATCCTCCTTTTCATCGACAACATCTTCCGATTCACACAGGCAGGTTCAGAAGTGTCGGCCCTCCTCGGACGTATGCCCTCGGCCGTAGGCTACCAGCCTACCCTCGCATCCGAAATGGGCACATTGCAGGAACGCATTACATCAACAAAGAACGGGTCTATCACATCTGTCCAGGCCATATACGTACCAGCCGATGACTTGACCGACCCCGCGCCTGCAACCACATTCAACTTCCTTGACGCCACTACCGTACTCTCACGTAAGATAGCGGAGCTAGGCATCTACCCTGCAGTAGACCCGCTGGAATCCACATCACGCATCCTCGACCCCAACATCATAGGCGAAGAGCACTACAACACCGCACAGGCAGTCAAGCAGCTCCTGCAGAAGTACAACGAACTTCAGGACATCATAGCCATCCTTGGTGTCGACGAACTCTCAGACGATGACAAGCTCGTTGTTGCGCGCGCCCGCCGCGCACAGCGCTTCCTCTCACAGCCCTTCCACGTTGCGGAACAGTTCACCGGCCTTCCAGGCGTAATGGTGCCGCTGAACGAGACCATACGCGGCTTCAAGATGATCCTTTCCGGAGAAATGGACCAATACCCCGAACAGGCATTCCTGAATGTCGGCACAATTGACGAAGCCATAGAGAAAGGCAAGAAACTTCTCGCAGAAGTACAGTAAGCATTTATACCAAAGCTAACATCCACAGCCAATGACACTCCGCATTATATCTGCCGATGACATACTTTTCCAGGGAGAGGTATCCTCGGTGTCTCTTCCGGGAACGGCAGGCGCATTCACAGTGCTGCCACGCCACGCCTCCCTGGTATCAACACTGTCTGCCGGCGTGATACACTACGACAGTGACGGAAAACGCAACTCTACAGAAATAGCAGGCGGAATCGTAGATGTGGACAACAACATAGTGTCTGTATGCGTATACTGATTGACAAGGCAATGAAACAATACCTGAACATCATCCTGGCCATCATGGCATTCTTGTGGACGGCACAACCGGCCGCCGCTACGTCATCACATGGCGACGGAGAGCCCATCAACCCAAAGGAAATAATCTTCGAGCACCTCGGTGACGGCTATGGATGGGAAGTGCCCTTCAATCACCACAAACGCATACCGCTCCCAATAATAGTGTTCGGCAGCGACGGCCTGCACATCTTCTCGTCATCGCGCCTGGCCGACGGCAAGGAATACCGCGACGGCGATGCCATATTCCGTATCGCACCCAAGGACAGCCCATACCACGGCAAGGTAGTGGAGATAACTGATGGCGTAGAATCCCGCCCATTGGACATATCGGTCACAAAAAACGTACTGGCACTCTTCATCTCCGTAATCGTAGTGATAGCGATGGTCGTTTCTGTGCTCCGCTTCCATAAGCGCAACGGCATGCGCGCCCCACGCAAAGGCGTCGGCGCGATCGAATCCCTGATCGTGTTCATCTACGATGGAGTGATACGAGCCACCCTGGGTGACAAGGCACGTAAGTTCGCCCCCTACCTGCTGACAGTGTTCTTCTTCATATTCACGATGAACATCCTCGGCCTTATCGTAGTGTTCCCTGGAGGCGCGAACCTCACAGGCAACATAGCAGTTACCCTGGTGCTTGCCATATGCACCTTCATAGCCACCAACCTCTTCGGCACAAAACACTATTGGAAAGAAATATTTTGGCCCGACGTGCCCCTGTGGCTGAAATTCCCGCTGCCTATCATGCCGCTCATCGAAATATTCGGCATGTTCACAAAACCGGCGGCCCTCACAGTCCGTCTGTTCGCAAACATGATGGGAGGCCACATGATAGTACTTGTACTCACACTGCTCATATTCATCTTCTCAGCAATGAGCACATGGGCCGGAGGCGGCACTACTGTGATATCCGTACTGTTCTCTATATTCATGCTCATTATCGATGTATTGGTAAGCTTCATACAGGCATACGTATTCACAATGCTTTCAACCATATTCATATCACTGGCACAGGTGCATGAACACCACCATGAAGAAGCCGAAGGTACTGTACAGGAAGCATGAGCGGCCTCAGACAATCATAAAAATAATCAATAATTAACATAACCATCTAAAAAATTACAACCATGTTTGGAATCTTAGCAGACATAGCACTTACAGGTTTTGGCGCCAGCCTCGGCGCAGCTATCGCAGCAATCGGCGCAGGTATCGGTATCGGTAAGATCGGCGCAGCAGCCATGGAAGCCATCGCACGTCAACCCGAAGCAGCCGGCGACATCCGAAGCAGCATGATCGTGATTGCAGCCCTCGTCGAAGGTGTTGCCCTCTTCGCTGTCATCGTTTGTGTACTCGCTCTCTTCGTATAATCTGGTAATCCGCCATAACAATGGATCTATTCACGCCTGACTTCGGCTTGATCTTCTGGATGTTCGTGTCCTTCGCCGTGCTTTTCCTGATACTATGGAAATTCGCATGGCCGGCCATAATCAAGACAGTAGACTCACGCGCCGACCTAATTGACAAAGGTGTGGAGTATGCCCAGAGCGCCAAGCAGCAGCTCGACAACGCAAGCATGGAAGCCAAGAAATATATCGCTGAAGCGCAGCGCCAGCAGGCCGAAATGCTCCGCGAAGCCGACAAGATGAAGACCCGGATCATCGAGGACGCACGTGCGGCAGCCCAGAAAGAAGCCCAAAAGGTGATGGACGCCGCAAAAGTGTCCATCGAACAGTCCCGTAAAGAAGCCGAACAGTCGTTCCGCGACCAGGTAAGCGGTTACGCCCTTGACATCGCCCAGAAAGTCGTACGCAACCAGCTGGCCGACAGCAAGGCACAGTCAGCCCTTGTTGGACAGCTCCTTGACGAGATTGAAAGCAAAAACTAGCACACCACAATGAACGAAGGACTAATTCCAAAACGCTACGCGAAAGCACTGCTGAAACTGGCCACAGAACGTGGTGACGACAGCCGCATCTACACATTGATGCAGGCCCTGTCCGCCTCGTTTGCGTCACAGCCCTCGCTGGCCGCTGCCATCAGAAACCCATTTTTAGGCTACACCGACAAGCAGAGACTGTTGATGGCCGCTGCCGGGGCGACGGAAAAAGATACCACATTCATCGATTTCCTCAAGCTCCTTGACCGCAACAAGCGCACCGGCATGGCCCGGGAAGCAGTGATGGCGTATATGGACCTATACCGCAAGGCAAACCACATATACCGCGTAAAGGTCACAGCGGCAGCCCCTATGGGCCCAAAAGAGGAAAACCGTCTCAAAAAGCTCATAGAGGACCGGCTCAACGGCGGCACAATGGAATACAACCTTCTTATTGACCCTGAACTGATAGGCGGATTCACTGTCGACATCGACTCCGAACGCCTTGACGCATCCGTGGCAAACGAGCTCAAGCAACTCCGCCATAAACTCCTAAGCTAAATATTAATTCACCCGGAAAAGCCAATACATCCCCATCATAAAGCAATGATTAATCCCAGCGAGATATCGGAAGTCCTGAAGCAACAGCTTGAAAGCGTAAACACAAAAGTGGCTTTCGAGGAAGTAGGAACAGTCCTGGAAGTAGGCGACGGCGTGGCCCACGTCTACGGCCTGGACAACGTCTGCGCGAACGAACTTGTTGAATTTGAGAACGGCGTAAAAGGCGTGGCCCTCAACCTTGAGGAAAGCAACGTCGGTGTCATACTTCTCAATAATGTCAACAAGGTAACGGAAAACATGACCGTACGCCGCACCGGCGAAATCGCTTCCATCCCTGTGGGAGAAGGCCTGCTGGGACGCGTGATCAATGTGCTAGGCGAACCTATCGACGGACGCGGCCCGATACAGGGCGAACTGCTGCGTATGCCACTGGAGCGTAAGGCACCGGGCGTGATATACCGCCAGCCTGTGAACCAGCCGCTGCAGACAGGCATCAAGGCTGTGGACTCCATGGTACCCATAGGCCGCGGACAGCGTGAGCTCATCATCGGCGACCGACAGATAGGCAAGACCGCCATTGCTATCGACACGATAATAAACCAGCGCAAGAACTATGATGAGGGAAAACCCGTCTATTGCATATACGTGGCAATAGGACAGAAGGCGTCCTCAGTGGCCGCTCTCGTGGAGACCCTCCGCAAGCATGGGGCTATGGAATACACTGTAGTCGTAGCGGCAACTGCAGCCGACTCCGCTTCAATGCGCTACTATTCCCCATTTGCAGGCGTGGCCATCGGTGAATATTTCCGCGACACCGGCCGCGATGCACTCATCGTGTACGACGACCTCTCTAAACAGGCTGTCGCATACCGTGAGATATCGCTCATCCTAAAGCGCCCATCAGGCCGCGAAGCTTATCCTGGCGACATTTTCTACCTGCATTCCCGTCTGCTGGAACGCGCAGCGAAAATAATCGACAACCAGGCTGTAGCATCAAAGATGAACGACCTTCCAGAAGTGCTCAAACCCCTGGTAAAAGGCGGAGGGTCACTTACGGCACTCCCCATCATCGAGACCCAGGCCGGTGACGTATCTGCATATATCCCCACAAACGTGATATCAATCACCGACGGGCAGATATTCCTTGAAACCGCACTTTTCAACCGCGGCATACGCCCCGCCATCAATGTCGGCATATCAGTGTCGCGTGTCGGCGGCAACGCACAGATAAAATCGATGAAAAAAGTGGCCGGTACACTGAAAATAGACCAGGCACAGTTCCGCGAACTGGAATCATTCACCAAGTTCGGCGGCGACATAGACCCTGTGACCGCACGCGTGATAGACAAAGGCCGCAAGAACGAACGTCTTCTCATCCAGCCCCAATACCGCCCCGTGGCAGTCGAGGACGAAGTGGCATGCATATATTGCGGAGTAAACGGGCTTCTAAACAATGTGCCACTCGACAAGGTGGCCGAATTTGAAAAACAGCTCCTCCAGATGCTGCATGCACGCCACCAGGCCGATGTGCTCGATGTGATCAAGGCAGGCAAGCTCACTGACGACTCCACAACAAAACTTACACAGGCCGCACGCGACATAGCCGGACAGTTCGCCAACGGCTGACAATAAGGCAAAAGATATTAACGACCACCAGTAACCCTGCATATAACCCACCAACCCGTTCCACGAAATGGCAACATTAAGAGAACTTAAAGGACGCATCGGCTCAGTAGCCTCTTCTGAGAAGATCACAGGGGCCATGAAGATGATCTCTTCGGCAAAGATGCGGAAAGCGGAACTTGCACTACGCAAGCTCACCCCTTTCCGTACACAGATTGAAACAGTCATCAGTAACCTCCTGGCTGCCGAAGCATCCTTTTCGTCACCACTCACCGAAACGCGGGACGTGAAACATGTCGCTATAGTGGTGCTGGGCAGCGATGACGGCCTTTGCGGTGCATACAACGTGAATATCGCAAAAAAGCTCACCGCGCATATCGGAAATCTGCGTGCAGAATACGCACATTCAGGCAGCCTGCATTTCACGATATTGCCCGTAGGCGCAAAAATCGCCAAGATATGCGCGAAATTCCCTGATCCCGACATCACTGTCACAAACCTCGCACAGGAAGGCATAAACGTGACTTCAAAAAGTTCAGGCAACGATGTCAACAGCCTCACACGTTGGCTGGAAAAGGCGTTCCTTGACGGCAGGTTCGACAAGATAGACATGCTGTACATGCAATTCAAAAGCGTCAGCCGCCAGAGGGCTACAGCAGAACAGCTTATACCTGTCGTGCAGGAGACATTTGCAGCAGAAGGCGCAATTGACAGCCAGTCAAAGCCATATCTGTTCGAGCCTACACCCCAGGCTATCTTCAGTTCCATACTGCCCATGTTCCTGATGTCGGTAATGCAGGAAGTATTCACTCAGAACCGCGCATCAGAGCAGGCCGCAAGGATAATGGCCATGCAGAGCGCGAATGACAACGCAAAAAAACTGCTTGAACAGCTTCAACTCGAATACAACAAACTCCGCCAGCAAAGCATCACAACGGAACTGCTCGACATCGTCGGCGGCCAGGTGAGATAGACCGGGGCGATACAGATAAAAACGGAAAAATAACTAATCCAATACATTTACATCAACATCATTCAATGGGTAGTGTAAAAGAATATTTCAAATCACTAGGCACCGGTGTTGCATCGCTCATAAAAGGCATGCAGGTCACCGGCAAGGAATTCATAACGCCTAAAATCACCGAACGGTATCCCGAAGACCGCGAAACCCGCCAGTGGCCCGACCGTTTCCGTGCAATCCTGCGGTTCAAATACGACCAGGACGGAAACCATAAGTGCATCGCATGCGGCATATGCGAACGCAACTGTCCGAACGGCACAATCACCGTACAGACAAAGATGGTCGACACATTCGACGGCAAGAAGAAACGTAAGATCGACAAATACCTATATGACCTGGGCAGCTGTACATTCTGCCAGCTCTGCGTGACATCATGCCCTCATGACGCCATAGAGTTTGACAACGATTTTGAACAGGCCGTTTTCACACGCGGCTCACTGGTAAAGCAGCTCAACTACCTTCCTGAAAAGGAAGAACCGACACCGACCCCCGAGCAGATAGCAAAGGCTGCGGCTGAACGCGAGGCCAAGATCGCCGAAGCGAAAGCCAAGGCAGCAGCCCTTAAGGCACAACGCGAACAGGACGGAGCTGCACCGCAAGCTGCAAACGATGCCGCTGCCAAGGCCGCACAGGCCGCAGCCGGCGACCCCGAAAAGGAGGCTAAGATAAAAGCCGCCCTCGAAAAGGCCGCAAAGCTGCGCGCCGAACGAGAGGCCGCAAAAAAGCAGCAGGAAAACAAGCCTGAATAAGAAACCATCACCAGAAATTAATAACAACCACATAAAATTCTAATGGAATCAGTAGGAAGTATCATCATGTACATTATCGTCGCCCTGGCGGTAATCGTCTTCTCGGTACTGGCTGTCACCACCCGCAAGATACTGCGTGCGGCGACCTACCTGCTCTTTACCCTGTTTGCCACAGCTGTCATATATTTCATGCTTGACTATGAATTCCTTGGCGCTGTGCAGATTGCGGTATACGCAGGCGGTATCGTCGTGCTTTTTGTATTTGCAATCCTGCTTACAAGCAAGCCCGGCGACAACTCCGAGAAACTCGCTTCAAAATCACGTGCGCTCGGCCTGACGGCCGCCATCGCCACCCTGGCAGTGGCCGGCTACTCGCTCATAGTCCGCGCTATGGCATTCACCTCTAAGCCGGAGATGGACGCCCCTGACATGGACCGCATAGGCGATGCCATGCTCGGCACCGGCACAGGAGGCTATCTCCTCCCCTTTGAGGCAATCAGTGTGTTATTACTCGCATGTATAATCGGCGGAGTCGTAGTGGCCCGCAAAGAATAGTCTGCAATGGAAATAACTGCAATATACTATCTGATTCCGGCCCTAATCATGTTCTGTTGCGGCGTCTACGGATTCATCACCCGCAAGAATATGATAGCCATACTGATTTCCCTCGAGTTGATGCTCAATGCCGTTGACATCAACTTCGTAGTGTTCAACCGTTTCCTTTTCCCCGGACAAATGGAAGGCATGATGTTCACATTGTTCGCCATAGCCATAGCGGCTGCAGAGACAGCGCTGGCCATAGCCATCATCATAAACATCTTCCGCATCGGCAAGAAAATCGATGTCCGTGACCTCACAAAAATGAAATTCTAGAGTCTATGGAAGCTACCTTACCAATCCTGATTTTAGCGATACCCCTCTTCATGTTCCTGCTGCTGGGCCTTTTCGGGAAGTTCATGCCCCATAAGGTCGCCGGCATACTGGGCACTGCGGGAATGGGAGTAACGCTCATCCTTGCCTATACAGTGGCTTTCAGCTACTTTTTCTCCGGAAACCCTGAATTCATAAACGAATCGGGTGAACGCCTGCAATCGCTCATATTCAATGTAGACTGGCTACAGTTCACCGACAATCTGGTGATACGCCTGGGCTTCCTCCTGGATCCGATCTCGGCGATGATGCTTGTCGTGATCACCACGATATCGTTCATGGTGCACCTCTACAGCAACGGCTACATGCGTGACCACCACGGTGTATGGGAGACAGGTTTCCAGCGTTTCTACGCCTTCCTTTCGTTGTTCAGCTTCTCGATGCTCGGCCTTGTAGTCGCAACAAACATCTTCCAGATGTATATCTTCTGGGAGCTTGTGGGTGCGTCGTCCTACCTGCTAATCGGGTTCTACTATACGAAACACAGCGCCGTATCGGCCTCCAAGAAGGCATTCATTGTTACCCGTTTCGCCGACCTGGGCTTCCTTATCGGTATCCTGATACTGTCTTACTACACCGGCACATTCAATTTCACTGAACTTACATCTATCCCTGTGGAAGGGTTGAGCGATGTATACCAGGTGTCGTTGGGTACAGCAGAGACAGTCAAGGGTGTGTTCGCAAGCAGTGCTGCACCTGTATTCATGGGCGGCTCGGTGCTTACCTGGGCCTTGGTGCTCATATTCATGGGCGGCATGGGTAAATCGGCCATGATGCCTCTGCACATCTGGCTTCCGGATGCAATGGAAGGCCCGACCCCGGTATCTGCCCTCATCCACGCTGCAACCATGGTGGTGGCAGGCGTATACCTTGTGGCACGCCTCTTCCCTCTCTACCTTATGGAGACAGCTGCAATGGACATAATAGTGGTGGTCGGCGCTGTCACCGCCCTGTATGCCGCGATAGTGGCCTGCGTACAGGTGGACATCAAGCGCGTGCTTGCGTTCTCGACCATATCGCAGATTGCTTTCATGATGGTGTCGCTAGGAGTTGCCAACCCTGACTTCCACCACGGCCTGGGCTACATGGCCAGCATGTTCCACCTGTTCACCCACGCGATGTTCAAGGCATTGCTGTTCCTATGTGCCGGCGCGCTGATACACGCCATCGGCTCTAACGACTACACCGACATGCACGGATTGAGGAAATACATGCCCATCACCCACGCGGCATTCCTTATCGGCTGCCTCGCCATTGCGGGCATCATACCGTTTGCCGGGTTCTTCTCCAAGGATGAGATACTCACCGCATGCCTTGGCAATTCGACATTCTGGTATATATGGATGTCGCTTGTCGCCGGCCTGACCGCATTCTATATGTTCCGCCTCTATTACCTTATCTTCTGGTGGAAGGAACATAAGGTGCATGACCCTCACCACACTCCCCACGACCAGCCTTGGACAATGACACTGCCGCTGGTGATACTTGCTGTAGTCTCCTGCGTAGCCGGATTCGTACCGTTCGGCAACCTTGTGACATGGAACGGACACCCGATGAACGAAACCGCCGGATTCCTTACCAACCTTGGCAACCTTGACTGGACTGTAGCATCGGTGAGCCTCCTTGTAGCCATCGCCGCCATCGCCCTAGCCACAAAGATGTATAAAAGAGAGAACGGCCTCCCTGCAAAGATGAGGAAAGCTTTCCCGAACCTATGGAACTGGGCTTTGCACCGCTTCTACTGGGACGAGCTCTACATATTCATCACACATAAGATCATATTCAACTGCATCTGCCGCCCGATAGCATGGTTTGACCGCCATATCATTGACGGTACAATGGATTCGTTCGCATGGATGGCCAACAAGGCTTCGTTCGCAATCCGCGGCCTCCAGTCAGGAAGCATCCAGATGTATGTATGGGTATACCTGCTTGGCGCACTCCTGCTTGGTGCCGTGACAACGGTATGCATCCTGTGCTGTTAACAAATATTCACTGACTACAAGATAAACCATCGTAATTGTCATGTTTTCAAATATATTGATATACTTTGTGGTGATACCCCTGCTTATGCTGGCAGGGCTCGCCCTTTGCCGCAACATAAAGCAGATACGTGCTGTCGCGGTAGTAGGTTCGCTGGTGCTCACAGCACTGTCGGTGGTGCTGCTGGTGCAGTATCTCGACCTCCGCGCCGCCGGAGATGAATCGCCCATGCTGTTCTGTGACAGCTGGCAATGGTTCACACCCCTGAACATCAACCTTTCAGTCGGAGTCGACGGCATCTCCATAGCAATGCTGCTGCTGTCGTCCATAATAGTGTTCGCAGGTTCGTTCGCATCGTGGAAGATAGACCAGCCCAAGGAATTCTTCCTATGGCTGATATTGCTGAGCACCGGTGTGTTCGGGTTCTTCATCACCATCGACCTGTTCACAATGTTCATGTTCTACGAGGTTGCCCTCATCCCCATGTACCTGCTTATCGGCGTATGGGGCAGCGGCAACAAGAACTATTCTGCAATGAAGCTTACCCTGATGCTCATGGGCGGTTCGGCATTCCTGATGCTCGGCCTCATCGGCATCTATTACCATTCAGCTCCCGAAGGCCAGCCTCTTACATGGAACCTTCTTGAAATCGCGCAGAACGATGCCATCTCCCACGGATGGCAGACATTTCTGTTCCCGATGACTTTTGTAGGATTCGGTGTGTTGGGCGCGATGTTCCCCTTCCATACCTGGAGCCCTGACGGCCATGCCTCCGCGCCTACCGCCGTATCGATGCTGCACGCTGGCGTGCTCATGAAACTTGGCGGATACGGATGTTTCCGTGTGGCCATCTACCTGATGCCTTATGCCGCCAACGAACTTGCATGGATATTCCTTATCCTTACCGGCATTTCGGTGGTGTACGGCGCTTTCTCGGCTTGCGTCCAGACCGACCTCAAGTATATCAACGCCTATTCATCGGTGAGCCACTGCGGCCTTGTGCTGTTCGCAATCCTTATGCTGAATACTACAGCGATGACAGGTGCGATCATGCAGATGCTTTCGCACGGCCTGATGACGGCGCTGTTCTTCGCTTTGATCGGTATGATATACGGACGTACCCATACGCGTGACATACGCCTGATGGGCGGTCTGATGAAGATCATGCCTTTCCTTGCGGTGTGCTACGTGATAGCGGGTATGGCCTCGCTCGGCCTTCCCGGCCTTAGCGGCTTCGTGGCCGAGATGACGATATTCGTAGGCTCATTCCAGCATGCTGACATGTTCCACCGTGTGTTCACGATCGTTGCGTGCTGCTCGATAGTGATAACCGCCGTGTACATACTGCGGGTGGTAGGCAAGCTGCTTTTCGGCCCTGTATACGACAAGCATCATCTGGAGCTTACCGATGCTACATGGTGGGAACGTACCTCAACGATAACGCTGATAATCTGCGTTGCCGGCATAGGCTGTTTCCCCAACTTCTTCAATGAGTTGATTAATACCACATTCAGTCCCGAGATTTTCCGTGTCCTAGGGTTGAACTAATACAAGATTGATAGCCAAATGGATTATTCACAGTTTTTAGCAATGAAGCAAGAGATAGGATTATTGACAGTATTCCTATTGGTCTTCCTCTATGATACGTTCATGCCCAAGCGGACGCAGGGCAGCCTTCCGGCATTCGCTACGGTACTGACACTTGCGCTCACGGTGTGCGGTTTCTTCTGCACATCCGGCAACGTCACTGCGTTTGCGGGGATGTATGAGACATCCACCGTTATCACAGCGATAAAGAATATACTGAACATAGGTGTGGTGATAGTGCTTATACAGTCCATCAAGTGGGCCAACAGCGAATTCACCATCATGCGCCGCGGCGAGTTCTATGAGCTGCTGCTGGTGACCTTGTTCGGCATGTACCTTATGATTTCGGCACGCCACTTCCTTCTGTTTGTCATCGGCCTTGAGGCGGCCTCGCTCCCTCTGGCTGCGATGGTAGCCTTTGACAAGAAACATTACGAGAGCCATGAGGCCGCCGTGAAGTACATCCTTACAGCGGTGTTCTCTTCGGCAATCTTCCTTCTGGGCCTGTCGTATGTATACGGACTTACTGGTTCGCTGTATTTCGAGAACATTTATTTCGCCATCACCGGCAAAGAGAGCATCATGCTGGTAGTAGCCCTTGCCTTTGTAATCGCCGGCATAGGATTCAAGCTGTCGCTTGTACCGTTCCATCTTTGGACCGCTGATGTGTACCAGGGTGCGCCTACATCGGTCACTTCCTACCTGTCGGTGATATCCAAGGGTGCGGCCGCGTTCGCATTCCTTGTAATCATGGCACAGGTGTTCGGTACGGTGTACTCGCTTGCCTGGGAATGGATGCTTTATGCCCTTATCATACTGACAATCACAATCGGCAACCTGTTCGCCCTGCGCCAGCGGAACATGAAGCGCTTCCTTGCCTTCTCTTCTATATCGCAGGCCGGATACATAATGCTCGGCGTGATAGCGTTCAATTCGACCGGCATGGCATCGCTGATGTATTACATACTTGTGTACATTTTCTCCAACCTGGCTGCCTTCGGCGTGATCCAGGCCATAGAGAATGCCACAGGACGCGTGTCGATGGATGACTACAACGGCCTGTACAAGACCAATCCCCGCCTGGCTTTCGCCATGATGCTGGCAATGTTCTCGCTAGCAGGCATCCCGCCTTTCGCTGGCTTCTTCAGCAAGTTCTTCATTTTTACCGGCGCACTGCAGCAGGGTACAGTAGCAATCTACGTGCTTGTGCTGATCGCCCTCATCAACACCATAGTGTCCCTGTACTACTACCTGCTTGTGGTGAAAGAAATGTTCATCAACCAAGGCCCGTGCCCGGTAGAGCATTTCCGCTCGTCATGCAGCGAACGTCTGGGATTGTGGATAACTGTTGGCGGTGTGGTGCTTCTCGGTATTGTCAGCTGCTGCTACAATTACCTGCTTGACATCGCATCGAATTCACCGATGAACATGTATTTCATCCAATAAGATACATATCCAACTTTTAGCAAGCAATACAATCCATACACGATTATCAGGCACACATAATTGCACAACTATCAAAGTTGCGCGTCCGTAATCCGGATGCGCAACTTTTTTACTATGTGGGAACGGTAAATCCGGACATTTTTCCTACCTTTGCAATTCTGAATTATTGAACTCATCGCGTACGCTTAACAGTGAAACACGCTGCAATATATGCCATAGCTCTGATAACCGCCCTGGTTGTGACATCGGCTGTCACATCCTGCGGTTCTGTACGCCGTGGCGGACAGGTGCAGGCGGCTGAGGGCGGCACGATAGCCGGGGTGCACGATTCGTTATGGCTGATATCGGCAAACGCCCATAACGGGGATGATACACTACCCCAGCCTACGGACATATTGCCTCCTCCTACCAAAATGGATGATACGGCTGCGGCAGCTTCCTACGGGAATGCAAGTGCTGATTCGGTGGCCATGCCTGCCGATTCGTCTGCCATTTCAAGGGATGCCGCGCCCAAGTCAAGGATACGGCGCATGAAGGTCGACCTAGACCATGCCGTAACGTTCTCTTCTTCGGATTCCCTTATCCTTATAAGGCGCGACAGTGCATTCATGTACGGCAATGCAAAGGTGGCCTATGATGACCTGAAGCTGGATGCCGCCCAAATCGAGGTTGACCTGAACAACAATACGGTGTATGCCATGGGTACGACCGACTCGGTTGGAGATCCGGTAGGCCAGCCTGTGTTCCAGGAGGGTTCGGCTTCGTATGAGACCAATACGATGCGCTATAATTTCAAGACCCGCAAGGGATTCATAACGGACGTGATAACCCAGCAGGGGGAGGGCTTCATAACCGGCGGCACTACCAAGAAGACGGATGAGGACGTGTATTACATGAAAAAGGTGAAGTACACGACCTGCGACAAGCATGATGACCCCCATTTCTACCTCCAGCTGACAAAGGCCAAGATGCGCCCTGGAAAGGATATCATCACCGGGCCGGCGTACATGGTGCTGTCCGGACTTCCGCTTCCGCTTGCTGTGCCTTTCGGCTTTTTCCCGTTTACAGACAGCTATGCATCGGGGGTGATTGTGCCTACGTTCGGCGATGACTACAAACGTGGGTTCTACCTCAGTGACGGCGGATATTATTTTGCAATCAATGACAATATTGACCTGGCCCTTACCGGGGAGATATATACGAAGGGGTCGTGGGGGCTGCGTGCGCAGTCGACATACAACAAGCGCTACAAGTACCACGGCAATTTCAACCTATCATACCTGACATCTATATACGGGGAGAAGGGTGACCCGGACTATTCCAAGCAGACCAACTTCCAGATATTATGGAGCCATACCCAGGATGCAAAGAACAATCCGAACATGACGCTTTCGGCGAGCGTGAACTTCACCACCAGCGGGTATTCGCGCAATGACCTGAATTCGTATTATTCAAATTCGTTCACGGAGAACACCAAGAGCTCTACCATCAACATGACGTACCGTTTCCCGCGGTCGAAGTGGTCGCTGTCGACAACGATGAATGTGTCGCAGCGTACGCAGGACTCTACGCTGAATGTATCGTTCCCGAACATCACGGTGACCATGTCGCAGACGTACCCCTTCAAGCGCAAGCTAGCCGCAGGTGACGAGAAATGGTATGAGAAGATAAAACTGAGCTATTCGGGCCAGCTGCAGAATTCGTTGACGGCCAAGCAGGATGAGTTTTTCAAGAAGTCGCTCATCAAAGACTGGCGCAACGGCATGAAGCATAACATACCTATATCTGCGACATTCAATGTGTTCAATTACATAAATGTGACGCCGTCGATAAACCTGAATGACAGGATGTATACATCGAAGGTGCGGAAACAGTGGGACCCGAACGCCGCCGCGGAGGTAGCCGACACTTCGTACAGCTTCTATAATGTGTGGGACTTCAACGCTTCGGTGTCGCTGGACACCAAGATCTATGGTTTTTTCAAGCCTCTGCCGTTCCTGGGAGACAAGGTGAAGATGATCCGCCACGTGCTTACGCCGACTGTGTCGTTTTCTGGAGCGCCGGACTTCGGTTCTAGCTTTTTCGGATATTATGGTTCGTACCAGTATCCGGATGCCAACGGCGTCATGCAGACTCGGCGCTACTCACGATTCCCGAATGCGATCTACGGTGTGCCTTCGGAGGGCAAGTCGGGGACGTTAAGCTGGTCGCTGGCAAATAACCTCGAGATGAAGGTGCGCTCGGACAATGACTCGATCGGTGAGAAAAAGATTTCGCTAATCGAGAATTTCACTGTGTCGCAAAGCTATAATTTCGCGGCGGACTCTCTAAACTGGAGCAATATCAACACTTCACTGATGCTCCGCCTGGTGAAGAATTTCAACCTTAACCTGTCGGCGGTATGGGATGTGTATACATATCAGCTGAATTCTTCGGGACAGCCTGTGAGGGTGAATATTCCCCGATGGCGTGCCGGCAAGGGCATCGGACGCCTGTCTTCGACTGGAACTTCGTTTTCATATACGTTCAACAACAACACTTTCAGGCGTAACAAGAACGGAAAGGACAAGGACCGCAACAAGAATAATGGCCGCAACGGGGACAGCGGTATGCCTGACGATCCTATGGGGAATCTCCGCGGAGATGACCGTAACGGCAAGGATGACGACCATAATGATGATGTTGTCCTTGATGAGGACGGATATGTGAAATGGGAATGCCCTTGGAGCCTAAGCGTGAATTACTCCATCAATTACGGCTACGGGACGTTCAATTACGATAAGCTTGAGTATAACGGAAGGATAACGCAGAACCTGAGTTTCTCGGGCAATATCCGCCCTACCCCAAACTGGGCCTTCTCTTTCACGGCAAGCTACAATTTCGATACCCATAAACTGGCTTATATGAACTGCAATGTGTCGCGCGACCTCCATTGCTTCACTATGTCGGCCAGCTTTGTCCCTGTAGGGCCTTATAAGAGCTATAATTTCCATATTTCTGTGAAGTCGGCGCTGTTGTCTGACCTGAAATATGACAAGCGGTCTTCGCGGTCGAACGGTATCGACTGGTATTGATATAGCTTTTTCCAACGATGTCAATGTACTCTTTTTGCCTGGATTTCTGACGTCCCTTTCCAAAGGGGGCGTGCGGGTGATGCTCCGGGGGCATCTTTGGGGCGGGACGCGTTCGCCTGTGCGTCCCCGGCGGCTTTCTTAAGGCTGCCTGTCCCGGGAAACGGCCGTGCTCCGGGCGGGCGCGGGCCGTATACCGGCTTGTGCGGGGGCTTGCCAAAGGCCCGCCGCGTCGGGGCGCTTTCGCCGGCGCGCCCCGGGAGGGTTTGTAAGGTCCTCCCCTTCGGATTTCTCGCCTCCCCTGCACTGGTCGTGGTGCGGACTTATTGGTGTCGCCGCTGCCATCTTGGCCGTGTCCGGGCGGTTTGATATTGCAAATATACAACATTTAAAATACGTTTGTCAAGTATTTCTGCAATTATTTTTATGATTATTTTTTATTTTGTTGTGGGTAAGGGGGATAGAGAATGTTAATTTTACAATTTTTGGAGGGTATGTGGTTTCCTTGTTGGCTTAAATCGGCGTCCTCCAGACGCCCAACGTTAGAGGGGGATTCCCGGCACACCTGCGGTGTACCGGGTTACTAGGAATCGGCGTCCTCCAGACGCCTGCTTGACGGGGTGAATTTCCTGATATGGGGCATAAATCTCTGGATTGATGACGCTATGATGTTTATGAGGGATGGGACATGAAATCCCTGGATTGATGATGCTATAAGGTTTATGTGGGATTATCATGGAACTTTTGGGTGGTGTAATTGGCCGTTTTAATCGGCGGATTGATGACGCACTCGGTGTCGGTGGGGGATAAAAAAAGCCATTGCTGGTTTGCAATGGCTTTTTTGTTTGGTGGTATGTTTTTTTTACATCATGCCGCCCATGCCTCCCATGCCAGGTGCTGGCATTGCGGGTGCGGGGTTCTCTTCTTTCTTGTCGGCAATGACACATTCGGTGGTGAGGAACATTCCGGCAATGGAGGCAGCGTTTTCAAGCGCTACGCGTGTAACCTTGGCGGGGTCGATGACGCCTGCTGCCATAAGGTTCTCGTATTTGTCGGTACGGGCGTTGTATCCGAAATCGGCTTCACCTTCTGATACTTTCTGCACTACTACAGCTCCTTCTACGCCGGCGTTGGCTGCTATCTGGCGGAGGGGCTCTTCGATGGCGCGGCGTACGATGGCGATACCTGTGGTCTCATCGTCGTTCCCGCCTTTTACGCCTTCAAGGCGTGAGAGGCAACGGATGTAGGCGATGCCTCCACCTGGTACGATGCCTTCGGCGATGGCTGCGCGGGTTGCGCTGAGTGCGTCGTCGACACGGTCTTTCTTTTCTTTCATCTCAACTTCGGAGGGCGCGCCGATATGGAGTACGGCAACTCCGCCGGCAAGCTTGGCGAGACGTTCCTGGAGCTTTTCGCGGTCGTAGTCGCTCTTGGTCTGCTCAATCTGTGCCTTGATCTGGGCAACGCGCTGTGCGATGGCGTCTTTTTCGCCTGCACCGTTGACGATTGTGGTGTTTTCTTTGTTCACGTTCACCTTTTCGGCACGGCCGAGGTCGTTGATGGTGGCTGCATCAAGTTTCATGCCCTTTTCTTCCGAGATAACGACTCCTCCGGTGAGGATTGCGATGTCTTCAAGCATCTCTTTGCGGCGGTCGCCGAATCCGGGGGCTTTCACTGCACAGATTTTCAGTGAGCCGCGCAGGCGGTTGACCACAAGTGTGGCCAGGGCCTCGTTGTCGACGTCTTCTGCTATGATAAGGAGAGGACGGCCGCTCTGAGCAACGCCTTCAAGTACGGGAAGGAGGTCCTTGAGGTTTGAAATCTTCTTGTCGTAGATGAGAATGTAGGGGGATTCCATCTCGCATTCCATCTTTTCGGTGTTGGTGACGAAGTAGGGTGAGATGTATCCGCGGTCGAACTGCATGCCTTCCACCATGTCTACTGTTGTCTCTGTGCCTTTTGCCTCGTCGACTGTGATGACGCCTTCTTTCTTTACTTTCTTCATGGCTTCGGCAATAAGGCGGCCTATGGCCTCATCGTTGTTTGCCGACACGCGTGCTACGTCTTCGATTTTCTTGAAGTCGTCGCCTACTTCTTCGGCCATCTCCTTGATGCCTTCCACTACCAGCGCCACGCCTTTGTCGATACCGCGCTTGATGTCCATGGGGTTTGCGCCTGCCGCTACGTTCTTGAGGCCGACGGTGATGATGGACTGTGCCAGTACGGTGGCTGTGGTTGTGCCGTCGCCGGCATCGTCGCCTGTCTTGGATGCGACTTCCTTGACGAGCTGTGCGCCCATGTTCTGGAAGGGGTCTTCAAGCTCGATCTCGCGTGCCACGCTTACGCCGTCCTTTGTGATATGGGGCGCACCGAACTTTTTGTCGATAATCACATTGCGTCCTTTCGGGCCGAGTGTCACCTTGACGGCATCGGCGAGTGCGTCAACGCCTTTCTTGAGCTCTTCGCGAGCCTTGATGTCAAATTTTATTTCTTTTGCCATGATATTCCTAGTGTTTATAAAATTGTCAAAACTGTATATTGTTGGTTTAGCCTATCACTGCGAGGACGTCGTTCTGCCGCATGATGAGGTATTTTTCTCCGTCAAGCTCGATTTCTGTTCCTGCATATTTGCCGTAAAGGACTGTATCGCCTTCCTTGAGGACCATCTCTTCGTCCTTGGTGCCGTTTCCTACTGCGAGGACGTTGCCCTTAAGGGGTTTTTCCTTTGCGGAATCGGGGATGATGATACCGGAAACTGTCACTTCTTCGGCAGCGGCGGGCTGAATAAGCACGCGGTCTGCCAGGGGTCTGATATTCATAGTCAATCTTGAAATTTTATGAAATTTGTAATTTTCTTTTATCTTTGACGGACGCCCATTTGCTGCGTCCCTGCCATGTCATATGCATAATCCGTGCCAAAGCCTGCAACGTGACAAAGGGCGTGACAAAATGTCCACATCCCTGTCAGTATCCGTCAGTAATATGTATGGATAAGCACGTTCCATATAAGCATGCCTTTTTTGTAAACAATCTATGCCATGCTCTGGTTCAAAGACACAAGAAAAAGAGGTACTCTCACGAGCCCCTCTCCTCCCATTCATCACATTATGCTTAATTTAAAGTGCTATTGCTTATGTATTTTTTGCATGACATAAAACTGTCATAATCATCATTCAATCCTTTTTGAGGCGCCGGCTTCAGAAGCGTTCCTCGACCACTTCCCAGTCGACAATGTCCCAAAGCTTGCTGAGGGCGTCGGCACGGCGGTTCTGGTAGTCGAGATAGTATGCATGTTCCCACACATCGAATGTAAGCAGCGGGGTAAGGCCGTCTGTTATAGGGTTGGCTGCATTTGGGCCTTGGGTTATGAACAGTCGTCCTTCGTTGTCGCGTGACAGCCATACCCATCCTGAACCGAACAGACTGACACCTGCATCTACAAATGCTTTCTTGAAGTCTTCAAACGATCCGAATGTTTCGCGTATGGCATCTGCCAACCGTCCTGAAGGCTCCCTGCGGCCATCGGGGGAGAATGTAAAGAAATAGAATATGTGGTTCCACGCCTGTGAGGCATTGTTGAACAAAGCCCCGTTGGCATGCTTTATCACCTCTTCCAGCTCCATGTCTTCAAATCCAGATCCCTGGATGAGGCGGTTGAGGTTGTCGATATATGCCTTTTCGTGCTTGTTGTAATGGAAATCCACTGTCCTTGCGGAGATTGCCGGTTCAAGTGCATCCATCTCATACGGGAGGTTGGGCTGTGTGTATGTCATCGCTGTAGTGTTTATTTTGTTAATAATCATTCGCCGCCAGCGGTAATATGTAATTCCTGGCGTCCTAATGATAAAACACACTACGGGCCGTAATGTTTTCGGCCACCGGCCCACGCCCAATTAAAAATTCATAAAACGTCTACGGCGCTCAACATTTCCTCGGTGGCGCGACAATGCGGTCGCCCAGGAAATGTGCCAGTTCGGAACGCATGGCCGACAGGTCGATAAGGCGCTTGATCAACGGCGTAGGGTCAAATCCCGGCTCATCCTGGCGTGCGGCTATCTCACCGTGTATCTGTGTGATATTGTAATCGAGTATCGCCGATTTGAGGGCATATACTATCTGGGGCACTATCTCGGGGAGGCGGTCGCGTTCTGTGCCAAGGTTGGTGTATTTGGAATGTATCTTTGACAGTTCATGCCTGTTGGATGCCAGTTCTGTGGCAAGATGGCGTATATTGTCATCGGGTGAGTTCACCAGGTAGCGGACAAGGAACATAGATGCGAATTCCTCAATTTCCCTGGCATATGTGGCCTCTGTGGAGTCAAGCAGCATGAGTTCGCGCCGCTTTATGTCGGCCAGGTCGACGGCCTCGCGCCTTATCTGCTCCTCTCCTGCGGCAACCGATTCGGAGCGCCTGCGGGTTGCGGCTTCAAGGAAGTCGGCATATTCCTGAGGCCATGTCGCATGGCGTAGGGCCAGGGCCTCTTCCCATACCGCCCGGCATGCACCGTTGTCGAATCGGATCTCGTCGACAGAAAGTTCGGAGTCGATATAGTCTATCAGCTTCATGCTGGAGGGGTTGCCTTCCTCATCGTAGGCCTCGCAGAGGTCGACCATGCCATAACGTACCACCATCTTCACTACCTCACGCTCAAATCCGTGAAGCATCTTGGCCCGCCGTTCGCCGGATGCATGGCTAAGATGCGCCTGACCGGCCGGGGCTGCCGGGGGGACGGCCTGCGGGGTATTTCCGGCCGGCTGCGGCTGCTCCACATCGGCCTGCTCCCTGGCCTGCCGGGGGTTCGCCGCCCGTTCGGCACGCAGTTTGTCGCACTGCAACGTCAACACCTTTTCGTCTATACCGAACTTGCGGCTACATTCCCCGATATACACGTTGCGCGTTATCATGTCGGGGATGACCGATATGCTCCTGACCACATCGCTTATCACTTTCGAGCGTGCAATGGGGTCGCCGCCGCAATCGCGCATCAGTATGGACGTCTTGAAGGATATGAAGTCCTTTTCGTTTTCCTGCAGGTAGCTTTCCAGCTCGGCAGCCGTGTGGGACTGGGCATATGAGTCGGGGTCATCGCCTTCGGGCAACAGCAGCACCTTTATGTTCATGCCCTCAGCCAGAAGCATGTCAATGCCCCTTAGCGATGCCTTTATACCAGCAGGGTCGCTGTCGTAGATGACAGTAATGTTGGTGGTGAACCTGCGTATAAGGCGTATCTGGCCCTCGGTGAGTGATGTGCCCGATGAAGCGATGACGTTCTCCACCCCACTCTGGTGCATGGATATGACATCCATATACCCTTCGACAAGGATACATTTGTCTTTCTTGGCTATCGCCGTACGCGCCTGGTACAGGCCGTACAGCTCGCGGCTCTTCGAGTATACGGCCGATTCCGGCGAATTGACATATTTCGCTACATTCTTGTCCTTGCGCAGCGTGCGGCCTCCAAAGGCAAGCACTTTACCGGAGAGGCCAATCACGGGATATATGACACGCCCTTTGAAGCGGTCGTACATGCGCCCGTCATCGGTACGTATCTCCAGGCCGGTATTTATAAGTATCTTGTCAGAGAATCCGGCCTTGCGGGCAGCCGCAAGCAAGTTGTCGGAACGGTCTATGGCATAGCCCAGGTGGAAACGCTTTATCGCGGCATCGTTTATGCCGCGCTCCCTGAAATAGCTCAGTCCGATGTCACGGCCATCGTCGGTGTCCGTAAGATTCCGTTCAAAGTGCTCCATGGCAAATTCGTTGGCCGACAGCATCGATTCGCGCTCGGTGGCCGCCTCGCGCTCTTCGGCGGTCATCTCTGTCTCCTTTATCTCGATATGGTATTTCCTGGCCAGATATCTCAATGCCTCTACATAGCTCAGCTGCTCCAGCTCCATGAGGAAGCCTACCGGCGACCCTCCTTTACCGCAACTGAAGCAGTGACAGAATCCGCGGGCCTTGCTGACGGAGAACGAGGGGGTGCGCTCGTTGTGGAACGGACATAGGCCCACATAGTTGGCCCCACGTCTTTTCAGGCTCACAAAGTCGCTCACCACCTCTACTATGTCGGCGGCATCCAAAATCTTGCGTACTGTCTCCTGGTCTATTTTTTTCATTGCCATAATACAAAGTTAGTGAAAATTTTTGAGTAATTTTACATCGTCCGGTGAACACATCACCCCCGTATATATAAATCAATGTACTATACATAATTTCACGGTATACCATGAATACAGACCGCATAAAGAGATTGGGGCTGCTGCCAAGGATAATAGTGTCAATGGCCCTCGGCATCGGAGCAGGGTACATTTTCCCGGAATGGTGCGCAAGGATATTCATAACGTTCAACGCCCTGTTCAGCCAATTCCTGGGATTCATCATCCCGCTGCTCATCCTGGGGCTGGTAGCGCCTGCCATCATCGAGATAGGCAACCGCGCAGGGAAGATGCTGCTCTTCACTGTTGCGCTGGCGTATGCTGCGACTGTGCTTGCCGGCCTTGCCTCGTATGCCACAGGGGCAGCATTCTTCCCTTCGCTGATATCGCCAGGCAGCGATATGGCCGCATCCGGAGGCACTGAGCCGCCTGCCCCGTTCTTCACAATAGAAATGGCGCCGCTGATGACTGTCACCTCTGCGCTGATACTGGCTTTCACCCTCGGCCTGTGTGTGGCCAAATTTTCATCCCACGGGGCCATGCGCAATGTGCTGTCCGACCTCAGGCAGGTGATTGTGATGGTGATACGTTCGGTGATAGTGCCGCTGCTGCCATTGTATATATTCGGCATATTCCTCAACATGACAATATCCGGACAGGCAGGCCCGATACTGCTTACATTCATAAAGGTGATAGGCGTGATATTCGTGCTGCATGTGCTACTGCTGGCCGCACAATACGCCATAGGGGCACTTATTGACGGAAAGAACCCTTTTAAATGCCTGGCAACAATGCTGCCGGCCTATTTTACGGCCCTGGACACGGCTTCTTCGGCCGCCACAATCCCGGTGACGCTACGCCAGGCCAAGGCTATGGGTGTGGACAAGGATGTGGCCGACTTCACAATACCGCTGTGCGCCACGATACACATGAGCGGCAGCACACTGAAGATAGTGGCATGCGCACTTGCGCTGATGATAGTCCAGGGCCATCCCTACGACCTCGGCATGTTCGCGGGCTTCATATCCATGCTGGGCATAACGATAATAGCTGCTCCGGGTGTGCCAGGTGGCGCAATAATGGCCTCACTGGGACAATGCTGGGGTTCTCTGAGGCCGACAATGCGCTGATGATAGCGCCGTATATTGCGATGGACAGTTTCGGGACGGCTTGCAATGTCACCGGTGACGGCGCACTTGCGCTAATCGTCGACCGTTTCTTCGGGGACAAGACGCGCACCAAGCTCCCATAGGGCATACAACGGGATAAAGACCGCAAAAAGGGTGAACGGGTCGCCGGTAGGGGTGATAAGCGCCGCCGCAACCAGAAGCCCTACAATGGCATGACGCCTATACTTGGCAAAGAAGCCGCGGCGCAAGATACCCATCTTGCCTAGCATCCATGCAATCAGCGGCATCTCAAACACCACGCCCATGACCAGCACCATCATAAAGAAGTTGTCCATGTATGAGTCAAGGGTTATAGTGTTGGGAATGGCATCGCTTATATGGTAATCGGCAAGGAAACGCAACGTCAGCGGAAACACCATGAAATATCCTGTAGCCATCCCGGCATAGAACATCAGGCAACCGAAAAAGAATGCACGCCGTATGCCCCTCCTCTCATGCTCGTACAGCGCCGGGGACACAAAAGTCCACAACATATAGACTATGAGAGGGAATCCGCAAACGGCGGCGGCCCAGCACGATGCCGACATGTGGATGAAGAACTGCGATGCCAGCTGTATGTTGATGAGGTCGACATGGAATGTGCCGCCAGCATCATCCTGAGGGGCTAACGGCCCGGCATGGGCCGACATCCAGTCGAACAGCCGGTAAAGCGGAAACCCGTCACGGCATGGGGCCAGGATAACGTTGTCGAACAGCCATGGCATGGCCACGAAAAATCCTGCGCCGAGGATGAACACCACCACGGCGACCCTGACCAGCACGGCACGCAAGGCATCGAGATGGCCCCAAAAAGACATATCCCCACCTGATGATGACAAAACGGCCGTATGTTTTTACTTTTTGCTGTCCGATGATGGCTTGCCGCCGTCATCGTCTATCTTGTTGATTTCCTTCTTGGCCTCTTCCATTCCCTGCCTGAACGAATGGACGCCCTTGCCTATCCCTTTCATAAGTTCGGGTATCTTCTTGCCGCCGAACAGCAGAAGTATAGCAAGGAGTATTATAAGCCATTCCCAACCGCGTAGGTTGCCAATGAATAATGGAAGTGATATGAATGGATGCATGTTCGAGATACTTATTGTTGGGATTAGGACGCCCGGTATACGCCTGACGCTGTTTGAAAGCGTAAAGTTACACAATTCCACCGATTTCAATGGCCTGTTTGACAATTTTTTGTAACTTTGCACAATAAAACCACATCATTTTTAAGACAACCGACACAATGAAAGCATTTGTATTCCCTGGCCAGGGCGCCCAGTTCGTAGGTATGGGCAAGGACCTCTACGACAACAACGAGGAAGCCCGCGCCATGTTTGAGAAGGCGAACGAGATACTAGGATTCCGTATCACGGACCTCATGTTTGAAGGCACTCCCGAAGACCTCCGCCAGACAAAGGTGACCCAGCCGGCCATCTTCCTGCATTCAGTTATCCTTGCCAAGGCCCTGGGCGATGAATTCAAGCCCGACATGGTGGCAGGACATTCGTTGGGCGAATTTTCTGCCCTCGTGGCAGCTGGCGCACTCAATTTTGAGGACGGACTCCGCCTGGTATCGGCACGCGCACAGGCCATGCAGAAAGCTTGCGAAATCAACCCTTCGACAATGGCCGCAATCATAGCGCTACCGGACGAGAAGGTGGAAGAGGTGTGCGCCGGCATTGAAGGCGTAGTGGTATGCGCCAACTACAACTGCCCCGGACAGCTGGTGATCTCCGGCGAGGAGGCTGCCATCGACAAGGCTTGTGAAGTACTTAAGGCCGCAGGCGCAAAGCGCGCGATGAAGCTGCCTGTTGGCGGTGGCTTCCACTCTCCCTGTATGGAACCGGCCCGCACAGAGCTGGCAGAGGCAATCGAGCGCACCAACTTCACAACTCCATCATGCCCTGTATACCAGAACGTGGACGCACTACCCCACACAGACCCCGCTGAAATAAAGGGGCTGCTCATATCCCAACTGACAGCACCCGTACGCTGGACACAGACCGTGAAGAATATGGTTGCCGACGGGGCGACTGAATTTGTGGAACTCGGCCCGGGCAAGGTGCTCCAGGGTCTCGTCTCCAAGATATCCCGCGACGTGACCGTTGCCGGATACCAGTCGCTGGACTAATACAACGCCATCGCCAAATATAAAATTATAGTCCCGGAATCCGTGCCATCGGATGTCCGGGACTTGTTTTTATGGTATTTTCGTATCCGGTAAGAAACTATGCATTATGGGAATTTGTCCGCCTTCAACCATGTAGACAATCACGGGTGCGGCTAATAAAGACAATTGGCAAAATGTAAGTCAGATGCCGTAGAGTGTGTAAAATCCGGTTCAACGGTAGCTTGAAAAGCGCTCCTGGAGCTTCTTGCGGGCAAAGAATATCCGGCTCTTGACCGTGCCTATCGGAAGCCCCATCTCTTCCGCAATCTCGCTATACTTATATCCGGCCACATGCATCGAGAACGGGATGCGGTATTCGTCAGAAAATTCCGATATAGCCGATGTTATCTCCTGAGCGCCATATGACTCTTCGGGTGATTCCAATCCTGAATCCTGCGAGAGGTTCAGGTGGTACAGGTTGTCGGTGGTATCGACAATTGTAGCAGCACGTGCCGTGCGGCGGTAATTGTTGATAAACAAATTACGCATTATCGTGAACACCCATCCCTTGAAGTTGGTATTGGCCGCATATTTGTCCTCATTGTCAAGTGCCTTAAGGGTAGTGTCCTGCAGCAGGTCATAGGCATCGTCCCGGTTGGAAGTCAATTTATACGCGAAACTGAGAAGATTGCCCTGCAGTTTGGTAAGATTGTCTTGAAATGCATTAGTTCCCATATTGATTAGTTTTTGATGAGTTTTTGTAGATTTTGGCTACGTTTATTTGGTTTTACGCCTCAAAATTACACCCGTTTTTCTCATTTGCAATAATTTTATAGTTAAAATATATTAATTAAGCAGATGTTTGTATAATAATCACTGATAATTAACTATTTATAATATTACATTATTTTGTAATATTGTTACAATTAAAACATATTTTTGTAAATGTAACTTGTTTGCCATATTTTACCATTTGTTTTTATTTATTTTGTAACAAATATGCAATATTAATATTCAAAGGCAAAACTATACTATTTTATCCCCCAAAAATAAGTCCGGGACGCACAACGCGCGTCCCGGACTTTTACACATAACGGCTATGTATCCTAGTCTTCGAGGTAATACGTTATATATGTCACAACCCTGACATTCTTTATATAGGGCGTATATGCGTCACGGTCTTCGATAGAGAACTGTCCCTGTGTAGCAGATTTTATCTTCCCGAGGTCGCTTTCCGAGTCTTCGGCAAATTTCTTGGCCGCTTCACGCGCATTGCGTGTGGCTTCGGCTATCATTTCCGGCTTTATGTCATTCAGCCCGGTATATTCGTACAATGTCTGGTACTCGTAGTCATTGCTCAATGCCACTCCCTGCTTAAGCAGCTCAGCCTGCCGCTTTATCAGTGCATTCACCTTCTCCACCTGCGATGAGGTGACGGTAATGACCTCAGTCACAGTGTAACGGTAAGGCGAACTGTCGTTGCCGCCGTAACGCTGCGCGTCCTTGTCGAAAACTACAGGCTCGTTCACAGAAATCTCATCCTCGGAAATGCCGTTTTCCTTAAGGAACTTTATGGCAATCGCATTGGTGGTATTTATCTGTTCATAAAGCTGCGGCAGGTTATTCCCAAGGTTCTTCATCACAAGCGGCCAGGTGACCTTGTTGGCCATGACCTCCTTTTCGGCCAATCCACGCACCTGCACCTGACGGTCGCGGTATGCCAGATTGTTAAGCGCCGAATAGATAAACCAGCCCAGAACGACTATGCCTAGGGCTATCAATAAAGCAGGGATATTTTTCTTCATAATCCTTGAAACTTGTTAAAATAAGACACTTCAATTATATTTCCACCAGCCCCATGCCTTTTTCAATGGCCTTCTGGTTTAATGGCAACAGGTGGTGATGCCGTTCCGGAAGCGTCTTCTTGAGGCCACGCATGAGGGCATCCAGGGGCACAACAGGACGTATCTTGAGCAAAGCTCCCAGCAGCACCATATTGTATGTCTTGCTGTTGCCCATCTCTATGGTCGCATCCATTGCATTCACGCTATAGACATTGATGTCAGTACGGGTCGGGGCATGATGTATACCGTACGGGTCATAGATCAACGTGCCTCCGGGCTTTACCTTGCGTTCAAACTTGTCAAGGCTCTGCTGGTTCAGGATGACCGCCGTATCGTAAGAGTCGAGCACCGGCGACGAAATTGGCCTGTCACTGAGCACGACAGTGACATTTGCCGTACCACCGCGCTGCTCCGGGCCGTATGACGGCATCCATGTGGTCTCCATATCGTTCATGAGTGCAGCATACGACAGAATCTTACCCATCGACAGTACGCCCTGTCCGCCGAAACCGGCTATGATAATCTCTTCCTTCATATCATTTTATTGTTTCAATCCATTTATAAATTTTTGAGGTCTCCAAGCGGGTAATGGGGGAACATGTTCTGCTCCATCCACTTATTGGACTGGTCGGGCGTCATCTTCCATCCCGATGAGCATGTACCCACAATCTCCACCACTGAAGTCCCTTTGCCGGCCATCGAGTTCTCAAACGCCTTTCGTATGGCGGCCTTGGCCTTACGCACTGCCACGGGGGTGTGCACCGACTGACGTGTCACCAGGCACGTGCCGTCGAGCTGTGCCAGCAGGTCGGAAATCTTCAGCGGATATCCGTTAAGGTCTACGCGGCGTCCGTATGGCGTAGTGGCTGTCTTCTGCCCTTCAAGCGTAGTAGGCGCCATCTGGCCGCCGGTCATTCCGTATATGGCGTTGTTGACAAATATTATGGCTATGTTCTCGCCGCGGTTGGCAGCATGTATCGTCTCTGCCGTACCGATTGCGGCAAGGTCGCCGTCGCCCTGATATGTGAACACCATGTTGCCGGGGTTGAGGCGCTTCACCGCGCTCGCCACAGCTGGCGCACGGCCATGGGCGGCCTCAATCCAGTCAATGTCTATATAGTTGTAGGCAAACACGGCACACCCCACCGGGGCAATGCCCACAGTCTTGTCCTCAAGCCCCATCTCGTCTATGAGTTCGGCTATTATTCTATGCACCACACCATGGCTGCATCCGGGGCAGTAGTGCATGTTGACCTCAGTGAGCAGGCGCGGGCGGCTGTACACCTTATTGGCCGGGGATATAATTTCTTCTGGTTTCATTGTCGGAATTTGTTGGATTTTTCTATTTGTCCTTCAGAAAATTCTTTCCGAAAGCCTCAAGTATCTCTGTGGGGTTAGGCACTATGCCGCCGAACCTGCCGAAATGGCAAACCGGCACACGGCCCTCAACAGCCAGCCTCACATCCTCTGTCATCTGGCCTGCATTCAGCTCCACTACCATTATGCCCTTTACCCTCGACGACAGGCGCTCTATTTCGGCATACGGGAAAGGCCACAACGTGATCGGACGCAAAAGGCCAATCTTGAGGCCCTGTTCACGCGCGTCCTCAATAGCCTTGAGGCATATCCTTGCCACAGTACCGAATGCCACTATCACATATTCGGCATCGTCCATGAAACGTTCCTCAAACCTCACCTCATTCTGCTCTATAAGGCGGTATGTCTCCTGGAATCGCTTGTTGTTCTTTTCCATCTCAACGGAATCCATCTCCAGCGATGTAACCACATTGCGCTTGCCGCGGCCATGCTTGCCTGTGGACGCCCACGGGCACTGGCGGCGCACCTCTTCATCTGTACGACGTGGCCGGACCGGGGGAAGCACCACCTTCTCCATCATCTGGCCTACTATACCATCGGCCAAAATCATTGATGGCGTGCGGTATTTGAACGACAGGTCAAAGCCAAGGCCTACAAAGTCGGCCATCTCCTGGACTGTCGACGGCGCAAGCACTATCATGTGGTAGTCGCCGTGGCCGCCCCCCTTTGTGGCCTGGAAATAGTCGCTCTGCGACGGCTGTATGGTGCCCAGGCCTGGGCCTCCCCTCATGCAGTTTACAATCAATGCCGGCAGTTCGGCTGCGGCTATATATGAGATACCTTCCTGCTTAAGGCTGATACCAGGACTTGACGATGAGGTCATCACGGCCTTACCGGCGGAAGCGCCGCCGTATACCATATTTATGGCAGCCACCTCACTCTCCGCCTGAAGGACCACCATTCCGGTGGACTCCCACGGCATAAGGGCTTCCAGGGTCTCCAATATCTCCGACTGTGGAGTAATGGGATATCCGAAATAGCCGTCAGCCCCGTAGCGGATGGCCGCATGGGCTATGGCCTCATTGCCCTTCATCAATTTCACTTCTTCATTCATTATATTCTGTAATGTAGGTGATTAATCTGTTTTTGATTTATGTGTGGATGCTATTTTAGCACCACACGGTACACTTCTATGCATCCGTCGGGACACACAGTGGCACACGCGGCACAGCCGATGCAAGCTTCCGGCTGCGCCATATACGCAAAGTGATAGCCTCGGTCGTTGACGTCCTTGGCCTGCAGGTGCAATACATCGGCAGGACATGCCACCACACAGAGGTCACACCCTTTGCAGCGCTCTTCGTCAATAGTGACTGCTCCTTTTACTTTTGCCATAAATTTATTATTATGCGGGGTTAATAAATAATTAATTACTGTGTTGGTTAGTTTTTTCACAAAAGTAATAATTTTTTTGGCACTTTGCTATTTTTAACACAAACTTAACCATTGGCACATTTCCATCATGATTGTGAAGGTTCAAAATCGAAGTGCAAAAATCCTTGATACAAGAAATAGATTCTCCTCACTCCTTCTGGTGGGGGATGCCCAGCGGCGGGGGCGGCCTAAACCGCCCCCA
>ERZ777305.717-NODE-717-length-50862-cov-3.559273_pt1 | contig 50862 bp, 48 predicted proteins | sample MGYA00374965_ERZ777305 | MGnify/ENA primary metagenome ERZ777305 (study PRJEB29328, sample SAMD00013331) | mouse gut metagenome | study: EMG produced TPA metagenomics assembly of the Metagenome analysis of fecal microbiota from mouse which was promoted...
TTTTCTCTTTTTTGATTTTTTCCTTGATTAGGTATTGACATCACTTGGCAGGTTTAGTTGGTCACTCCGACAAGAAATTGGCACCCGGTTTCTATCCAGGAAATGCTGCGGAATACCCTCATAACCACCGCCTCCAAACCCACTCCATCAGGCTGTCCTTCCCAAGGCGCAGGTCCTCTATATCCTGCTCCACAAACACGTCCGGCAGCACTGTGTTCTCCCGTTCATAGAGTTTCCCCTCGTCATCATAGACAGGCTCCACGAGCCCCTCTACCTCGTGCCAGGTGCCAGATATCTGGACGGTTATCTGTGAGTTTGGCAGAACTATATCGGTATTCATTCCTCTGGGGCAGAAAAACTTTGTAAATTGGCCCGTGGGCGCGCCCACGACTGTGGCCCCTAACTCCGCCTTGAACACAGACATACAGAAAATCGCCGCCGAGGCCGTTATCCGGCCGGTGAGGACATAGGCCTCGCTATAGCCGCACCCGGCCCAGTCTAAGAGGGAGGGGCAAAGGTAGCCGTTGGCATATATCTCAGCTATACCCTCGGCATGAGCAGGGTCCGTGACGCTTGCCAGCTTTTCCAGGATATACTCCATGCTTACGTCGTTCACTGCCACTATCTCCCGCAGAAGATAGGGCTCAAACTGCTCATAGCCCTCTAAGTACCCACTGAGGTACACCTTGTCGCCCAGGCCGAAAAAGCCCGCGGGGAAGGCCTCATTGAATAGCCCCTCGGGAGGATAGGCAGCGGTATGGCTGTCGCCCAGGGACGCCACCAGCTCCGCCAGCTCATAGACCATATCGCTGTCACTGAGACGGTCCGCGCTCTCTATTAAGAAACGTTATCCAATTTACACTAATTGTACTTATCCTTCTAACCGCCTGCTCCTGCCGGAGCGATGAGTTTAATAATGGCCCTCCTTTGTGCTTTATTGCAAGGCGCAAAGTAGAATAGATAAAAGTTCTCTATGATAGCCATAAGGCCGACACTCCGTAAAGAAGTTTCGGCCTCCTTTGGCATATTCTTTTAACGTCTACTCCTCGCTGTCGTCAGGCTGGTCAGGCTTCTGCATATTGCGCTCCAGCCACTGGGTATAGGTCATAAGCACCTGGCGGGGCTTGGAACCCTCGTGGGGGCCCACTATGCCCAGCTGCTCCATCTCGTCGATAAGCCGCCCGGCCCGGGCGTAGCCCAGGCGCAGCCGCCGCTGTAACAGTGACGTGCTGGCCTGGCCTGCCTCCACCACCACTTTGATGGCCTCGTCCATCATGGGGTCGGTCTCGCCGGAGCGCTCGCCGTCGTCCTCCTTCTGGTCGCCGGTGTTGGCGGCGTTGCGCTCAATCTCCTCGATGATCTCAGTATCGTACTCCATCTGCTTGGTCTTCTTCACAAACTCCACTATGGAGGAGATCTCCTCGTCCGACACATAGCAGCCCTGGACCCGGAGGGGCTTGCTGCTGCCCACCGGGGCAAAGAGCATATCCCCCTGACCCAGCAGCTTGTCCGCGCCCACGGTGTCGATAATGGTGCGGGAGTCCACCGCCGTGGAGACGGTCAGGGCTATGCGGCTGGGGATATTGGCCTTGATAAGGCCGGTGACCACGTCCACCGAGGGACGCTGGGTGGCCACCACCAGGTGCATACCGGCGGCCCGGGCCAGCTGGGCCAGACGGCAGATGGAGTCCTCCACCTCCTTGGGGGTGGCCATCATCAGGTCCGCCAGCTCGTCGATTATAATAACTATCTGGGGCATGGCGGGCATGGGCTGGCCGTTCCCGTCCTCATAGTTCTGGGCCTCGGCCAGATTATTATAGCCCTGGAGGTTACGGACGTTGTTCTCTGAGAATATCTTATAGCGCTTCATCATCTCGTTCACGGCCCAGCCCAGGGCTCCCGCCGCTTTATGGGGGTCGGTGACCACGGGCACCAGCATATGGGGCAGGCCGTTATAGCCGGTGAGCTCCACCGCCTTGGGGTCTATCATCAGGAAACGCACCTCGTCGGGACTGGCCTTATAGAGCATACTGATTATCATGGAGTTGGTACATACAGACTTACCGGAACCCGTAGTGCCCGCTATAAGTATATGGGGCATCCGGGCAAGGTCGGCCACCACCGGCTGGCCGGCTATGTCTCGGCCAAGGGCCACGGAGAGCTTGCTCTTTGAGGTCTGGAAGGCGTTGGACTGCACCAAATCCCTCATGCGCACCGAGCTGCGGGAGCGGTTGGGCACTTCTATGCCCACCGCCGCCTTGCCGGGTATTGGGGCCTCTATCCTGACGCCTGTGGCCGCAAGGTTCAGGGCCAGGTCGTCGGAGAGGGAGGTTATCTTGCTTATCTTCACCCCCGCTGCGGGCTGTATCTCATACCGTGTGACCGACGGGCCCCGGCAGATATCCATTATCTTTGTGCTGACCCCGAAGCTGTTTAAGGTGTCCACCAGTATCTTCCCGTTGGTTTGGAGCTCCTCGGTCTCCTTGGCCCGGTCGGCCTGGGGGCTCATGGCCAGCATTGTAATGGGCGGGAAACAGTAGCTTCCCGGGGTCTGGAGCTGGTCCAGGGCCTGATACAGGGCGTTCTCCTGTGGGGTGGCCTGGCGGGGCTCGGGCTCCTGCATACGCGGCTTCGGCATGGGGATATCGAGCTCGGGCTCCTTCTCGGGTTCGGGCGCGCTCTCCTCCTGCTTCGGGGAAACCTCCTCTGGCTGGGGCTCCGGCTCGTCTATAATTGGCGCGGGCGGGTTCGGGGAGAATACCGGGTTTGCCGGGAGACGGTCCTCGGGGGCCTCCTCGGGTTCGGGCTTCTCCTCCGGCCCGGACTGAAGCTCGGGCCGGGGTGCTTCTATACCAAACACCTTCTCCAGCTTATCCAGCTTCTCGCTGCGCTTTTGCTTTTTCCTGGGCTCCACCGGCGGGAACAGGGCGTTGGAGCCGCTGGCGGCGGACCCCATGGGTATAGAGGGCTCTAAAGGCACATCGATGGAGGAGCGGGCCTCCCAGTCCTCCTGGAGTATCACCCGCTCCTCCTCCCGGCGCTGGCGGGCGGTCTGGAGGCCCTCGTTCACCACTTCTACCGGTTTCTTGATGGTTCGGAACAGGCCGATAAGGGTGGTGCCGGTGAGTATCATCACGCTGACGAACAGCAGCAGCAGGATTATTATTTTCGCGCCGGTCTTCCCCGCCGCGCTTATGAGCAGCTGGCCCAGAAGCCCGCCCATCACGCCGCCGCCGACGCCCGCGTTGGTGCGGTATAGGGCGGTTATGTAGTCGAAGACGGAGAGGCCGTCGGATATCTTTGCCCCGCCGAAGATGAAGCCTGTGGCGCAGAACAGCAGTATCACCACCGCCGTCAGCCATACCTTCCCGCTTATAGAGCCCATGGGCCGGTCCAGTGTGGTTATCACTGCCACGTATATCATCAGCACCGGCCACAGCATGGCCCAGCCGCCGAAAAGCCCCAAGATAGCGTTGTGGGCCCATTCCCAAAGACTGTCGCCCTCAAATATTGTCAGGCACCCGATAAAGATGGCGCAGGCAAACAGCACCACCGCCCGCACCTGATTCTTCTGCCGGATCTCCTCGGCGGTGGGTTTCGGCGGAGCGTGTTTCCTGGCCCCGGCTTTCTTATTCCCGGCCGGCTTGCTCTGCGCGGTTGTAGCAGGCGCGCGTTTCTTGGCTGTGCTTCGGGCACCCCCGCCGCGTTTAGCCTGGGTGCTCCCGGTTGATGGCTTTTTTTGTTCGGACAACTGACCTTCCTCCCTATCCCTCGGTTTTTAACGTCTCTTAATTTATGGTTCTAAAGCGGCTTGCCGGTAAAAAGGTTCTGCCCTGTGCTCATCTCGTACAGCGCAATGCCTGTCACCGCCAGCCCCGCGATAAGTGTGTAAACAGCAAAAATACTCAGCTTATTCGTGGTGACTATCCATTTGAGAAGCTTAATGGCCAAAAAGCCCACGATAGCCGCGGTTATCACTCCCACTATCAGCGTCACCGTGCCGATGGCCTCCCCCTCTGCGCCCGCGTCCTTTATGGACAGCAGGGCCGCTGCGGCTATTGACGGTATACCCAGCACAAAGGAGTAGTCAAGAGCCGTCTGCTGGTCTATGCCCCGCATGAGCCCCACGGACATAGTGGAGCCCGAGCGGGAGAGCCCCGGGAACACCGCCGCCAGACATTGGGTCACGCCGGTTATAACAGCGTCCGCCACAGTGTACTGGGTGCGCCCGGCCTTCGCCCCCCTGGCCCAGTGCTTTCCGGGGGCCCTGGAGGCGGCTGTGCGGCGGCTGGCAAGTATACCCAGGAACAGCATTAAGCTTGTGGCCAGGAGGGCCAGGCCCTCTACTAAAATACTGCTGTCCGAGGCAAGCTGCTCCGACAGGTCCTTTATCTTCATATCCGTGCCCGGTATGGGCAAAAACAGCAGGAACAGAGGCAATAGGCCTATCACCAGCATGAATATCAGCCGCCTGTCACCGTTCATCTCGCCCCATTTAAATCGGCCTCGGAACAGGTCGGCTATGAGCAGCCCAAATTCTTTAAGCAGCCGCCAGATAAGCTTGCGGTACACGAATACCACCGCTATCAGCGTGCCCAAATGCAGCATAACGTCAAACAGTATCCCCGGCAGCTCTATGCCGAAGATATGCTGGGAAATGGACAGATGGCCGGAGCTTGAGACCGGCAGAAATTCCGTGGCGCCCTGTATAACGCCCTGGAGTATCGCGTCGAATATTGTCATGGTTTCTCCTTATGTAGGCGGACATAGTTAACGCGGTCCGCGTTTACTATAACGCCGCCTTATTTCAGTCTTGTTTCTTTTTGGGCCGCCCGGGCCTGCGCTTCTTTTTCTCCTTTTCTATCATGGAGTTCAGACAGTCCATGGCATCCGAGAGGGAGCCAAGGGAATCGATAAGCCCCTCCTCCACCGCGTCCGGGCCGTCTAAGACCGTGCCCACATCCATCACCAGTTCCTGGGTGTTCATGGAGAGGGTGGTGAAGCGCTCCTTGGTGATGTTGGAGTTCTGGGTGACGAAGTTAGTAATGCGGTCCTGCATACGCTGGAAATATTCCAGGGTCTGGGGTATGCCCAGCACCAGGCCGTTCATACGCACCGGGTGTATGGTCATGGACGCGGACTCGGCGATAAAGGACTTCTTCGCCGCCACAGCCAGGGGCACCCCGATGGAGTGGCCGCCCCCCAGCACCAGGGAGACGGTGGGCTTCTTCATGCCCGCCACCAGCTCCGCTAAGGCAAGCCCCGCCTCCACGTCGCCGCCCACGGTGTTCAGGAGCATTAAAAGGCCGTCTATCTCCGGGTCCTCCTCCACGGCCACTATCTGAGGTATCACGTGCTCATACTTGGTGGTCTTGTTCTGGGAGGGGGAAATATAGTGCCCCTCTATCTGGCCGATGATGGTAAGGCAGTGTATGGTATGCCCATGGTTGTGGGTCACCACCGAGCCGCTCTCGTTTATCTGCTTCTGCTGGTCGTTCCAGCCGTCCTGGACCGGGGCCTCCTGCTCCTCGCCGGAGTTCTTCACGGCCTTTACACTGGTCTTCTTTGATACGTCTTTTTTCATAGCGCAGCACTCTCCTTTGTATCAGAAAGTGTGCCCATTTTGCCGCTAAACATACCGCCGTACTAGGCCACAGCGAATATTATACCACTTTTTTCCCTATTGGGCAAGTCCGTGGAGCCATGAAAAATAAATGAAAAAAATTCGTAAGAAAAATGAGGGGCCGAAGCCCCCCACCAGCTTATTTCCCTCCGCCGATAATTTTGATTTTGTCCGCAGAGAGCCCGGTCTGCTCCATAACGGCCTCCTGGATAATGAGCATATCGCTGTCCCCCAGCTCCCCGGAGACCAAAACGCTGCACTGCTCCTGTGCTATGTACGCCACGCATTCCTCATAGCCCTTTGCCTTTAGGACCCCCTCCACGTTGGTCTCCTTCAGGATGCTCTGGGCCATGGCGGACGCTTCGTCCACGGCGGCCTTCTTGGCTTCAGAGTCGGCCTCTACGTCCTCGAGCACCTTATCAAGAAGCTCCAGCGCCTCGTCCCGGGAGGCCTGGCGGTTCATGCGGGCCTCGGCAAAGCTGTCGGCGGAGGCGTTGGCCTGCTCCGAGCCCAGAAGGTCGTCGGAGACCGTCTCCACATAGGCGTTGTTCACCAGCTGGGCCGCCCCCAGCTGGCTGCTTGTGTCCCCGGCGCCGTCGCCCACAGGCAGCTTGTTTGTCCCGGCGAACTGCCAGTTCAGATACACCGCTGCCCCCAGCGCCAGCACCAGCGACGCCAAAACTAACTGCTTTCTTCCTAGCTTCTTCATCATTGAATGACCCACCTTTTACTTTGATAATTTCGCCATAGTTAACACAAAGTGTTAACTATTCTGCTCCGTCTACCACGCAGACCCGCCCCGCTGAGACCCCCAGCAGGGCCCGGGCGGCATTGACCAGCTTTTCCCGCACAGCGGGGTCGCCCGCCGCCCGGCTGACTATCACCGCCCCCTGTACCCGGGGCTGCCGCTGTTCGAGGGCCAGGCCGTGCTCAGAACCGCCGTTGTCCTTGATGATGACGTAAGAGCTCTCCCGCTGGCCCCCGCCCTCCCGGCTGTCGGCGGCATATACGCCGCTGCCGGAATCCTCAAGGGTTATCATCACCTGGGGGTTCTGCTCGCCGGTCACCGCCCGGACTATGCGGCACAGGTCCTCCTCCAGTTCCTGCCGGTACTGAGAGCCCGTAACCTGCGGGGAGGAGCTCTCCGGGGCCTCCGCAGCGGGCTCCTCTCGGGGCGACAGGCTTGAAAGCCATATGAGCACAATGCCGGCCATGCCCAGGATAACGGCAGCCCTCACCAGCCTTCGGTCCTTCGCGGCGTTCTGGAGCCAGCCCTTGAGTTTTCCAAGCTCCGGCGTTTTAAACCCAAGCTTATCAAGCCCCATCCGCCGTCACCTCCAGAGGTACGCCCTCCAGCACGCTTTCCAGCAGGGCCCGGGCGCGCCTGGCCTCGCTGTCAAAGGCGAAAGTCAAGCTGGCCTTTGTACATGATATGCTGTTATCCTCAGTTATATGGATATCCGCGCGGATTTTTTTCGCCTCGATCCCGGCCGAAGCCAAAAGCCCCTTTATATAACTTTCTACCTCCTCCCGGGCAGCGGCGATGTATTGGTCCTCCATATACTCGTTAAGCTCTTGGTATTCTCCCATTTCATCAGGAGCCACAGGCCACTCCCAGTCCACCGATATCACCGCCGCGCAGAGCGAAGCTATCAGCGCCAGCGCCACAAGCCCACGGACAAAGCCCAGCATCTTATCCTTCGGACATAGCCTGGAAACCAGCCCGGCGGCAATGAGCACGCCGCACATCGCGCCCGCCGCCCGCAAAGTGTCCGCCATAACGGCACCTCCTTTCTATTATCCGCCGGCCAGCAGCACAGCCGCCGCGCTGGCAACGCATACGGCGCATATACTGCCCAAAAGGGCCAGCACCATTTTCACCGTGGAAACCGCCGCCTCCATAAGAGCGCTTATGGCTTTAACCCGGAACAGCTCTCCAAATCCCTTGCCTATCATGCACACCCCCGCCCACAGGGCGCACTCAGCCATGGCCGGGGCAAAGATGCACATCGCGGCCAGTATGCCAAAAGCCCCCGTCCCGGATTTTACGATATGTACGCTGTTCTGTATTGCGGCCACCGCATCCCCAAGGGCCCCGCCCACTATGGGTACTCCAGCGGACAGGGCCAGCTTCGCGGCCTTTCCTGCGGCCGCGTCCACCTGGGCGTTCACAGCGGTCTGTACAGAGAGTATGGCGGCGAAAAGGGTCACAAGGACTGTCAGCGCCCATTTGCCCAGTCTGTACAGCGCCTCGGCCAGCCCGCCCAGCTCTGTGCCGGAGACCGCCCCAGCCACTGATAATCCCAGATAGATTTGCAGCAGAGGAAGAAACACTCCTCCTGCCAGAACGGGCACCGCCGCCCCCGCCAGCATCGTGAGGAAGCTGTAGCCGCCGCCTGTGGCAAGATTCCCGCCGGCCACAAGAAGCCCGGCGTACACCGGCACCGCCGCCGTCAAAAACGCCGACGCGGCCCCCGCCACCCGCTGGCACCCAGTTAGCAGTCCCAGCACCGGCGCGGATAGTATCAGCCCGCAGGCCGCGGCTCCCACCAGCGGGGCAATGCCTTCGCCCTCTGAAATGCCGTCCGCCAGCCTGCAAAGCGCCGCCACCCCCAGAATTGCCGCAAGAGCTTTAAGGGGCGCTGAAAGCTTGTCCCGCAGAAGGGTGGATACCATCCCAAATATCCCCTCTCCCGATAGCCCGCCGGTCACCTGGCCGCCGTCCACCCCAAGACCCCGGAGCAGTTCCTTGGTCTCGTCGTCCAGGCTGTCGAAAAGCCCCGGGGCCCCGCTTTTTTCATATATCTCGCCGCCCTGGGCCCGGGCCGGCGATGGGCACAACACCATAAACGCCGCAAACGCCAGCACAAAAATTAAAAGCTTTTTTACCTTTCCTGCTCTCATAGGCTCATGATCTCTCCCAGAAATTCAAACAGCTTCGAGAGAACCGGCATTGCCGCCCCCAGCACCGCTGCCCGCGTTCCCAGCTGTACAGCATAGGCCAGGGCGCTCTCCCCCGCGTCCTTGCACAGCCGGACGGCAAGCTCTCCCACCACCGTCAGTCCCACGGCCTTCAGCATTACCGACATACAAAGCTCAAAAATTCCCTCCATATTCATAGCTGGAAGGTGGTCTTGATGGCCTGGAACAGGGCGTCTATCTCGTTTATTATCATCATCAGCACCACGATAAGCCCCGCCAGCGTGGTCATAAGGGCCTGCTCCTCCCTGCCAGAGCGGATAAGCAGCTGGTTTAAGACCGCCACGATTATGCCTATGGCGGCTATCTTGAAGATGAGCTCCACTTCCATTGCTTTCGGCCTCCCGTGTCTTATATTAGGAGCACCCACGCCCCCAGCCCAAAGAGCACCCCCAGCCCTATATAAAGCCGCGAACGCTCCCTTTGGGCCTCCCGGGCCTCTGTAAGGTGCTGCCGGGCCCGGGCCATGCACAGCCGCAGATGTCCCAGCTGTCCCTCGGTGCCGCTGGCCCCAAGACCGGCGGCAAAGTCCCGGAACAGTTCCCTGTCCTTTTGGACCCGCAGGAGCCTTGCCCCCGCCCCAGCCAGCGCGCCGCAGGGGTCCGTACAGAACCCGGGCTCCTCTGCCGCCTCCCGGCAGAAGGGGCTGTTGCTGGCCCTTATCAGCTCCGGAAGCGGGCGGGCGGAATAGGGTATCTCCGTCATGAGCCATTGCATAAGCGCCTCAAGCTGTGTCAAGAGGCCCACCCGCGTATGCAGCTCCCATGAGCGCCCAATGCCCCAGATAACTCCGGCTGATATCAACAGTACAGAACCTGCCAGTCTCATTCTCCCGCACGGCTCTCCACTGGCAGGGCATTCCCTATGCTCTCCACCGCCGCCGTCTCACAGGGGCTCTCGCGGCCCCTTAGGGTGACAAGCGTGCCGAAGGCCCCGGTGGAGAGCAGCTCCTGACAGATATAACGCCCGCGTGGATTTTTGCCGCTGTGCACAGTGGCTATAAGCCCAACCCCCGCCCGGGCCGCGCTTTTCACCGCATCGATGTCGCCCGGGGCCAGCTCATCACAGAGGAGGATCTCCGGGGACAGGCTCCTGACGGCCATTTCAAAGCCCGCCGCTTTCGGGCAGTTTTTCAGCACGTCCGCCAGGGGTCCCAGGTCAAAGGCCGAGAGTTCCCCCCGGCTGTCCAGCACCGCCACGCGTCTGCCCGGCCCGAAGCGGCCCATGGAGAGGGAGCGGGCAATATCCCGCAAAATTGTGGTCTTGCCGCTGCCGGGCTCCCCGGCAATGAGAGCCCCGTCTCTGAAATCCACGCCGGAGAGAAAAAGCCTGTCCCCACAGCCGGGGCTGTCCCGGGGTATGCGGAACACTATGGAGGTGATGTCCCGCAGGGCCTTGACCCTGCTCCCCTCCAGCACCGCCGTCCCACAGACCCCGGCCCTGCACAGCCCGTCCACCTGGACATAGCCCTCCCGTATCTCCTCCTCGTGGCTGAACACGGACTGGCCGCAGATATGGAAGAACAGCTCCTGAAGCTCAGCAGCGCTTACAGACAGCAGGCCGGGAGACGGAGCTCTGTCCGCTCCGCCCCGCTTCAGGAAAAAGGCCCCCTCCCGGCCGCAGACGGCTATGGGCTGTCCGGCCTTGAAACGGAGGTCCTGGGCCTGGGCTTTTATTCGGTCCGACAGCGCCAGAAGGTCGTCCCTATATAGGGGTATATGACTGGCAATACGGTCAAATGCTTTCATTCGTGATACCCGCTTTCTCGTTTTATATAACTAGTCCATATGTATGGGGCAGGAGGAAAAAATAGAACAGGCCCCGCCAAAAGCAGGAGCCTGCCATGTATCAGCTTTACTATGTCATTTCTTTTTGCGGCGATACCAGTCCACAAAGGCCGCAAGCCCCGCCGACGCAATTACAGCGACGGCCACAAAGCCCCAAAGCATATAAAAGAATCCCACACCCTCCCCCTTATGCCGGAGAGGAGCATTTGACGCGGTTTAAAACGCGTCTACTACCGTCTCCTGCCAGGGGCCCTCCCCCTCGTCCCGGGCCTGGGCAAGCACATACAGCTGCTGCTGGGGGCTGATGTCCCTCAGCGCTGTCAAAGCCTCCTGGCCGATAAGGGGGTTTAGGCGCACCGCCGTATAAAGAGGCGGGGTCTCCTTGCCCGGGGGCAGAAAATCTCCGGTCCGGCTGTTTTTATAGTATAGGTATGTGCCCTTGGCTGTCCAGTATTCCCCGCTGTCCTCCGTAAAGCCGCCAGAACTCACAAATCCCCCCGGGGTCATGTGCCCTGCCTCAAGCACCGGCTCGCCCTCCACCGACGGGACGCATACCCTGACCCGCAGCTTGCAGCCGGCCAGGCTCTGGTTCCTAAAGCTCAGGCTTGAATCGGTACATTCCCCTGGCCGCAGTACGGGCGCGGCTTCGCCGTCCTCCGAGCCTACTGCCACCGCTTGTATAGCGGCAGGCTCCTGACTGGGGCCAAGAGTGGAGCAGAGCCCCCACACTCCGGCCAGCAGGGCCAGCGCTATGGCTGTGAGCCATTTCCCGGTCCTCATACGTCCGCCCCCAATCTGAAGCTGCCGCCCGCCGCGATGTTGGGGGAGCCGCCCAGGGTGAAGCGCAGGGTCTCGCTGCTGCGGGAGGGGTCGACGGTGTCGTTCTCCTCACAAAGTCCAAGGCGACAGACCTCCTGCTCCTCCTGCCCCACGGCGGTGACAGTATAGGTACCAAAAGGCAGGCCGGTGAATTCGGCCAAAAGACAGGGCGGCCCGCCCTGGGGGTCCGGGTCCGGCCGGGCCTCGGCGTACATACTCAGCCCCCTGCCCTGAAGCTCAAGGAGCACCGTGCCGGTCTCCACACAGGGGCCCTCTGCCCGGACACGGATAGTCCCGCTCTTTACCCGCACGCGGTATATGAGCTCCAGCCAGGCGTCCCTGCCGTCCTCCCTGTGGAGCACGGCGGAGATGTGGTAGTCCGTGTCCTGGCGGGGCCTTTCCCCGGCAAGCTCCTCCAGGTTTCTCTGACCCTCCGGGCTTATCCACCAGCACTCTATCTCTCCGGGCTCGTCCCCGAAGGCCCTTGCCGCCTGCTCCTCCAAGGGGATACCGTTCACCCGAAGTGGCACCGCCTCGCCCAGGAACAGGGTCTCCTCCAGCCACACCGCGTCCATGGCGGAGCTTTTGGGGGATATGTATAGGAGCGCCGCACACGCCGCCAGTGGCAGAAGCCTTATAAATCGCTTGATGTTTGCCTGCATACATACTTCTCCTCTCTGGGAATATTTTATAGTAAAATACCATGCCTTGCCCGGGAAAACTGTCAAACTTTGGCCCAAGCGCCGCCCAAGCCGGAAAAAGCTTGCAACCGGGCGGGTTTTGGGCTATAATATGTCAGATACTGGTATAAGAGGTGCTACCCATGTAGTTATTGAGTTACTATAATTATTATATTATTTGAAATAGAATGGAGAGTATATCATGCCTGATAATAGAGCCGAAATAGAAAAGCGCCGCACCTTTGCCATAATCTCCCACCCGGACGCGGGCAAAACCACCCTTACGGAAAAATTCCTGCTCTACGGCGGGGCCATCGCCCTGGCGGGAATGGTCAAGGGCAAGCGCAACTCCCGCCACGCCGTGTCCGACTGGATGGAGATAGAGAAGCAGCGCGGCATATCCGTCACCTCCTCCGTTATGCAGTTCCAGTATGACGGCTTCTGCATAAATATTCTGGACACCCCCGGCCATCAGGACTTCTCCGAGGACACCTACCGCACCCTGATGGCGGCGGACTCCGCCGTGATGGTCATAGATGCGGGCAAGGGCGTGGAGGCCCAGACCAGAAAGCTCTTTAAGGTCTGCGTCCTGCGGGACATACCCATCTTCACCTTCATAAACAAGATGGACCGGGACTCACGCAGCCCCTATGACCTCTTGGACGAGATAGAGAAGGAACTGGGCATAGGCACCTATCCCATGAACTGGCCCATAGGCTCCGGGGTGGACTTTAAGGGGGTCTACGACCGGGAGAAGGACAAGGTGCTGAGATTTATTCCCGAGGAGAGCGGCGCGGGCCGCCGGGAGGTCCAGGAGCAGGACTTCTCTCTGGACGACCCGGCGCTGCCCGGGGCCATTGGCGAATATCTTTATGATGCCCTTAAAGACGACGTGGAGCTCCTGGACGGGGCAGGCTACGAGTTCGACCTGGAACGGGTGCGCCACGGAAAGCTCTCGCCGGTGTTCTTCGGGTCGGCGCTGACGAACTTCGGGGTGGAGCCCTTTCTGGAGCAGTTTTTAAAGCTCACGCCCCCGCCCCTCTCGCGCCAGGCCGAGGGGAGGACTGTCGACCCCTTTGCCGAGGATTTCTCCGCCTTCGTCTTTAAGATACAGGCCAACATGAACAAGGCCCACCGGGACCGCATAGCCTTTATACGCATATGCAGCGGCAAGTTCGAGAAGGGCATGGAGGTCGAGCACGTCCAGGGCGGGCGGCGCATGAAGCTGAGCCAGCCCCAGCAGCTTATGGCACAGAGCCGGGAGATAATCGACGAGGCCTATGCCGGGGACATCATCGGCGTATTCGACCCTGGGGTGTTCTCCATAGGCGACACCCTGTGCGCGCCGGGGAAGAAGCTAAAATTCCAGGGCATACCCACCTTCGCGCCGGAGCTCTTCAGCCTTGTGCGGCAGAAGGACACCATGAAGCGCAAGCAGTTCGTCAAGGGCGCAAACCAGATCGCCCAGGAGGGCGCTATCCAGATCTTCCAGGAGATAAACTCCGGCATGGAGGAGATCATCGTGGGCGTTGTGGGCAGCTTACAGTTCGACGTGTTCCAGTACCGCATGGAGAACGAGTATAACGTGGAGGTCCATATGCAGACCCTCCCCTACTCCTTCATACGCTGGATAGACAACGAGGGGCTGGACGAGACATCGCTTAGAAAGCTTAACCTGACCTCCGATACCAAAAAGGTGCAGGACCTGAAGGGGCGGTATCTGCTGCTGTTCTCCAATCAGTGGAGCATCAACTGGGCGCTGGAGAGGAATGAGGGATTGCTGCTTTCCGAATTCAGTGAAAACTAAAAACTTAAAAACTGCCCCCTCCGGCCAACGCCGAAGGGGGCAGTTTTTCGCTATGCTCTCACTTATACACCTCATTAAGATACCCATACGTCGCGGGCATCTCCTTGGTGACGTGCAGCGCGTTGTGCTGCTGCATATGGCTGCCGCGCTCATACTCCGCCAGCGTCAGCCGCCTGCCCGCCGCCGGGACAAATTCGCCGCTGTCCGGGTCCAGGAAAAAGCCGCCCCGGGCGGTGAACTCACCGCTGTATCCAAGCTGGTATATGGGATAGTCCGCGTCCAGCATACCATCCTGGGTGGTGAAGCGGCCGTTTTTGAAGTCCTCGCGCATGGCCTCCTCAAGGCGCTCCCGAAAGTCTTTTGGCAGCTCCTCTACCGGGCGGGGGTCCTTAACCTCCGCCTTGTCCTCCGAGTCCATCACTCTATAGTAGCCCGCTTTCGGCTCCACCCAGCCCAGCGACGACACCGCGTCTATGGCGCACATCGGCTCAAGGCTGTTTACAAACTCATCGCTGGAGATTATCTCCCGGCGAAGGTTCCGGACCTCCTCAAGGATGGGCTCCGTCTTGGAGTTCACCGGGCCTCTATAGAGCACCGACACGCTCTCATATTCCGGCAGGGCATCGCCGTCATTGTCATTGATACAGTAGCTGATATAGATATGCTCCTGCAAGCGGTAGGCCCCCCGCCCGGGCAGATATGGGTACTGGGCGGCGCGCTCCAGCTCTAAATACTTCTCATGGAGCTTGCGCACCTTTTCCAGCATCTCGGGGCTGGTAAAGCCGTCCCTTAGATAACTGGATTTATTCTCCGGCGAAGCTCCGGGCACCTCCAGATACCAGGGGCCGTTCATATCTATGTTGTTTATCGGGTACAGAAACTGCAGATCTACCAGCTCTATCTCCGACGTCTCAGGGATGTCTGTTTCCACGCCCATGCCGGTGCCCGTCAGCACCAGCAGCACCGCCAGCAGCGCCCCGGAAATGATAATGGACATGGAGCTGCGGCCCAGGGCCTTCAGCTTTCGGTGCCAGACAAGCTCCAGTATCAGGTGCGCCCCGAAGACCGCCAGCACCATGGACCCCAGGGTAAGCGGGATGCCAAGGCCGCCCAGCTCAAAGCCTACGGCCGTGGCCGTCATAACGCTCAGCGCTCCCACACCTGCGGCCAGGGTCATCTCCGTGCGCAGGACCCGCTCTAAGATCTTGCACCGTCCGAAGTTCCCGGCCCACTCGCTTTGGCGGCGCTTATAGAGATGATAGCCCGCAGCGGCGCATAGGGCCCCGAAGATGGGCAGCCAGATATACGTGACGATCATGAAAGGCTGGGATAAGTTTTGGCTGGTTATGACAAAGGGCGAGCCAAAAAACATTAGAAAACTGCTTAACTCATGGAGTTTGACGTTTGCCACGGGTATGGTGGTGAACATCGTATAATATCCGCCAGAAGTGATGATCCGCCAGCATACCAGATGGGCCATGGACGCCAGTATATATCCGTGCCAGGTGCCTGTAAGCGCCGCCATCATAAACGCAAATCCCACCAGGGCCACGGCTATGAGCATAAAATCGCGGATATTGTACTCGATATACATTAAGTGTGCCAAACGCTGTGCGTACCCTGTAAACAGCCGGCAGGGTATTATGGGCAGCAGTATCTGCCAGAAGACATTCAGCACCGCCGCCAGGTACATCTGTCCCCGGGGAACAGGCAGGGCGTGGATAAAGTCCGCCTGCCGCCGGGAGAAGCAGTCGCCCAGGTATATAAAAGGCGCAAAGAAAGCGAAGCCGGTGATTACCGCCTCCATGATATACCTGTCCTCTCCGTAGCCATGGCCCAAAATGTAATTCCAGACCGTCAGCCCCACCATCAGTGTCCAGTACAGCAGGGCGGCGGGCAGGCCGCGCCGGAGCTGCCAGAGGAACACGGCTATAAAGCCGCCGCGCTTATCCAAGGATCTTGTCAATGTCATAACCAGCCGCCTCCATTTCGCTGATAAATACCTCCTCAAGAGACAGTGGCACCGTCTCCTTAAAGGTAGGTTCGAACTCGTCCAGGGTCTTTAAAACGTCCTCCCTGGTGCCCCGGGCCACGAAGGTGATAAGTGAGCCTGTCTGCTCAAAGGTCGTGATGCAGATCCTTTGCTTTAGCTGCTCTATGGGCGGCGCTTGGGTAAACACTGCCTGTACCCGCTGTAAATGCAGGGAGAGCTCGTCCAGCTCCTTTTCAAGTATCAGCCCGCCCTTGTGCAATAGGGCCAGGGTGTCGCAGAAATCCTCCATCTCCCGAAGGTTATGGGAGGCCAGCACCACCGTCATCTGCCGGTCGGCCACCTCCTGGGCGATAAGCTGCTTCACAAGCTTGCGCACCACCGGGTCGAGGCCGTCGAATATTTCGTCCAGGAGAAGCACCTCCGGGCGGCTTGCCAGGGCCAGTATCAGCCCCGCCTGGCGCTTGTTGCCCTTGCTCAAGGTCTGGAAGCGGGCCTTCTCGTTCACCGGGAACCGCATACAGAGTTCCGTAAACCAAGCCTCGTCCCAGGCTGGGTACAGCCCCGAGAGCTGCCTGCCCATAGAGAGCAGCGTGCACCCCCGGGGCAGTCTCAACTCGTCCGGCACAAAGCGGAGCTTTGACTTTATCTCCCGGTTCTCAAAGACCTGCTGGCTGTTGACGGTGGCCTCTCCACCGTCCGGGCGGTACACCCCCGCAAGGGTGCGTAGCAGTGTGGACTTGCCCGCTCCGTTGGAGCCCACCAGCCCGAAGATGCTGCCGGTCTGTACGCTGAGATCCACGCTGTTAAGAGCAGCAAACTCACCGAAGCGCTTAGTAAGCTGTTTGCATTTGATCATGAATTCCCCTCCTTTTCTGGGTCTGTCAGGCCTGAAAGCAGCTCTATGAGCTCCTCCCGGGTTATGCCGCAGGATATGGCTTCCCTCATGGCATTAGCCGCCATATCCAGCGCGTTACTCCTGCGCTTATCCATCGCCGCCTGAGGCTTTGAGAGGAACGAGCCCTTCCCCGGCAGGGAGTGTATAAGGCCGTCCCGCTCCAGCATCGAATAGGCCTTCTGGACCGTGTTTGGGTTCACGCCCAGCTCCTTTGCCACGGCCCGGACCGACGGCAGCTGGCCGCTGTCCCCGAAGGCCCCGGCAGCCCCCAGAGTGATGACGCTGCGGTATATCTGCTCAAAGATAGGCAGGCCGCATTTGTAGTCGATGACAAACATTTTGACACCTCCATCTGTACTAGTTCGATTAGTACAGTTAAATCATACACCCATACACAGGATTTGTCAAGGGGTAAATAGATAAAAATTCCAGGCCCCTGGTTTTTGTAATCAGGAGTCTGGAATTTACAAAATTATGTAAATCAAATATGGTTGCGGTAAACTCTCAGCCCTTAGGGTACATCTCCCGAAGGAGCGGTATCTGTGAAGCTCTTGGCGTACCCTCAAGGCGCTTGATATAGCTCTCCAGCATACCCCGGGCGTGCTCGGGGCCACCCTGGCGCATTACCGTCCACATGGGGTCCGTGTCAAACTCGGATTTCTTCATCTGCTCGTCCACCCAATCGAGGATAAGCCGCGCGCCCTTATCGCAGAGGTCCGGGCGCTCCCCGGCCAGATTGTGGAGCTGGTGTGGGTCCTTCTCCACATCGTAAAGCTGCTCTCTGGGGAAGAGATGGTAGCCGCCATGGACCGTGCGTATATAGAGGTAGTTGTCAAAGCGCGCACTCCGCTGGCAGACATGGGCGCACTGGGTGAGCACCAGATGGTCCTTGCCGCAGTCCTCCCCCTTGGTGACGGTCTTGGCGTAAGATACGCCGTCATAGTCATATTCGCCCACAAATCTTGTGCCCAGAAGCTCCTGGATCGTGGGAGCTAGGTCCACGTTGTCGTGGAAGCCCGGGGCCTTCTTACCCTTAGCCCCGCCGGGCCACTTGATTATCATGGGTATATGGCAGGTGGGCTCGTCGGCAGTGCCGTGCTCGGCATAGAGCCCCTGCTCGCCCAGGTTCTCGCCGTGGTCGGAGGTGATAATTATGGCCGCGTCCTCATACAGCCCCTTCTCCTTCAGCCAGTCCAGAATCTGCCGGATATTGTCGTCAGCATAGCGTATACCGCAGTCGTAGCTGTCTATAAAGTCCCGCATATCCTGCATGGTCCGGACCGCGCCGGGATGGCGTGGGTACTGCTCAAAGTGGGTATCATCCCACATATTGATCTCATTGGCGCCGTGGGGTCCAACATGCAGAAGGTGCTGGGCAAATATCTGGTCGTCAATCCAGTCGTCAGGCAAGGGCGCGTCTTTAAAGGGGTTGCCGAACTCCTCCGGGGCCCTATAGGGGGTGTGGGGATCCCAGTAGTTCACGTGCATAAACCAGTTGTCCTCCTCTCCCCTGCGCTCCAGCCAGTCCAGCACCCGGGGGGTTATCTCCCCGGCCAGCTCGTTGCCGCATTTGCCGAAGTTCATACACTCGTTAAAGCCGGCGTTGAACCACCAGGAGGAGTGGCGCTCGGCAAAGGAGGAGAAGCTGACCGTGTGCAGCCCCGCCCGCCTAAACTGCATGAACAGGCCGTTCTCGCTGACAGCATCCCTAAAGTGCCGGGACTCCCCTTGCAGGCGCATATCCGCAGCCGTGCCGCCGTGGCCCACCACCCCGGTGCGTATGCCGTAGCGCCCGGAGATAAGGGAGGCCCGGCTGGGCAGGCAGGGGGCGTTTGGGCAGTAGTAGTTGTCAAAACGCAGACCGTCGGCGGCCACGCTGTCAATGGCCGGGGAGGTATCCCTCAAATAGCCGTAGCAGCCCAGGTGGTCCGGGCGCAGGGTATCGATGTCGAACATGATTATACGCATAGGCGCACGCTTCTTCTGGGAAATTCCCCTTTTCTTCATAAAGTATAGCATATTTAATTAAAAAACGCTATAATAAATGGAGAATTTTCGCAAAAAGAAAGGAGCCACCCCCATGCCCCCACTCTCTTTGCTCATAAAGCCCGCCTCTGGCGGGTGCAATATGCGCTGTGTCTATTGCTTCTACCACGACGAGGCCCAAAACCGCGCCGTTGCCTCCTACGGTATGATGTCCGAAGATACCCTGGAGACCCTTATACGGAAAGCCCTGGACTACGCCGGCGGTCAATGCACCTTCGGGTTCCAGGGCGGCGAGCCCACCCTTCGTGGGCTGGACTTCTTCCGGCGGGCCGTAGAGTACCAGCAGAAATATAACGTGCATAACGTGCGCATATATAACGCTCTACAGACCAACGGCCTCCTGCTTGACAGCCACTGGGCCAGGTTCTTTAAGGAGAACGGCTTTCTTGTCGGCCTATCCCTGGACGGCGGCAAGGCCCTGCACGACTCCCTGCGCCGGGACTCTCAGGGCCGTGGGACCTTCAGCAGAACCATGCGGGCCGCCCGGCTGCTGGAGAGCCACGAAGTTGACTTTAACCTGCTGACGGTGGTGACCCGGCAGGCGGCGGAGAACATCACCCAGGTGTACCGCTTCCTCCGCCGCGAGGGCTTACTGTACCAGCAGTATATCCCCTGCCTGGACCCCCTGGGGGAGCCCAGAGGCAGCTCCCCCTACTCCCTTACGCCCAAGGTCTTCGGTGGATTCCTAAAGACCCTCTTTGACCTTTGGTACCAGGACGTAAGGGCCGGCCGCTTTATTTACATACGGTATTTTGAGAACCTGCTGGGTATGCTTTTGGGCCGGTCCCCGGAGCACTGCGGACTGTCGGGCCGCTGCGCCCTACAGCACGTTATCGAGGCCGACGGTTCGGTGTACCCCTGTGACTTCTACTGTCTGGACCAGTGGCGGCTGGGGAATATACTTGAGGAGGATTTTGACGCCCTGGACAGCGCCGCGACCGCTCAGAGATTCCTGGAGGAATCCCTGGCCGCGCCGGAGGACTGCGGGGGCTGCGAATACCGTTTTATCTGCCGGGGCGGCTGCCGCCGGGACAGGGAGGGCCTGGGGCTCAACTACTTCTGCCAGGCCTATAAAGAATTCTTCTCCTATGCCCTTCCCCGGCTGAGGGAGCTGGCGGGGATGTAGAACTCAGCGCCCTCTATATCATCTTCACATACCCCGCCCACTCAGGGCCCTGTCCATAGCCTTTTTATATCGCCGGGCGTATACCTGAGTGAATTCTCCGGCGTAGATCTCCAACCGGCCGTTGAAGCCGGTCTTAAATCTATACACGCCGTTATTGGGGTGGTCCGGGTCATACCAGTGGGGCACGCCGCCAAAGTCATAGATGCGGCAGCCGCCCTCCACAGCCCACCGTATCATCTCCCACTGCATAAGGTAGTTTGGCATGACCTCCCGGTGCACAGAGGTGGACGCGCCGTACAGATAGGTGGTCCTGCCGCCGTACTGCACGCATATGGCCCCGGACAGAGCCTGTCCTTGATACTCGCAGAGGTACAGCCTGCAATGCTCCCCCAAGGAGTCCATCATCCTGGCAAAATACCCCTCTGTACGCATATCAAAGCCGTCACGCTCCTTGGTCTCCTCCATCAGGCTGCAAAAATCCGAGAGCCGCTCCTTGCCGTAGACCTTGCAGGTGACCCCCTTTCGGTTTGCCAGCCTGATATTATACCGGCACTTGCTTTTGAAGGAGCCTAAGAGTTCCTCCTCAGAGCGTCCGTCTATATCCAGCACGTAGTTGTTCCTGCACTGTATCGTCACGTCGTCCGGCTGCCAGGGGGTAAAGCCCAGGCCCGCAGCCCTCATCGCGTACACCGCCCTACTGTCCGTTTCGTCAATGGGCGGGTCCAGCTTGCAGGTGTAGGCGTGATACCTGTGGGCAAGCTCCTCTAATCCCTGAAGGACCTCCTTCAGGGATTCATGGTCTGTGGGGTCACAGACCGGCCCCCGTGGGCAGTAGAGAAAAGGCTTGAAGGGCGGCGGGAACCGCTTTATCAGCACCAACGCCGTGGCGCGTATACTCCCCTCCCCGTCCCGGGAGATTATTGCCTGATGCTTCCACCTGTGTTTTACCCCGGCCCATAGGGTAGACTGTAAAAAATGGGCCCCGCGTTCCATTAAAAAGGCCTCGTACTCCCGCACTGCGGCCACATTATCAAAGTCAAGAAACTCCATCACTTACCACTCCTTTCACCTATTAGACGCAAGGGGTGCAAAGATGGTAAGCTGCGGTGTGTAAACAAGTTGTAATACTTCTATATTCAAAATATAAGAGCCCGGGCAACCTGCCCGGACTCCAAAATACTAAAGATGTCAGCTCTCCATTATCTGCTTATACAGCTTGATGTACTCGCCCGCCGAGCGGCCCCAGCTGTTGTCGCAGCCCATGGCCCGGTCCACCAGCACGCCCCAGCCCTCCTTGTCGGAATTATAGGCGTATATGGCCCGGTGCAGGCTGTGGAGCAGATCCCCGGCATTGTAGGTCATGAAGGTGAAGCCGTTGCCCTCGCCGTCGCCGCTGTCGGTGATGGAGTCCTTCACCCCGCCGGTCTCCCGGACCACCGGGATGGTGCCGTAGCGCAATGCTATCATCTGGGACAGGCCGCAGGGCTCGGACTTGCTGGGCATAAGGAAGATGTCGGCCCCGGCGTATATCTTCCTTGAGAGCTCGGGCACAAAGCCCAGGCACAGCACAAACCTTCCGGGATACTTCTCCTGCATCCACTTGAAGTAGTTTTCATACTCCAAATCACCGCTGCCCAATATGACTATCTGGGCGTTAGAGTATTCCATAACATTGTCCACGGCCTCCTTCACCAGGTCCAGGCCCTTATGGGACACAAGACGGGTGACCATGCCCACCAGCGGCAGATCCGGGTCCACCTCTATGCACAGGCGCTCCTGGAGCTTTTTCTTGTTCACGGCCTTATTGGCCTTGTCCGCCCGGCTGTAGTTGGCGAAAAGGTCCTTGTCTGTTTCGGGGTCGTAGCCCACGGTATCTATGCCGTTCAAAATGCCCGACAATTTCCAGGAGCGCTCTCGGAGAATCGGGTCCAGCTTGTGGGAGAACCAGGGGTCCAGTATCTCCTGGGCATAGGTGGGGCTGACGGTGGAGACCCAGTTGGCGCACTCGATGGCGCCCTTCATCAGGTTCACGTCCCGGTTGAACTCCAAAAGCTGGCTCTCATAGGCCGGGATTCCAAACACGTCCTCCAAGATATCCTTGCCGTACTGGCCCTGGTACTGGATATTGTGGATGGTAAACAGGGTCTTAATGCCGGAGTACCAGTCGTTATTGGCATAGAACAGCCTGTAGTACACCGGCACCAATGCGCACTGCCAGTCGTTGGCGTGGATAACGTCCGGCTTATAGTCGATATAGGGCAGCATCTCCAAAACGGCCCGGGAGAAGAAGGCGAAGCGCTCCGCGTCGTCGAAGTGGCCGTAGAGACTGCCACGCTTGAAGTAATACTGGTTGTCTATAAGGTAATAGGTCACAGCGCCTATCTTCGCCTCAAAGATGCCGCAATACTGCCGCCGCCAGGCCACCGGCACGGAGATGCTGGTGACGAACTTCATCTTGTCTCGAAGCTCCTGGGACACGTTGTCATACAGCGGCACCACCACCCGGCAGCCAACCATGCGGGCGCGCAGGGCCTGGGGCAGCGAGCCGGAAACGTCCGCCAGGCCGCCCGTGGCGGAGAAGGGCAGAGCCTCACTTGCACAGTACAAAATCTTCATAATCAGCAGTTCCTTTCTGTCTTAAAGGTTTTTCGATAGGTCCGGCGCTCAGACCCTGCTCCCTTTGGAAACGTATACAGGATAGCTGGAGGAGCCGGCCATATTGCGGTTCATATCAAACTCCACATTCTTGTCGGCCACCACATAGTCGAGCTTTGTGCCCTCGCCGATAACACAGTCCTGCATGATGACGCAGTTTTTAAGCTTCGCGCCCTTCTTTACCCGCACGCCGCGGAACAGCACGCAGTTTTCCACCTCGCCGTCTATGACGCAGCCATCGGCCACTATAGAGTTCTCCACCGAGGAGCCAAGGCCGTACTTTGCGGGCATATCGTCCCTGACCTTGGTGTAGATGGGATGGGCCGCCGGGAACAGCTGAGCACGAACCTTGGGGTCCATCAGGGCCATATTGGCCTCAAAGTAGTCCTTGAAGGACGTGATAGTATATGCCGCCCCGGTGTACTCATAGCCGTAGACCTTCATATCCTTTAGGTTGCGCTGCATAATGTCCCTGTCAAAGTCATACAAGTTGCGGCTCATGGCCTCGTCCACCAGGTCCATAAGCTTCTGTCGGCGGATTATGCACTTGCCGATGCCGTAGTTGCAGTTCTGGTCGCTGCCGCGCTTGATGAGCATATCCCGAACATACCCCTCGGGGTCCACGGTATAGACCACGTTCTTGTCAGTATCAGGAGAGGTGCCGTGGCGGTAGATAACGGTGATATCCGCGTTCTTCTCAGAGTGGAAACGGAAAACGTCTCTATAGTCGATATTGGATACCGTGTCACAGTTGGAGATGAGCACATACTCCTCCTTGGAATTCCTTAAGAAGCGGTGGATAGACGCAAGGCTGGAAACAAGGCCGTCCGTGCGGCTTATCTCCGCGCCAAAGGGCGGCAGAAGGAACAGGCCCTCGCGCTTTCTCGACAGGTTCCAGGTCTTGCCCGAGCCCAGATGATCCATCAGGGACTGGTAGTTCTGCTCGGTGATAACGCCCACCTTGTTCACCCCGGAGTTCACCAGGTTGGAAAGGGCAAAATCCACCAGCCTGTAGCGCCCGCCATAGGGTATGGAGGCCATCACCCGGTTCTCCGTCAGTTCTCTTACACGCTCCTCGTGCACATATGCAAAGAGGATGCCGATAACTTCATTGCCGCGCATCATATGGACCATCTCCCTTTCGTTTCAGTCATAGTATTCAGCAGTTTACTCATTTAGCGGCCTCCTCAGCGTCCAGCATTTCCTTGGGGGCTACGCTGCCGCCGGGGGGCACCTTGCAGCCGGGGCCGACTACCGCCACGCCCCACTCGTCCTTGTTCTCCACGTCCTCGGGCTTCTGGCCCACCACGGCCCCTGCGCCCACCACGGCGTCCTCGGCCACTATGGCATACTGGACTCTTGCGCCCTCCTCAATCCGGGCTCCCGGCATGATGATAGAGGAGTGCACCTCAGCGCCCGGGGCAACATACACTCCCGCAAAGAGCACGGAGAATTCCAGGTTGCCGTACACGTTGCAGCCCTCGGCTATGGTGGAATTCTGAACGTGGGCTCCCTTGGCTATGTAGTGTGGGGGCATGACGGGATTGCGGCTGTAGATACGCCAGTCGGGGTCACTGAGGTCCAGGGGCACGTTGGGGTCTAATATATCCATATTGGACTCCCAAAGGCTGTCTATAGTGCCCACGTCCTTCCAGTAGCCGTTGAAGCGGTAGGCGTACATACGCTCACCGGCGTTCAGCATGGCGGGCAGCACGTTCTTGCCGAAGTCGTTGGAGCTCTTGGGGTCCTCCTCGTCGGCCAGCAGGAACTTTCTGAGCTTCTCCCAGCTGAACACGTAGATGCCCATGTTGGCAAGGTCGTTCTTGGGCTTCTTGGGTTTCTCGTCGAACTCATAGATAGAGTCGTCCTCGTTGGTGTTAAGGATGCCGAAGCGGCTGGCCTCGGCCATGGGCACCTGCTGCACGGCGATGGTGACGGCGGCCTCCTTCTCTTTGTGGAAGGCTATCATCTTAGAGTAGTCCATCTTATAGATATGGTCGCCGGAGAGCACCAGCACATAGTCGGGGTTATATCGGTCGATAAAGGGGATATTCTGGGTGATGGCATTGGCTGTACCCTTGTACCAGTCGGTCTTCTTGCGCTTCTCATAGGGCGACAGCACGTGAACGCCGCCGTTCATGCTGTCCAGGTCCCAGGGCTGGCCGGAGCCGATGTACTCGTTGAGCTCCAGGGGCTGATACTGTGTAAGCACGCCCACCGTCTCAACGCCGGAATTGACGCAGTTGGAGAGAGGGAAATCGATGATGCGGTACTTCCCCCCGAAGGGCACCGCAGGCTTGGCGATGTTCTTTGTGAGCACGCCCAGCCGGCTGCCCTGGCCGCCCGCAAGCAGCATGGCTACGACCTCTTGTTTGGGTAACATTGTTCGTCCTCCTATATTATCGTTTTTGGATATGATATCATGAAAAGCCTCCGCAATGGGAAACGGCGCTTTTTTGCCTGGATATTTACGCGCTGACAGTAGCCGCGTGCCTGCCGGTCTCGGTGACCACCACCGGCTCTGGCTTCTCCTTTTTCATCTCCTTGGGCTTTGGCTTTACTCCGGGCTTTGTACACTCAAGGAAGAACACAGTGTTGGCCGGAAGGGTCAGCTCGACACACTGTTCGCAGCCGTGCATGGGCTCGTCGATGGTCTTTATATTCTTGCCGTTTGTCACGCCGCCGCCGCCGAAGCTCTCGTCGTCGGAGGTGAACACCTCGCTCCAGATACCCCACTGGGGGATGCCTATCTTGTAATGCTCCCGCTGGACGGGCACGAAGTTGCAGACGCACACCAGCTCTTTACCCTTCTTGGACTTGCGCCTGAAGGCTATGACGCTCTGGGTATAGTCGTCGTTAGATATCCACTCGAAGCCTTCCCAGGAGAAGTCCACCTCCCAGAGCTCGGGGCGGCTGAGGTAAAAGTGGTTCACAGCCTTAAAGAAGTCCTGGGCGTCCTTATGCTCCTTGTACTGCAAGAGATACCACTCCAGCTCCTTCTCATAGTTCCACTCGTCCTTCTGCGCGAACTCCGTGCCCATGAACTGGAGCTTTTTGCCGGGATGGCCCATCATATAGGTAACGAAGCATCTCATGCCCGCGGCCTTCTGCTCGTCGGTGCCGGGCATCTTATTTATCAGCGAGCCCTTGCCATATACCACCTCGTCATGGGATATGGGCAGGATAAAGTTCTCGGAGAAGGCATAGAAGAAGGAGAAGGTCAGGCTCTGATGGTTGCCGCTTCTAAAGAGGGGGTCCATGGACATATATCTGAGCATATCGTTCATCCAGCCCATGTTCCACTTGTAGTTGAAGCCAAGGCCACCCATAAAGGTGGGCTTTGACACCATGGGCCAGGAGGTGCTCTCCTCGGCTATCATCATGGGGTCCAGGACCTCGGCGAAGGCCGCCTCGTTTAATGCCTGTAAGAAGGCCACGGCCTCCAGGTTCTCCTTGCCGCCGTCCTTATTGGGGACCCATTCCCCGTCCCGGCGGTTATAGTCCAGGTACAGCATAGAGGCCACCGCGTCCACCCTCAGGCCGTCCACATGGTACTCCTTGAGCCAGAACACCGCGCTTGAGACCAGGAAGCTTATGACCTCCGGCTTGCCGTAATCAAACACCAGGGTCCCCCACTCCTTATGCTCGCCCTTTCTTGGGTCCTCGTACTCATAGCAGGTGGTGCCGTCGAACTTGGCAAGGCCCGCCGCGTCCCTGGGGAAGTGGGCCGGGACCCAGTCCATGATAACGCCTATGCCCGCCTGATGGCAGCGGTCCACAAACCTCATGAAGTCCTTGGGCTGGCCATAGCGGGAGGTGGGGGCGAAGTAGCCCATCACCTGATAGCCCCAGGAGCCGTCATAGGGGTACTCCGTCAGTGGCATGAACTCGATATGTGTGAAGCCCATCTCTTTTACGTAGGGTATGAGCTCGTCCCCCAGCTTATCGTAGGAGAACACCGAACCGTCCTGATACTTGCGCCAGGAGCCCGCGTGCATCTCATATATGTTTACAGGCTGATTGTAGTGCTTCTCGGTCTCCTTCTTCTTCTGCCAGGCGGAGTCCCCCCAGCTGTAACCCTCCAGTTCATACCAGCGGGAGGCCGTGCCCGGGCGGGTCTCCGTGTGCCAGGCGAAGGGGTCGGCTTTATAAGTGTCCTCGCCCGAGGCCGTCTTAATATAGAACTTATACATCTCATATGGCTGAAACTCAAAATCAGTATAGCATTCCCAAACACTGTCGTCCACCTTTTTCAAGGGGTACTTGGCGCTGTCCCAGTTGCAGAAATTGCCCACCAAGGATACCGCCCGGGCCTTTGGAGCCCATACCCTTGCCACCATGCACTTCTTTCCCTTATGGGTGGCCTTGTGCACGCCCATGTATTCATATAGGCGGCGGTTCTTTCCACTGTGGAACAAAAATAGAGGCACCTGTGCCGGATCGTCCTTCTTCTGTGCGCCGGCGGCTAGCTTTTTCTCACCGGTCAGTTCAGTGTTCATATCACCGATCACATTCCTTTCTTTGGCTGGCAGCGGCTGATCTTACAGCCAGCCGTACTAAAGGGTAGATTTCCCTGCTCTTATAATACCATATATAAAAAAAATTTCAAGTGGTTTTTAGTTATTTCTTGGAAAGTTTGAGAATTTATACCCTAAACTTTGTAAAAGTTCACAAAATCCGACCAGATTCTATGTATAATACGCGGGGTGTGCTTTTGCCGAAAGCATGAAACCGTCACGGCCTCTAGCGTATCAAAACAATAAGAACCTGTATTCATAACCGAAAAGACCGCTTAGACGGTGCTTGCAGCTTGTGAATACGGGTTCTTAACTTATCGGGGAAAATGTCGATTTGTGTCAGTGGAACTAAAAAGATAGCCCCCCAGCAGGGCGAAGGAGGGCCAAAAAAAGTGGGGCGTAAAGGGGCGTGTCCGTTCTCAATTATTTCTTCTTAAAGGACGGCTCGTCATTTCTTTAATCACTTCAACCGTTTCCAAGCCAAATATATTCTCCATACGTTTCAAATATCTTGGATTGGTAAAATATGCCTTAAAAGCATAATCGCGAAACGCCACAACCTCCTCTGCGGATAGGTATTCTGTATCCATAGGCAGACAATCTGCCGCATACTGCGAATAGCCCTGCCATGTTTCCGGCAATCTGCTGCCACTTTTAACGGCGTCCACATATAAACCTGAGCCCGGATATGCCATAACGGAGTTAAAATTCGCCCATTCAGCATTTATATCAAAGGCCATCTGTAACGTCTGCTGCATAGAGTCATAATTGTCTTTCGGCAGGCCAAACATAAAATTGGCAGCGATATGCATACCAGCGCCATAGGTCATTTTTACAACAGCGTCCACCGTATTAAAATCATACCCCTTTGATACCTCCTCCAGCACCGTCTTATTTCCAGATTCAAAGCCATAAGCTATCCAGTTTATTCCGGCTTTTTTCATTATTTCGAGCATAGCCGGCGTAACGGTATCAACTCTGCCATACGTCCAGATATTTAAATGGTAATTACGCTCAATCAGCCCCTGACAGATTTCCGCGACCCTCTGCTCCTTCATAGCAAATAGTTCATCTGCTATCTTAAAATTATGAATTCCATAGGTATTCACAAGATAATCTATCTCTTCCAGTACCTTCTTCGGGCTGCGGAACCTGATACCGGGGCGGCTATTAAACATTGTGTTTATACAGCAAAAATGGCAGTGGAACGGGCACCCCAGCGCAGTCCAAATAAGGCCATACGGCTGTCTGTGATCGATATCGCCAAAGCAGTGCCAGTTATGGGCCCTATACTTTTCCATAGGCAGCAGATCCCATGCCGCCATAGGAAGCTCATCTAAATTTTTGTACAGCGGCGCCGCTTCTGTTTTAACCGGCTTATCCTGGGTCTTAAAACATAATCCCGGTATATTCCGAAATTCCTCTGCTGAAACCGCGCTTCGCTTTATTGCCTCGACTAACGGTGTTATAGTATAGAAGCCCTCTCCACAACACACAAAATCAAGCTTTTCCTCCGCCAGGGTGCGCTCAGGTAGCGCAGAAACGTGGATGCCCTGCGCCGCAATATACTTATGTGTATGTTCCAGCTCCCTGCATTTATTCACAATTTTTCGTAACGCAAGCATATTTTGCGTTGACGCCGACGGGTTTGTCCCCGACACGGAAATTACCGTCAGCCGCGGATCCAGCTCTATGATACGTTTCGCGGCCTCCTCCGCAGAAAGCTTTTCAACCTCCACATCCAGCAATTTCACGCTGTAGCCGGCGCCGCGTATATGCCCTGCCAATAGAGCCGTCCACAGCGGCGGCTCATATGCGGTCAACGAAAAGGCGTCCAGTCCTCCATACACATTTTTCTGGTCTGCGGGCTTTACAATTAACACGTCACATTCCATTTATAGTATCACTTCTTTCAGCTATTGTTTTAATTTTTTGCACCGTTTATGGAATAACCGCATATAGCACCGTCTCCTCCGGAACATTAGAGTGGTGCCGCACATACAGCTTGTATTCTGGCACAAGCCCTTTAATGTAAAGTGGCAGCGTGATCAAATCCTCAGGTTTATGGTATAAACAAACTGCCAATTTGGGCTTATATTTTTGAATTGTAATTCTTGCTCCCTCCAAAGACTCCAATTCCGCCCCCTCTACGTCAAGCTTAATATAAGTAATCCTATCTTCTGGCATAACGGTTTCATCTATCGTTACAACGGGTACGGAAATTTCACCTGTTTTTGCCAAAGACGAGCCCCCGTCGTTACCTATCTCAAAAGAAAGCGTCGTCTTGCTATTCCACGTACCTGCTTGTATCATCTTTACCTGCTCAAACCCTGTTTCTTGCTGTACAGCAAGACAATGCTTATAGCTTATCGGATCTGGTTCAAATGCGTAAACCTTCTTCAAATTTTTACAATGACGGCGCATTTCCAGCGCAGAATCCAGATTATAGCATCCCCCATCTATCAATATCTCCTCCTCCTGATACTTTATGAAATCTGGAGCAAAATATTGGCTTGGGTCATAGCGCTGTATCCCCTCTTTTCTTTTGTCAAATTCATAAATCTGCTCCCCGGGATATCCGCCGTCGAGTAATATCCTCCTTATCTCTGTCCGGTTCCTCCTCTTTCCACAATCATCGGCACTAATTACCACGTTAAAGCTTTTTTGTTTCAATAATTCTTCAGGGGCCATGACCGGATACCCTAAAAAGCCATATTTCTGCTTTTCTTTGTTACGGCTGCAAAAGCCAATAAATCGCTTATCATCTTTATAAACTGAATGGAATAATAATCTCCCTACATCGCCGGTTCCATATAGCACAATCTTGCGCCCATCTGCCGCTGGGGGGGTGAGAAGGAGCTCATCAAATGCTGTTCCATTTATCGGCGGTACATCTGCCAAGTATTTGTGTATAATCCGCCGGTAATACCCGAAATCGCCGGTAATAAGATAATGAATACGCGCCATATACGTTTCCCGGGACTCTTGGTCCTCTAAAAAGTTGTATATCTGCCCAAACTTATCAATAAACTCTTTCGCACAAATCATATCGCAACTCTCCCAAAAAAGTAATGTGTACTATTGTAAGGTTTCGCTTTTAATTCATCTAACATTGATTACTCTTTTCACATGGCACCCAGCCCTTCTCCCCGCCTCCATATCACTCTCACTATCCCCCACCATCCAGCTCTCGGAAAGATCAATATTATACCTCTCGGCAGCCCTTAGCAGCATCCCGGGCTTCGGTTTCCGGCAGTCGCAGTCGACTTTATACTCGGCTACCTCCCCGGGGAACCCCCTGTCTGGATGATGGGGGCACACAAAGATATCCTCCACATAGGCGCCCTTTTCGCCCAGTAAGGTCTCCATCTTGTCGTGTATCTCCCGAAGCTGCGCCCAAGTCACCTCGCCGCGGGCAATGACGGGCTGATTTGTAACCACAATAGCCAAATAGCCGCTCTGATTGATTTTACGAATCCTCTCGGCCACGCCGTCAATCAACTCAAAATCATCAATATTTCGTAAAAAGCCGACGTACTTGTTAATGGTCCCGTCCCTGTCCAGAAAGACCGCTCTCTGCTTACGGCAAAGGTTTTTCCTTGCCACCAGCCCGGACCGCAAATCCTTTTCCACCTGGGCTATGCGCTCCGGCGTTCCCATATCCTTCACGTATTCGGGAGAACGGTAGGCATATACCTCGCCGGAACGAATCCTCGGCTTTAGCAAATCCCTGTCCAAGTCCGTCTTTTGGGGCGCGTCCAGCTTATCCAGCAGCCGCGGAGAGAGAATATGTATCCCCGCGTTGGCGCAGTTTTGATACCAGCCGCGCTTGTCCTCCTTTGAGAGCCAGCCGTTCACTTGCCCGGTCTCACCCGCGGCTATCAAGCCGCTGTCATACGGGTGGTCGTTAGGGTGTACCAGCAAAGTCGCCGCCGCGTGACGCTCTTTATGAAAGTCCATCATGCGGTGCAAATCCACATCAAAAATCAGATCGCCGTTGATCAGGAGGAAATCCTCCTTCACTCTATCCTTTAAATAGTACAGCGCCCCCGCCGTACCCAGTGGCTCCTTCTCCTCAATATAATCAATTTGTACGCCGAACAGACTCCCGTCTCCAAAAAAGTCGCGAATCTGCCCGCCTTTATAGCCAATAGTAAAGATTATCCGATCTATTCCCTGCCGCCGCAAACCCTCCACCTGGCGCTTTAATACCGGCTTTCCCGCAACCGGCAGCATAGGCTTTGGCACACTACCGTCCACACTGGCAATGCGCGTCCCCCTGCCTCCGGCAGTTATTACAGCCACCATGATCAGTCACCCCAAAGCTCATATTCTACCGCCGCGCAAACCGCGTGGTACAGCTTTGAATGCAGATCCTGTACGTCCTCTGTACAGCCGGCGTCGGCACATAAAATCAAATCAAATTCCTCCGCCATTTCTCCGCCGGTCCTTCCCGTCAAAGCAAGGGTTTTCAGGCCCTTAGCCTTGGCGGTTTTTCCCGCCAGCAAAACATTCCTGGAATTTCCTGACGTACTGATTCCAAGGAAAACGTCCTCCGCCTGCCCATAGGCCGCTACCTGCTGGGCGAATACATACTCGCTGCCCACATCATTATCCATCGCTGTCATGAGGGCGGTATGGCTGCCCAAATTGATGGCCGGCAAGCCCCCCTGCAGCTTTTGGGCAAGCAATTTGCCGTCTGCCCCCAATCTCTCCAGCGACGCCGCAAACGATGAATCCAGCGGGCGCTCTATGCGGAAGGCCTTTACCAATTCGCCTACAATATGGTCGGCGTCCGCACAGCTGCCGCCGTTGCCGCATACCAGCAGCTTGCCGCCCCTTTGAAAGGTTTCAACCAGCACCACAACGGCCTGCGTCAGCGATTTATGTATTGCCGCAATAGCAGGCTCATTTTCACAGTACCTATTAACGATAGCCTCTGTACCCGGCTTTAACATACTTTGCCGCCTCCCTTTATGAAATCCTCGGGCAAATAATAGAGCACTCTGGCGCCGCCGCTCTCAAACTTAAACGGTATCTCCTTTAGCTGTTCCAGCGCCTTTCTCACGTCTGCCTGCCTGTCCGGCTGGACATAGAACAGCAGGAACCCGCCGCCCCCTGCCCCCAGAAGCTTTCCGCCCAGAGCGCCGGCCTCCCTTGCGGCGTTATATATGCTGTCTATCGTGTCATTGGACACGGCCGCGTTTACTCCGCGCTTGAGCCGCCAAGTATAATCCAGCAGCCGGCCAAACTCATCTAAATCTCCTCCCACAAGGGCCGCCTCGGCCTCATCTACCAACGCCAACATTTCCAACAGCTGTTCCTCCTTTGACCGGAGCGCCTGCTCATGCTTTTCCTGGATTTGAGAGGAAAATCTTGACACACCGGTAAAGAACAGCAGTAAATTATCGTTGAGACATTCCTTCTTCTCATTTGAAATTACCACCGGGTTTACCTGAAACCCCTCCGCGCTAAAGTCTATCCTGTTAAACCCGCCATAAGCCGCCGCAATCTGGTCCTGCACACCGCCGCTCTCCCTGCACAGCTCCCGCTCCAAGTATATGGCCTCCTCAGCCAAACGGCGCTTATCCGCATATTTGCCCTTCAAGGCATAGAAGCCCATAAGCAGCGCCACCGCAAAGGCGCTGCTTGTCCCCAACCCGGTCCGGGCTGGAAGGTCCGCGTCATAGCTAAGGGACAAATCGTGCATATCCAAAAATTTCATGGCCTCACGAATCGCCGGGTGCTTGATTTCCTCCACGGAATTCACCTGTTCGCGCAGGGAGTAGGTGATATTATTGGTGTACTCGAAAAAGGGCGGCAAATGGCGGACATTTACATAGCAATACTTATCAATAGTTGTAGACAGCACTTTGCCGCCGTGCTTTTCGTAAAATCCGGGAAAGTCTGTGCCGCCGCCGAAGAAGGACATTCGAAAGGGGGCTTGCGTGATAATCATAGTTTATATTCCTTTTTAAATTTTAGATGTTAGAATAGGTCTTGTTCTTAATAATGGTAAAAACCTTCTTTAGCTCTTCAATTCCGTCATCTAACGTATATTGGGGCCGCCAGCCAGTGGCCTCCAGGCGCTCGTTTGAAACGATATAGTCGCGCTTATCGATATCCTCCCCAATCGGCGCCTCCAGGAATACAAAGCCAGGTATATGCTCCTTAATTTTTGCGCATAGCTCCAGCTTAGACAAATTCGCGCTGGACAGCCCGCAGTTATATGGCCGCCCCTTCATTTCATCAAAATGCTGGATACCCCACAAGAACGCCCCTGCCGCATCGCGGACATGGATATAGTTTCGCTTGAAATTCCCTTCAAAGACAACCGCCGTCCGATCATATACGGCGCGATACACAAAATCGTTCACCAACAGATCCAGCCGCATTCTTGGGGACGCCCCGAATACCGTAGCGAAGCGGAACGAGAAAGAGTTTTCTGTTTCCAGCACCGCCTTCTCAGCCGCAACCTTGCTGGAACCGTACAGCGAAATCGGCCTTAAAGGGGAATCCTCTGTGCAGAAATCATCTCCCTCTCCTACCCCATAGCCGCTGTTTGTGCACGGGAAAATTATTTTTTGCTCCGGCTGGCGCAGGCGAAGCAAAAGTTTTATCGCCTCTAAGTTTGTTGTGCGGGCCGCCGTTTCATCGCGGTCGCACAGGGGGAAACCCACCATAGCAGCCAAAGGAAGGATAAATTCCTTCCCCTGCATCGCTTTCTTTAAGACCTCTTCCTTGCGGCAGTCGCCATTGATAATGTGAAAGTTCGGGTCCGCACAGCAGTCCAGAAGAGTCGCTTGGTTGAAATACATAAAATCGAGGACGGTAACATCATAGCCCTCCTTCAACAGCATGGGTGTCAAAATAGAGCCGATATAGCCGGCGCCGCCTGTTATTAATACTTTTGCTTTCATGATTTTTCTCCTTCCATCAAATGGCGTTTAATAGTTTGCATAAACTCAATATTTTTTCCTCGGACAGGTCGGGGTAATTTCCCGTGTAAAATCCATAGGAATGAACAAATTCCGCATTTTTAAGTGACGCCGGGTCAAATCCAGGCAGTCGTTCCCGCACAAAAGGCTGCCGCGCCAAATTTCCCCCGCCGGCAGTCCCACGGCGGAACTCCACTCCATTTTCCCGCAGGGCCTCCGTTACCCTTTGGAACATCGCATCATCAGGTTCGCGCAGCAGGAGCACAAAGGCATAGTTGACCGCGCCCTCTATATCAAAATCCGTAAAATATTTTTTGGGGTCCAGGTTATCTAAAAATAGCTTGAAATTTTCGGCACGGCGCTTATTATTGGCGTCCAACCGCTTAATTTGATTAAGGCCAATAACCGCGTTTAATTCCGTGCTGCGCATATTGTATCCCGGCACCAAAAATAGGAATTCCGGGCGCAAATCCGGGTACTGCCGCGCAATATCCGCCTTGAAATTTTCGTCTGTGCTCTCTCTCACCATGCCATGGCTGCGGTATAAACGGCAATATTGGTAAAAGCGGTCATCATTCGTGCATATCATGCCGCCTTCGATCGTGCTCATGTGGTGGGCGTAATAAAAGGAGAAGTTGGAGGCAAGTCCAAAGGTTCCGCACTTTTGGCCGTCCATCATCGCGCCGTGTGACTCGCATACATCCTCAATAAGGGGAATATCTCTTTCCCGCAGCGCTTTCAACAGCGGCCCGCTCAGCCCCTTGAACCCAAGAACATGGGTTAAGAATACGGCGCGGGTTTTATCCGTAATATGCGAGAGTATCTCCTTTTCCTGCATCGCCAGATTCTTTTTCTCTATGTCAACGAAAACCGGCGTATGGCCTGCCGCAAAAACAGAGGCTATATCGCTGCTCCAGGCAATAGGCGGCACAATTACTTCTCCCTCGCCATACAAATCACGTAAAACTGCCATCGTAATATAATTTGCGGAGGAACCGGAGTTGACAAATAAACTGTGCTTCACACCCAGCCATTCACTCCAAACCTGCTCAAATTCCCGAACCTTGGGCCCTTGGGTGAACCGATTGGTTTCTTTAAGGAAAGATATAAGCGCGTTTACATCCTCCTTCTGTATATTGTCGCTCATTAGGGGTATGTTTAGCATTTCTATTTACTCCTTTCCACATTTTCCAAATACCATTCATACTCTCTTTTCAACCCCTCCTCTAATTGGATAGACGGGCCCCAACCCAAAGCGGTGATTTTAGAACTGTCCAATAAGCGGCGCGGCATCCCGTCCGGCTTTGAGGTATCATAGCGAATTTCCCCCTGGTAGCCGACAATACGGCATATTGCTTGTGCCAACGCGCGAATAGATGTGGTTTGACCCATGCCGATATTGATCGTGCCCGCCCCATCAAACTTTTCCATCAAAAATATACATGCAGCCGCAGCGTCATCAATGTGCATAAACTCCCGCTCTGCACCTCCCGTCCCCCAAATCTCCACATAAGACAGTTGGTTTACTTTAGCCCGGTGAAATCGCTGTATAAGCGAGGGGATCACATGGTTTGTGTTTTCATCAAAGTTATCGTTTTCACCATACACATTTGCCGGAATGCAGCTAATGAAGTTGTCGCCATACTGCCGCCTGTAATAATCACATAAGCGCACACCCGCTATCTTTGCAAGGGCATAGCCCTCATTGGTGGGCTCGGGCAGCCCCGTGAGCAGGTAGTCTTCTTTCACCGGCTGGGCAGCCTCCCTGGGGTAGATACAAGATGACCCAAGGTAAAGCAGCTTTTTTACCCGGGCCTTGTGCGCGGCTTTCAGCACGTTGCAAGTAATAAGCAAATTCTCCATAGCAAAGTCTGCCATATAGGCTTTATTTGCCTGTATTCCGCCCACCTTCGCCGCGGCGACATAAACATAGTCTGGGCGTTCCTCCAAAAAGAAGCTTTCTGTTTTTGCTCCGTCGGTCAAATCAAGGTCCTGGTGAGAGACAGTTAGTATATTTTCGTGCCCTCTCTGTCTTAAGGAACGTACCAGGGCAGAACCGAATAAGCCGCTGTGTCCTGCAACATAAATTTTGGCATTTTTACCGTAGGGATTCATACGCTCGTTTTACCTCCTCTCCTTTCGGCATATATCCATGCATAAGCGGTTTGTCCACCAGGTACTCCAGCCCCTTCCCTTTTTTCGTGTTGGCAATGATACACTGGGGTTTTTCATGCTTACGCTCAGAGGCCTCTGTAAGTGTCTCATATATCTGCTCTACGTCATGTCCGTCTATCTCATAAACGTCCCAGTTGCAGCTTAGCCACTTGTCCTTAAAAGGTTCCAATTTCAGCATATGCTCTGTGAAATCCGAGCACCCCAGTGAATTCCTGTCCACAAGGGTAATCAAGTTGTCCAGTTCATTATGGCCCGCAAAATTCATGGCCTCCCAAATGGAGCCCTCATAGCACTCCGCATCGCCAACGACACAGTAGACTTTCCAATCTGCCCCCTGCAACTTGGCTCCCTTTGCCATACCTGCGGCCAACCCTAGCCCTATACCCAGAGAACCGCCATAAAAATCAAACCCCGGGTAATACAATCTGCGAAGCTTTTGATTTGATTCCCCCACCCGGATCGTTTTTTCCAATTCTCCTTTTGAAAAGTAGCCCAAATCCTCAAAGATTGGAAACAGCATCCCCACGCCGTGGCCTTTGCTCACCACCATCTTGTCAAAGTCCTCCGACTCTTCCCCGGCCGGGGCAACGCGCATAATTTCATTGTAGAGCACCGCCGCAATTTCTGTCCAGGAAAACGCAGTCGTTAAGTGTCCGTACCCTAACCCGGTAAAAATTTCTAAAAACCTTTTTCTGTATTGATATGCTTTTTCCTCAAGTGCCTCTATGCTATGCTTCATAATGGTTATCCTTATTAAAATTTGTTTCCGTTAACCGACCATTTCTCGAATTGCTTTTTCTATACTCGCTTCAGATAAGCCCTGTTCCTCCCGAACATATTCCCTGCTGATAAATTTGTCATAATAACCATTTTTAAACTGAAGGCCCAGCCGTTTTACCGGCTTAACCATTTGATTATCAGATAGCAGTTCCAGTATATATGAACCCATTCCTCCGGCAAGTACATTTTCTTCAATCGTTATAATCTTTTTGGCCGCCTGCAAATGCGTTACCAGCTGGGCGGTCTCCGCCGGTAAAGAAAACAGGTCAATAAGCTGTATCTTTCCCTCCTCCTGTGTAAACTTGTCTATCCGCCTTCGTATAGTTGAAACAAAGCCTCCAAAGGTCACGATACACAAATTCCCAGGTTCTCCATATGTGGTAAAGCCCCGGTCAAAATCAAGGTCCCGTTCAGCATAAAATCTCTCCTTGACCGCCTTATCAAAACGGATATACCGTGGATAGGCGCATACAGAAACCTCTTTTGCCAATTTTTCAGCCATACACACGTCGGACGGATTAAACAGCCGGATATTTGACAGTGTCCTTACCATGCCCATATCTTCAATGGGCATATGAGTATAGCCCGCCACGGCAGAACACAGCCCCGCGTTAAGGCCGCAGAGTGTTACCGGGATTTTCAGCTCTGCAAGCAGAGAACGTATTTGGTCAAAGGCCCGTGTAATGGGAAACGGATTCAAGCCATAGGCAACAACCCTAACTCCAGTTAACGAGAGGCCGGCCGCAACAGATATCAGGCTCTGCTCCGCTATGCCAACGCTAATATATCTCTCCGGGTAATACTTACGAAAATCGTCCAGGCTCGGCGCGCCCAGATCAGAGGTGATTACGATGATGTTTTCGCCTTGGGTGACCTGCTGAAAAATTTGGTTGAAAAAGGCGTCCCTAGCTGAAAGCATAATTTTTCCCTCCACAAAGTTTCCGCTGTTTTGAACCGCAAAATATGTTCATGGTACGAGTCGCTTTCCCAGACTGTTATACATTGAAAAAAACTGTTGGGCCTGAGTAGTTAAGGTACTGATTTTATAATCGCATAATGGGTCTGAGCTGTTGCACTTAGGGCAAATCTTGTAATCAAATTCCAGCTTCGGGTCAAGCCAGCCGGCCACCTGAGAAAAAGAACTTTCCGCATTACGAATCATTCCATTGCACATACTTAACAGCTGCATATCAATGTAATTATTCGGCTCAACATTACCGGTGACATAGGTCGTTGACGCCGCCAAATTAAATCCACATAATTCGGCGTTCTCTTTGCACCAAGCTATATCATCTGAAAAAATGAAGAAATTTGCGTCCGGATACCCCTCCAATACCTGCCTGCAGGCTGTTTGGTATTGATCCGCTGATATATCCCAGCTTGTGTCCAAGAAGCCTGTTCTTCGAACATGGATACCCACGGAATAGGAATTGTTAATCATATCCGCGTATTCGATATTTTGCTGCTCCTGCAGGGGTGGGAAGCGGAGCTCCTGCCGATTCTCTTCAGCATAGGCGTCAAACCATTTTCTACTGGCCCATTCCGCGTGGTAGTAAACATTCTCATAAGGCAAATCAATGTATTCGGGATGAAAGCCCAGGTGCTCTCCCTCGGCCAAAATCGTTTTGCCGGAGAACCTGGCCTGGTCAATGTACAAACGTCCCTCAAAAAGCACTATTGGCGTTCCCATATCTAACAAGGTCTGCGGTAGTATTACCCCGCGCTTTCTCTGTTCAACAATCTTTTCCCAAGTCCTTCCGTCGAAAAAGTCGCTTAACAAATTCAGACGAGCGCCAAAGAGCCTCTCCATTTCATAGCCATTGTGGTCCTTGTGCGTATAGAAATAGGAATCGTCGAACCACCATTCCGAGCCTGGGCGGTACCTTTCGGCAAACCTCACAAAAAGGTAATGGCGAATTTGGTTTGCCAGTCCTCCGGCCAATATTTGTATTTTCACTTCATTTATCCCCTTTTCTCAAAGCCCTTCACAAATTCCTCCACCGTCAGGAGGGGTTTCTCAAAGCCTAACGCTTTCAAGTCCTTAAACCAATACCCGCCCTTGAAGAAGTCAATAATGACCATGGCGTCCGCCATATCCGGCCTAAACTCTTGCTTTGCAACCTTTGTGAACTCCCCGTCGCAGTCCTCCGGCACCCAAGTCAGCTGGAAAACCTCCGCTCCTGTCTTCTTCAGCAGCCTTGCAAAGTCCAGAGAAAATTCATTCTTTCCATAAAAGCCAATCCGCTTCGCACCTAAAGCGTCTACACACTTTTTCAGGTATTCTACCGGCGAAAGCCCCTCTTTATTGTTATAAATTTTGGACAGAATCTTTCGGTAAATTTCCTCCTGCTTTAAGGGGTGCGGCATAGCCTCCCGGATATTGTGACAACCCCAGTCGTAAACCTTGGGGTCGTTCCAGCAATCGTCCGCCAGAATTTTGAGATACTCCTTGTGATAAGGGTGCATGGGATTGAGAATGTTCTTAAACCAGTAGGTTTCCTCCTCCATCTTCCACCATTTATACAAGGGCTTCATCACGATTCTATCCACCGCGTATTCATCAGACTTTGCAAACGCATGGATGTAATCCGGCACCTCCCAGAAATTGCACTCCTGCACCACCATGGTCACATCAAGTTGATCAATTTCCCCGCTTCGACGCAAATCGCTGAGAAATCGCAGGTTTTTCTTGACGCGCTCCATATGGTCAAATCCGCCTGACAGATACCTATATACTTCTCTCCGTAAGCTGTTCAAAGTCACTGTAACTGAAATATGGTATCTCCCTAAATGCGAAAATTTCCTCCAATGCTCCTCGTCAAACAGAATACCGTTCGTTTCAAATTCAAGCTTGAAGTCCTCACGCTCCGGCCGCAAATCCTTCAAAAATTCAATGAAGCTTGGGTTCGCCAAAAATTCCCCGCCGCCATTCATGCTTATTGTTTGCAGCTTATTTGCAAAAGGAAGGAAACGCTTGAGTGCGCCGTCAATTTTCTCCCTTTCCCCCTTCTCTGGACAATAGATAGTTTTACGGCAGCTGGTACAGGCAATATTGCAAATGTGATCATTCGCAATATTCACCTCCAACGGAAGTTCTGTAGGCACAGCTTGCCGCGCTATCTCCTCCTCCGACAAATCTAGCAGCTCTCCCCTTTCGCAATAAGGGCAGGACGTTTCCCTGCAAAACGCAAAAGAGCCGTTTCTAATTGACTGCCGCGCCTTGTCGGCCGCCTCGCTATGCCATATCTCGTCAATATCCTGCTCATATAAATTGCCGATCGTATAATGCATCCATCCGCAGGGCCACACCTCACCCTTATCCCCAAAATAGGCATACGTAAACGGTTTATTACAAAATTTCATGTTATATCACTCCTCTAATCAAAATATCAAGCAAGTCTCCTGCCGCATTTATTTCGCCGGTCTGCCGGACGTGGACTGCCCCCGCCATTTTCGGATTCCATGCCTGTCCATCAGCCAATCTATAACCTCCTCCAAGGTAACAATGGTCCCGGCAAATTCCTTTTGGGCTATGGCGGCCTTCTCGGCGGTTTCATTTAAATCGCATACTGCCAGGCAGTCCGCCGGCGGCAGCTTATCTTCTCCCAGCCGGTAGACAAGCAGACTTTCATGCACAGAACCCAGGTAGTCTGCCTCCACGCCATAGACTGCTGAAATTTCCTTCTCTTCTATCAATTCCTCCAACAGATAGCGTCCTTCCCGTCCCATTCCGAGTACCGCCGCCGATTGTAAGTTGTGCCCGGTGAAATATTCGCTGAGCCGAACGCCCTCCTGCTTCAGTTTCAACAGATTATAAAGAAGTTCGCCCTCATGACGGGAGGCCGCACCCTCCTTCTTCTGTTTCCGATATTTTTCCAGCCAGACCTTTTTGACAAGCTTTCCGCCTGTTACAGCGCCAATCGCCGCGCCGAACAGCAGTGCCGCCAGATTTGATTTTCTCATACCGTCACTCCATTTCTATCAGGGCCTTCAGCACATACCAGCTATATTTTAGGGGCTGATGGCTCTTACCTATCATCTCGGCTAAATACTGTAACCTCTGCAGGCTGGGCTCACGCACGCACTCCTCCACAAACCGGGCAAAGCGAAAGGCGTTGCGCTTACCAAGGTGCTTTCCCCTGGGCAGCTTCATATGTTTGCGCGCCCAAGTCTCTAAGTTGCAGGGGTACATGAACATATCGTAGTTTCGGTAAATATTTGCGTGGTGAATAGAGAACCAGTTATTTTCTCCCTTTTTATCCACAAAGCGATAGGCGGATAAAACTTCGTTGCTGCAATAATACGGGCCTCTGTGAAGGAGCAGCAGGGCTTCCGTCTTGTCAGTCACCATCGGGTGGACCTTGTATAGAATGTCGTACTCCTCCGGCTTCATCTCCCGATAGATATTGCGGGCCATAACGGTCCCCTCCTGCCCGGGGAGCTGCCAACTGTCCAGCAGATCCTCCAGCGTAAAGGTCCTTTTGTTCCATGCGATATGACAGCTGCGCTCATAATCAGGCTTACCGTTCTCATCTACGATCAGACACTTACTGCAATGGGCCGCATACTCCGGGTGGCTCTCCAAAAAATCAAACTGCTTTTGCAGCTTATGGCTGTCCAGCCAGAAATCGTCACCCTCTAAAACAGCAATATATTTCCCTTTGGAACGTCGGAGCAGATCAAAAAAATTGTAGCTGGCGCCAACATTCTTTTCTCTTAATATCAACTGGAGGACCTCCGGATTTTCCTTCGCGTAGCTTTTGAGAATATCCGGCGTACCGTCCGTTGAGGCGTCATCTCCCGCCAAAATCTCATACTTCAGATTCGTTTCCTGCATAAGGATACTGTCTATTGCCTGGGAAACATAATTCTCTTGACAATATGTCAGGACAATTATACTTACATCTGTTTGCCGCTCTGTTTTAAGCTTCTGCATCTCGTCTGCCCCCATACATCTTAGCGTAATACTCCTGATATTCCCCGGAAACGATGTCCCTCCACCACTCCCGGTTGTCCAGATACCACCGAAGTGTTTGCCGCATACCCTCCTCAAACTTTGTCTGCGGCAGCCACCCCAATTCCCGGTGAATCTTTGCCGGATCAATCGCATACCGCCGGTCATGGCCTTTGCGGTCGGCCACATAAGAAATCAATTCCTCCGACTTATCCAGCTCTGTAAGAATCCACCTGACAACGTCTATATTTCGCCGCTCGTTATGCCCGCCCACATTATATATTTCGCCGGCCTTGCCTTCCCGCAAAATCAGCTCAATGGCCCGGCAGTGGTCCTCTACATACAGCCAGTCCCGCACGTTGCAGCCATCGCCATAAACAGGCAGCGGCTCGTCCTTCAGCGCGTTAATAATCATCAGCGGGATAAACTTTTCCGGGAACTGATACGGTCCATAATTATTAGAGCAGCGGGATATCGTGGCCGGCAGACGGTACGTTCGCACATAGGATTGCACAAGCAGGTCCGCCGCAGCCTTTGACGCGCTGTACGGCGAACTGGTATGCAGCGGCGTCTCCTCCGTAAAGAACAGCTCCGGCCTGTCCCGCGGCAAATCGCCATAGACCTCGTCGGTTGACACCTGATGATACCGCTTTACACCAAATTCACGGCACGCGTCCAACAGCGTTGCCGTGCCAAGAAAATTAGTGCGCAAAAACGCCTCTGGACCTGTGATAGAACGGTCCACATGGGACTCTGCGGCAAAGTTTACGACATAGCCCGGAGACTCTGCCCGGAACAGGTCAAATACCGTCTTCTTGTCGCAGATATCACCCTTTACAAAGTGAAAATTTGGTTTGTCCATCACTGATTTCAGGGTGGATAAATTCCCGGCGTAGGTTAATTTATCCAGGCAAACAATCCTGTCGTCACAATGGTTTTTCCTCCAATAAAAGATAAAATTTGCTCCGATGAATCCGGCGCCGCCTGTCACCAAAATGGTCATATATTTCTCCCCTTTAATTTGTTTTCAGAATAAATCCGTCCTATACCGCAAAAAGAGTTAATCCCTGAGGAATACCGATTGTATATCGAAAAAACAATTTATAGTCCCCCCGCATTTCACGAAGTTTAAATATCACCGCGCGCATCACTTTTTCATCAAAACCGATCCGAATGATGAGCTTGGGCTTTTCCGTATCAATAAGGTTTGTCATACCTTCTAAAACCTCAATAACAGAGAAGAGGAAATTGATCTTTACAATGCTTACCGGCGTTTCCAGCTGAAGCTCCCTGAGCAGGCTATCAATACGTACAGCGGGATATTCTATAAAGCTGTCCGCCTCGTCAACCACTCCGCCCATCTCGCCTGTTCCGCTGAATTTGACCGTCCTGTCCTCATTAAACGCGCAAACAGCTTGTGCATATACCTTTTCCCACCCGTTTTCCGCAATGGTCTTGCAAAGCTCACGATAATTATCCTCCTCCGGCTCCAATGCAATAATATTACCGTATCTGCCCTGCACCGCCTCAACAAATTCTTCTATGGTCTTTCCTTCGCAGGTCCCGACGTCCAGGAGAGTTTCCTTGTCCTGCAGCTTGAGTAAATCATTGCGATAAAACCCCTCCCCCAGGTAATGGGGAAACATAAAATCCGCACAATCGTTTATTCTGCAATTCAAATATGAGATCAGGCACTGCCGGGAAAACTCGTCCGCCAGCAGATGAAATATATTCATATATTCCTCCGAATGTTCCTCCACATACTCGGCGGGAAGCACCTCCCAGTTGCCATAGGCGCAGCTACCAAGGCAATAAATATTAGCAACACTGCAATCTGCCTTTAGCTTTGCAACGCCGTCCGGATAATTGGCATAGCCTAAAATCACACTGAAGCGTCCGTATTTTCTTTCCGCCTCCTCAATTTGATAAACAGGCTTTTCACAGAAGCTTGACGCTTCGGCTTGGATATTTATCAGGAAGCCCTCCACTTCAATGTTATAATTATCGCAGTACAAATGAACGTCCAGAGCATGTGCTCCGGCCCCAAAGATAAAAATAGGATTGGGGTCGGCCTTAATCTTTAAAAACTGCGGTTCGATATTACGGTTAAGAGCCAATTTCTGCAAAAATTCTTCCTTCATGCCTGCACCTCCGAGTTTATCACTGTATAATCTCCCAGCATTTTTTTAATTTCCTCCGGCGAATTGAACATCATTACATCGATTATAGATAGATTTGGAACAAATTCGTTGTTAAATTGCGGATATACAATCTCCTTCATTTTCAAATACCTGAGAACAATTCCATTGGCCAAAAATTCCGCCCGATGCGGCTCGTATAAGTCAAATCCTCCAAAGGAGTTGAGGTATTCGGTTCCGCCTAACGCTTTGCTAATCTCAATTACCTTTTTATAGCCCTTTAAAGAATTGTCTTTTGCAATCTGCGAGGAAAGCATCAGCTCTGTATGTATTTGAAGATATGCCGCCACAGCCTTAATAGACTCAAAGAGATATTTTGCCAGGTTAGGCTCCTGAGAAAAAATTATTTTTTCCAGAATCGGTTTGACCTGGGCGTAAAAAGGCGCTTTGCTATAATATTCCGATATTGTCTTAAACAGTTTTTTCTGCACTCTTTCATCTGTGTTGACACAAATTTGATTTATAAGCTTATTAGGACTTGCCGCAATCAAAATCACGTTAATATTGTGCCTTTTCCCCTTTACCAAAACTGCGTTGCGGTTGATCCAGCCTGATTTAATATAATTAACGTCATCATAAACCACATACTTATCAACTGCCTTCATCAACTGCCAATAGCCTAAGTATGGAAAAAAATATGGCTGCATTATCCCAATTTTCATTAAAGTGATCCCTCCTTCTCTATCGGCGCCAACCGGTTACAGTAATTGATATCCTCTTCAGCATATGAACATACCTCTTGCTACTCCACGCAGATGCTCCCCATACGCCGACTTTCCGTACAGCCCCGCGCCCTCAAGCAGCTCTTTTTTGCCAATCCACCCGGCGTAATAAGCAATCTCCTCCGGCGCAGAGATAACTACGCCCTGGCGTTCCTGCACAGCCTGCACAAACACCGCGGCCTCCATTAAACTGCCCACCGTGCCTGTATCCATCCAAGCAAATCCCCTGCCCAAAACCTGGGCCTTCAACCGGTCTCTTTCCAAATAGAGCCGGTTTAAATCTGTAATTTCCAGTTCACCGCGCTCAGAGGGTTTCAACTGCTTTGCCAGACCGCAAACCTGGCTGTCATAGAAGTACAGCCCCGTAATCGCATAGTGTGATTTAGGGTTATCCGGCTTCTCCTCCACGGAGATTACCTGTTGTTCCGGGCCAAGCTCCATCACTCCAAACCGCTTTGGGTCCCGGACATAACAGCCAAAAATTGTGGCGCAGCCTGACTCGGCATTGCTTATCGCCTTTTGCAGATTCGAGGAAAACCACCCGCCATAGAAAATATTATCCCCCAAAATCAGCGCGCAAGGCTCGCCGCCAATAAACTCCTCACCAATAAGAAACGCCTGGGCGATCCCCTCCGGCTTCAACTGCTCGGCATACGAGAGTTGGAGGCCAAACTGACTGCCATCGCCTAAAAGCTCTCTGAACCTGGGCAGGTCCTCCGGCGTTGAAATAAGCAGAATTTCGCGTATCCCTGCCAGCATTAAAGTAGACAGAGGATAATAAATCATCGGCTTATCGTACACCGGCAGCAGCTGTTTTGAAACTACCTTTGTCAGCGGATAAAGCCGTGTGCCAGAGCCACCGGCCAAAATGATTCCCCGCATTTCGCTCGCCTCACTTTTCACATGATACAATAATGTCACAAATCTTATCTGCCGCCTCTACCGGCAAATCCGGGTATAAGGGCAAGGTTATCACCCGCTGGCTGATCCACTTTGCCAGCGGCGTCCGATCAAGGTTAAAACGCCCCTGATAACAGGAAAGCTCACTGGTCAACGGGTAAAAATACTTACGTGCATGGATATCTTCATTTTCCAGTGCCGACAGAATTTTGTCCCGGCCCGCGCCAAAAATTCCCTCGTCAAACACGACCGGAAAATATGCGAAATTGGGTGTTACTTCCGGCTGAATCGGGCCTAACTGAACGCCGGGAATGTTTTCTAATCTCTCCCGATAACGTTCTGCAACGCGCCTGCGCTTTGCAATCACCTCATCAATGTGCCGCAGATTGCACAGCCCCATAGCCGCCCTAAACTCATCCAGTTTAGCGTTGCTGCCGACTTCGACAGCGTCCTCCTGCCCCTCCAGCCCAAAGTTGCGGAGCCTTGCAAGCTCCCGGCCTAAAAATGCGTCCTTATACGCAACTGCGCCGCCCTCAATCGTGTGGAAAACCTTAGTGGCATGGAAGCTAAAGCAGCTGGCGTCACCGAAATTTCCAATTCCCCGGCCCTTGTACTTTACGCCGAAGGTATGGGCAGCGTCATAGATTACTTTTAGATTGTACTTATTAGCAATTTCCTGAATAGCCTCCACCTCGCAAATATTCCCATACACATGCACCGGCAGGAGCGCCGAAGTCTTCTCAGTAATCAGCGGCTCGATTTTGCTTGCGTTCATAGTAAAATCGGCCGGATCCACGTCACAGAAAACCGGCTCAAGGCCGCAGCGCACAAGGGCGTGGGTCGTGGAGGCGAAGGTAAAGGGCGTGGTAATAACCTCGCCGGAAAGCTTGAGCGCCTGCAGTGTAAGCTCCAGCGCCATATGGCCATTTGTAAGCAGCTCTATATTGTCTACGTCAAGATATCCGGCAAGCTCCGCCTGAAAGCCCCTATGCTTTTCGCCCATGTTGGTAAGCCAGCGATTATCCCACATATCCCGAATCTCCGCGCAATATTCCTCATATGGCGGCAGACTCGAGCGCGTTACATTGATTTTATCCATTGGCGCACTTCCTCAAAATTGTTATTGTTTCTGCCACTCCAGCCCTTATAGAATATGACGCTCTCCAACCTAAGCCCTTCAATTTTTCAGCGTCCAGCACCGCTCGCTGCACCTTGGAAAAGCCCTTTTTCTCCGTCTCCTCCGGCAGCTCAAACACAACCTCTGTCCCCGCGCTTTCCGCCGCTGTCCGAGCCAAATCTCTCAGCGTAATATCCGACTGCCCGTCCGCCAAATTATACGCCTCTCCCTTTTCCCCCACACACAGCGTCCACAGCATCCCCTTCACCGCGTCAGCCGCGTGCGCGTAGGAATAAAACTGCCTGCCCTCGCTTTTCAGCACGATATTCTCGCCCCGCACAGCCTTCTTAATAAACTGCGCAACCGCCTTCGAGTCCGTCATCTGCATGGTAGGGCCATAACAGCGCGGCAGACGCAGAATCACCGCGTCCACCCCGTGCTCCTCACTATATGCTTGGCACAAAGCCTCGCTGACCCTTTTGGCCTCCGGGTACCCGGCCCGCAGGGTATTACAGTCAATATAACCACAGTAATCCTCGCTGAAGCGCTCCGCATCGCCCCGGTTCCCGCCGTATACCTCCACGCTGGACAGCAACAAAAACCGTCCGCCCAGCTCTGAAATCCTATCCAGCATATTTCTGGTACCGAGAACATTGGCCATAATCGTGTTGACTGGCTCAGTAGAATACGCCACCGGGTGGGTGGTACTGGCGGCGTGTATCCAAAAGTCTGGTCTCCCCGGAAGCTCCGGCAAGGGTTCGCATACATCGTGCTGTATATAGGTAAGCTCCGGTCTGCCGCTCCACGGCACAAACCGAACCTTCGCCCTTTCCAGATTTCGCACCACACCAATAATGGAGCAGCGCCCCTGGTCCGGCCTTTCTTCGTTCCATAGCATAACGGCGTCCACCAGCAGGCTGCCCAGCATACCGGACGCGCCGGTAATCAGTATGGTCTTGCCGGATAACCGGTGCCAAAAGGGAAAGTCCTCACGCAGCTTTTGAAGTATGGCCCGGTACTCGCTGATTTCCAGAATACTCATCCTCTCACCTACTTCAGCCACGAGTCTTTATTCATCTTCATATACGCTTTGAAAAGCTCCAGATCGTCCTTGGTGGTCAGCTTAATATTTTTGTCCGAACCCGCCGCAAAATACAGCCGTTCGCCCAGCTCCACCATCAAAGTGTTGGTGTATGTAGACGCCTGAATCCCAATACCCTCGTCAAAAGCCTTCTCATACGCCCACAGCAGCTTCTCGTACCGATATGCCTGAGGGGTGGATACCCGGCGGAGCGTGTCGCGGGGTACATACTGTGTCGAGGTTTCCCCGTCCTCCGTTACAAAAATCTGTTCATTATATGGCATGGCGGTCACCGCGTTGCCATGCTTTTTGCACTGGACCAGCACATCCGTCAGCACAAAGTCCTCTACCAGCGGGCGAATGCCGTCATGGATCACGATAATATCCTCCGGGCCGCACTCCTCCCGCAGATGGAACACTCCGTTTCGGAGGGATTCCTGGGCCGTTTCACCCCCGGATATCACCCATTTGAGCTTGTCTATGCCAAACTGCTTGGCATAGGCCCAAAGGATATCGTGCCAGCCCTCCAGGCAGACCACCTCAATAGCGCCTATTTCCGGGTGCTTCTGAAAGCATTCCATGGTGTAAATTATAATGGGTTTGTCGTTTACATTGAGGAATTGCTTGGGTATCTCCTGGCGCATACGATGACCTTTACCGCCGGCGATAATGAGCGCTATATTCATGCCCGTCCCCCCAAACCGAAGAAGGAAACTATTCTGTCAACAATGCTCTCAGGGGTTTCACCCTTATCATTCTCTATAACAATATCCGGCGTTTCCGGCTCGTCCCACGGTAAGTCGACGCCCACCACCTGCTTGACGCCGGTGGTGTAAAGCCCCTTCTGATCCCGCTGCCGCAGGGTATCCATGCTGACTTTTATGTAAACTTCCCTGTAATTTTCGATGTTCGCGCGGTTCCAGTCCCTGATCTCTTTATACATTGAGATACTGCAAACCACAACGTCCCTCCCTTGGTCCGCCAAGTCCCTACAGTCCTCGAACAGCCCCCACGCGCCCTTTTTGCGGGACTCCGTGGAATAATCCCTGTGCCCGGACATAGCGCGCAGTTTATCGCCATCCTTCAACACGGCATTAGGACTGATTTCATGGAGCTTTTGATAAAACAGCCCCCCGATTGTGGTCTTGCCGGCGCCGGCCAGCCCAGTAAAAAAGTAAACAGTTCCCTTCTCCATATTGTCCTCCTAGTAATACAGTGGCCGCTTCCATTTTCTTAATTCCACCGGCTATGACAAAACCGCCAAGGGCCAGTCTACACTCCCGGCATGTGTACCCTGTTTTCCCTATACCCGCCAATTCCTTTACGGACTCTATCGGCGGCATATACTTCCTCATCTTACAACAAAAGGAATCGGGACGGGCGCATACCCGCCTCAACACCTTTTCGCTCACTGAATTCAGTTTTTATAGAGATGGGTTGGCGAAATTTTACAGAAAACAACCGCAACACGTCTTAAAAACAGGCGTAAGCCAGCATAATACGGACCAAGCCACATCGCCTCGGTCCAAAGTACCCAATTTTATGCGAAACGACAAACACCTAGGCTTTTTCTTTATCTTGCATAATATGTATCGGCTGTACACAAGTAAAAGATAAGGCTTTTTCCGAAAAAAATTACCGTCCGGTGTTAGGAGCCGTATTCATAAGCGTTTGAGCAAGATGTGAAAATGAGAAATTTTGACCATAGCGTCCATGCGCTCGTTTCGCGACAAATATCCCGCCTTTTGTGGCATGAATATTGGCTGCATGGACTGCAACAGACAGCAAACAACCCAGCACCTCCACTACGATGTGCCGTTTCCTGCCTTTCGTTTTTTCCCACCGTCAATTCCACCTTCCTTACTTGCCGCTGCTGTTTTCACACTCTGGGAATCAATGATCGCGTAGCTTGGACTCTCCTTGCGTTCGGCATTTGTTCGCGTTTTTTTTACAAGATGCTCCAGTATTTTATCCCACAACCCGCTGATTCAGACTTGGCGGTAAAAACTGTGTACTGTTGAATACGGCGGAAAGTCTTGAGGCAGCTGACTCCATTTACACCCTGAATCCACCAAATGCAGTACCGCATTTGTCAATTCTCTCTTGCTCCATATACAGTTGCGCATTCCCTCATACAGTGGCTCTATTTCTTACCACTGTTTATCTGGCAAGTCGCTAGGGTACGTCTTTCGCACTTCTTCCATATCCTTATTTTACCATAACTTTATCCTTTTGTGAATACAGGTTCTGAATCTTTGGTATCATCCATCGCCATAGCTAACTTTTCTTTAACTTCGGCCAGGGTCTTGCCAAGCACGTTTTTGATGATACATTTGCCAATAGCGGGGGCATAGCCTGCGGTATAACGGCCCTCGAGGAGGTTAGTCGTCGTAATATCCTGCCAAAATATCCTCCAAACTCACCTTACCGCGGGTGCGGCGCACATTATTTATAGCCTCGCGACGCATTTCCTCCACCTGTTCTTATTGCTTTGCCGATTTTTTATTCATCCTTTTTGCGTTTCTCTCTTGACAAAGTCTTAGCCGGCTGCTTGTCTTTCGACAGTTTTTTTGAGCCATTTCTGGCTGGATATTCTTCCATAACCTTGCATAATCCTGCGCTCTTCCTGGGAAGGTAGCTGCTCCCCCCTCACAAACCGCCACGGTAGTAAGCAATCGCCTTGCCGTTCATATTTGCCGCCCAGTTCCTCAAAAATCGTCTTTGCCATTGTCTGTTTCCTCCACATTCCTTTTATTTTGAATGTCCGCAAAATCCGTCCTACATCATAAGGACAAGCATCAGAGCCAACAGAAGGACAACTGCACCACGCAAAGCATAGGCAGTCACCAGCCTTCCTCCACGTTTTTTCGCCTTGCTCTGACGGAGGCCTGGCGTTCCTGCACCTTCATGGCTCAAAAACCACCTCCTTCCCGTCCGATTTCAGAATCATGGTAACTTTCTCGCCATCATAACCAACAGACAGGGCCGGGTCATTTGAAACCTTCAGACTGTGGGCGCCATCCCTGCCGCATAGATAAACGCAGTCGGAATCCATGCGGTTGATAAAATA
>ERZ777305.721-NODE-721-length-50782-cov-4.523035_pt1 | contig 50782 bp, 44 predicted proteins | sample MGYA00374965_ERZ777305 | MGnify/ENA primary metagenome ERZ777305 (study PRJEB29328, sample SAMD00013331) | mouse gut metagenome | study: EMG produced TPA metagenomics assembly of the Metagenome analysis of fecal microbiota from mouse which was promoted...
AATGTTTGTTATTAAAAAATTACCTCTTGACAAAAGTCACTTCATAACGGAGGTGGCGGTATTACCTTGATAGAATTTCTTCCTCTTTTCGAAGCTTTAAAAAAATATATAACTCCCTTCCCAAGCCGCCCTGCCGCCCCAAGCTCCCTTTATTCTTAAGTCCCGGACTACATGAGAGGAAACATTTTTTCACCTGTACAAATTAATATTTTTTACTACCGCACAAATTAACCCACAACCATTGCAGCATCCCCTTTTTATTTTATTACTTTTGATATTTTTTTTAAAAGTCCCGGTTTTCTTCTGCTATCCGTAGCCGCTGCCTCCTTTTTTGCAAGCTGGTAATTTCTGATAGTTTCATCAAGCTTTTTAAACCGCTCCTCCTCCTGCTCCTCCTGCATACGCATAAGATAATCCATCTGCTTAATTACGGAATCGGAAACCTGCGTTGAAACTGATTTCCCCAATGCATCATTGTTTTCCTGCAATGCCTTTGCCACTATGTTTCCAAGGATAAGCTGGAACTGCTCCATTTTGTTTGCCTTTATGACCTCAGGGGATGCCTCTGCCTTTGCAAGAGAGCCGCCGCTTATTCCCTCAGAAGACTGTATAGCCTTAGAGCTTTGTATAACCTCGCCTTGTGTCTGCTCCAAGGTCTGCTCACTGTTTGTATCGTTATGTATATATCCCTCTGTTATATGCTTTATGTCAGCAGGAGTAACAGCCCTTCCATCTGTCAGCTCCGGCATAAGCATTTTAATTGCCTTAAGCAAAAACCCCTGTTCCTTAAGGTCCTTTATAGCCTTAAAAAGCGTTATAAGCCTATCTGTATAGTAACGGTGTCCCATCTCGTTTCTGGGAATTTCTATATCAAGCTCGTCCTCCCAATACCGCAAAACATGAGCTTCCACATCCACCAGCTTTGCCGCGTCTGATATCATATAACGTTTTTCCATTTTATATCTCCCTTCAAACAACAATATAGGCTGAAAATTTTGGTCTTTACACAATATGATAGCAGAGTTTGTCCCAAAATCAATTACTGCGGCTGGTAAAATTTACAAAAAATTTTTTATTGCTGTCGAAGAAAAGGGTATAATGTAACATGGAGCTGCCCCAATGAGAATTTAACATGCAGGATATGACAGCGGTATATAACTGCATTTTAAATATCCTGTACATTTTTTCTTAATGGGACAGCTCCATGCTGTCATAATTATTTTGTACTATTATAGCTTTTACAGTAAAGCCTTATACAATCCTATAATATCCTCCAGAGAAGCATCCTTAGGGTTTCCCGGCGTACATGCGTCTGCCACTGCGCTTTCTGCAAGGAACTGTATATCCTCCTCCTTAACGATTTCCTTAAGGTCGGCAGGAATACCAACGTCTGTGGAAAGCTTCTGTACAGCGTCTACCGCCGCCTTTCTATACTGGTCAGGCGTCATATTTTCTGTTCCCTCAACGCCCATAGCCTGTGCAATATATTTATATTTATCTCCTGTAGCGTCTGCATTAAATGCCATAACCGTAGGAAGCAATATGGCGTTTGCCACTCCGTGAGGAGTATCATATACGGCTCCAAGGGCATGGGCCATAGAGTGAACAATACCAAGTCCCACATTTGAGAAGCCCATACCGGCAACATACTGTCCAAGGGCCATGTCCTCTCTTCCCTTCGGCGTATTTTCCACCGCATCTCTCAAAGAACGGGAAATAATTTCTATTGCCTTCAAATGGAACATATCTGACAGCTCCCATGCTCCCTTTGTTATATATCCCTCAATAGCGTGAGTCAGGGCGTCCATTCCTGTTGCTGCTGTCAATCCTTTAGGCATAGACGACATCATGTCCGAATCTACAACTGCTATAACAGGAATATCATGTGGGTCCACACATACAAATTTTCTCTTTTTTTCCACATCTGTTATAACGTAATTAATGGTAACCTCTGCCGCCGTGCCTGCCGTAGTAGGAACTGCTATAATAGGCACGCATGGCTTTGTTGTAGGGGCAACGCCCTCTAAGCTTCTTACGTCTGCAAACTCAGGATTGTTAATAATAATTCCTACAGCCTTGGCCGTATCCATAGATGAGCCGCCTCCTATCGCAATAATATAATCTGCTCCTGCTGCCTTAAAAGCCGCCACTCCGGTCTGGACATTTTCTATGGTAGGATTCGGCTTAATATCCGAATACAGCTCATAGGCAAGTCCGGCTTCGTCCAAAAGCTTTGTAACCTTTCCTGTCACGCCAAACTTTACAAGGTCCGGGTCTGAGCATACAAATGCTTTCTTATATCCCCTTCCCTTAGCCTCGTTCACAATCTCTTTAATGGCTCCTGCTCCGTGATAAGATGTTTCGTTAAGTATAAATCTGTTTGCCATTTTTAATTCTCCCTTCTGCTGCAGATAGGCTGCGGCTCCTTTTTCAAAAATATACATATAAACCTTTTAAACGCAAATTTACTTTAATAAATTAACACCTATAAATTATGATATTTTTGATTACGTACTTATTTTACATTTTATGGATATATTTATTATACATTATTTAAAGACCATATTCAAGGTAATGTATAAAACAGATTCATTTTATCTATGTAAAAAAGCGTAGTCTGCCGACACCTGCAAATTCGGTGAAGTCGAATTTGTGACTGCATAACGAAGTTTTGTATTATACAAAAAAGAGAACCATAACATGATACAATCAAGCTACGATTCTCTTTAACTGATAAACTGCTTATTCTATTATTTCCTATTATAATTTATAAGGCATCCCTTTAAAATAATATCTCTCTCGTCATCCGTAAGCTCTCCCAGCTTAAGGGTAAATTCCCTAAGCTCTGCTCCCTTTACAACATAAGCCTTTATATCCGTAAGCTTATCCTTTATTGCCGAGGCAATACCCGGAATAAAGATATAATCGCCCTTTTTAAACGGAAGCTCCTCCTCCTCAAATATAAACGGAAGCATTCCCCAGTTTATAAGATTTGAACGGTATCTTTTTGTGGCGTATTCCCTTGCAATATTTGCCCAGCCGCCAAGCACCTTCTGGCATGACGCCGCCTGCTCCCTTGCAGAGCCGTCTCCCGGCTTTACGGCATATATGGTTGAGCCTATGCCGAACTGATTGTGATGAAGCTCTGGAAATTTTCCCTTTATAACCTTCATGGCTGCTCCAAGCTCAGGAAGCGCGTCGCACGGACATTCGTCCTTAAGCCTTGCGTTTTCCGCCGCCTGTATTTCCTTTGCAAGTCCTACATATTCAGGGTCCTTTCTTGAAAGGGTAAACTCTGCAAGTCCAAGAGGATTTGAGCGGTATGATGAGGTTTCTCCCGACGGAATAAGCTCGTCCGTAGTAGTGACAGGGTCATGTATCTCTGAAACCACTTTAAGGACAAGATTTTCAGTAAGAGCCGACATTTTAGGCCAATCCTTAATATTCGGACCGAATTTAATCTCCACCGATTCATCTGCCTCACCCTTAGAATCAAATACTCTGTTTGCATATATAGTACTGTCAAAATGATATTTCGGCGACGTATATTCAACGTCTATATCAGTAGCTGCCGTAAGGTAACCCTTATTTGCCGCCGTGGCAGCTATTGAACGTGCATCCATAAGCGCTACGGAAGATATCTGCCCGTTCTGAAGCTTAGAGCCCTCCCTGTTAGGGAAATTTCTTGTAGAATGACGTATGCTTAAGGCATTGTTTGAAGGAGTATCTCCTGCTCCAAAGCAAGGACCGCAAAATGCTGTTTTAACAATAGCTCCTGTTCCTATAAGCTCAGCAAGCTTCCCATTTTTGGCAAGCTCCATATAAATAGGCGTACTTGCAGGGTATACGCTTAATGTAAATTCATCTGCGCCTATGCTCTTTCCCTTAAGTATATCTGCCGCGTCGCATATATTCTCAAAGCCGCCGCCTGCGCAGCCTGCAATAATTCCCTGCTCCACATAAAGCCTTCCGTCTCTTACCTTGTCTGTAAGCTTAAAGTCAACCTTTCCGTCAAGGCTTACAAGGGCCTTTTCCTCCACATCATGGAGAATATCCATAAGATTATTATTCAGCTCCTCTATGGTATATGTATTGCTTGGGTGGAACGGCATAGCTATCATTGGCTTTATTTTGCTTAAATCAACATATACCATACCGTCATAGTAAGCGGTCTCTCCCGGATTTAACTCCTTATAATCCTCAGCTCTGCCATGAATATCATAAAATTCCTTTATTTTGTCATCTGTTCTCCATATTGAGGAAAGACATGTAGTCTCTGTGGTCATAACGTCGACGCCGATACGGAAATCTGCGCTGAGGCTTGATACTCCCGGCCCTACAAATTCCATTACCTTATTTTTTACATATCCGTTTCCAAATACTGCTCCGATAATGGCAAGGGCAACATCCTGAGGGCCAACGCCCTTTGCCGGCTGCCCTGTCAAATATATACCTACTACCTCCGGCATGTTTATATCATAGGTCTGCTCTAAAAGCTGCTTTACAAGCTCAGGACCGCCTTCGCCCATGGCCATTGTACCAAGAGCGCCATACCTTGTGTGGGAATCGGAGCCAAGTATCATCCTTCCCCCTCCTGCAAGCATTTCTCTTGCATACTGATGTATAACTGCCTGATGAGGCGGAACATATACGCCGCCGTACTTCTTTGCACAGGTAAGACCAAACATGTGGTCATCCTCATTTATTGTACCGCCTACTGCGCAAAGGCTGTTATGGCAGTTTGTAAGGACATATGGAATCGGAAATCTTGTAAGTCCTGACGCTCTTGCCGTCTGTATTATACCTACGAAGGTTATATCATGTGACGTAAGCTTATCAAATTTTATCATAAGCTTATCCATATTTCCTGATGTGTTATGATTTTTAAGTATTCCGTATGCTATTGTATTTTTGGCTGCATCTTCTCTTGATACTGATTTTCCAAGCCTGCTTTCCAGCACCGCATCAGTGTCTCCGTTTACCTCCACCACGTCGGCTCCGTTTAAGAGAAATGCTCCGCCTTCGCTTAACTTAATCATTATTTTCTCCATTCCTGCGCTCTGCCTGTCAGGGGAATATTTTTGTATTCCGCCTTATAAATTTTCCTCAAGACATACGCACATTTATTTTTGTTTATACTTACCGAAAGACGCAGATGCTTTGACACCTGCGTCTTTATATTTGTACCATATTTTCAATGATTATTCAAGGGTTATTCTTGGCAATATACATTTCAAAATTCTAAAACGAGCGCCTCAAAAGGTCTTAAATGTATATTCAGCCTGTATGGAAGCTTATCACACTCCTCCTTTACAGCCTTGTATTTAACCGTAGGCTCCAGCTTTTCTTCGTCACATCTGGCAAGATATACTCCCAACGTATCCTCCTCCGTGGTTTCTGAATAGCTTGAAAGCACCTGCTTATAAACCCCTTCTTTTGGAACTCCTACACAATAGTCCGGCCTGTCTATAGGCGTAAAGTTGCATATAAACAGCAATGCTCCCTTATAATCCTTCGGCGTTCTTCGGATAAAGCTGAATATGCTTCTGTCTGCGTCATCGGCATTTACCCACTCAAAGCTTCTTCCGTCGCTGTCATACTTATATAGCGCCGGATATTTTTTATACATGGTAAGGAGCCTGTGTACATACTCCTTCATTTCCATATGAAGAGGCTCGTTTAAAAGATACCATTCTATCTCCTTGGCCTCGCTCCACTCATGTATCATGGCAAACTCCTGTCCCATAAACAAAAGCTTCTTGCCTGGATGTCCAAACATAAAGGTATACGCTCCCTTAAGATTTGCAAACTTATCTACAGTGTAGCCCGGCATTTTATTTATCATTGAACACTTTAAATGCACCACCTCGTCATGGGAAAGCACCAGTATGTAATTTTCGCTGTTGGCATAGGTTAAGCTAAAGGTTGCCTTATTATGGTTTCCCTTCCTGAACAACGGGTCTGCCTTCATATATTCAAGGAAGTCATTCATCCATCCCATATTCCACTTAAATGAAAATCCTAAGCCTCCCTTTTCCACGTCTCCCGTCACCATAGGGAATGCCGTTGATTCCTCAGCTATAACAAAAGCTCTCTTTTGACGCTTTTTCATAATACTGTTTAAATGCTTTAGAAATTCTATAGCCTCAAGGTTTTTATTGTCTCCGTACTTATTTCTTACCCAGTCTCCGTCTCTTCTTCCATAATCAAGATACAGCATAGACGCAACTGCGTCTACCCTAAGACCGTCTATATGATACTTATCAATCCAGAACAGGGCATTTGCTATAAGAAAGCCCCTTACCTCATTTTTTTCGTAGTTAAACACCTTTGTTCCCCAGTCGGCATGCTCTCCCTTTCTTGGGTCTGGGTACTCATAAAGAGGCGTTCCGTCAAACTCTGCCAGCCCGAATGCGTCCTTTGGGAAATGGGCAGGAACCCAGTCAAGAATAACGCCTATGTCATTTCTATGCATTTTATTTACAAAGTACATAAACTCACTTGGACCGCCGTATCTGGAGGTCGGCGAATAATAGCCTGTCACCTGATAACCCCATGAGCCGTCAAAGGGATGCTCCGCTATTCCCATAAGCTCCACATGGGTATAGCCCATCTCCTTTATATACGGCACCAGTTTATCCGCCAATGTCTTATAATCTAAGAAGCCGTCCTCACCTCTGCTGTAATCCTTTTTCCATGAGCCAAGATGAACTTCATATATTGCCATAGGTCTTTCAGAATGATTTACTTTTTCCTGCTTTTCAATCCATCTTGAATCACTCCACTTAAAATGGTCAATATCAGCTATCTTAGACGCTGTACCCGGTCTAAGCTCACTGTGAAAGGCATAGGGGTCTGCCTTATATAACAGACGCCCGTCTCTTGTCCTTATAACGTATTTATACATATCCCATTTTTTTGCATTTGGAATAAAGGCCTCCCATATGCCGGATGTTCCAAGCTCCTCCATTATATTGACATTCATATCCCATTGGTTAAATTCCCCTATAACACTTACTCCCACTGCGTTAGGCGCCCAAACGGCAAAATATACGCCCTTTTTCCCGTCAATTTCTGCAAAATGTGCACCCATTTTATTGTATATCTCATAATGGTTTCCCTCTGCAAAAACGTATCTGTCAGCTTCCGTAATAAAGTTCATTAGTTCTACCTCCAAAGTAACATAATTTGATATCTTTTATTATCACGTCTCATAAATATCAAAAAGATAATCCTACGGCAATTATACCATAAGACTATCTTTTTTTCTACATTTATATCCCTTTTTCCAAAATTTTTATACAATCGGTCATTTTTAAAAAACAATACCGGACAAAATATAATTATTATGACAATGCAAGTATTGGAAGCCTTTAATTTCTTACCACAAATTCATTAAGCCTGCTGTTTCTTCCATATGTATATCCTGCATATATCTCCTGACTGTTTTCCATCAGCTTCTGTCCGTTCTCATCCTTGCCTGCAATATCCTCATAGGCTTCCCCTATGCTTTTCATGACATTTATTCCGCTTTCAAGATTTTCATCCGTATATGCTGCGTTTGCATGTATAAGTACTCTCTTTACATACATATAAAGACTTAACAGATTTCCTGATATGGGATATTTCATATCGAGGCTTGACGATAAATTATCTACAAAATCCATGGCCTTTTTTATATAGAAGGAAAACATTTTTTTGTCGCCTTCCTTTAATGATGACCTTGCATCCTGCATATATTCCGCTGCAATCTCGCAGGTTATAGCTACAAGCTGACCTCTTGAGCTTTGCGATATACGCACTGCATATTCATTTATCCTTTCCTTATTCATACATCCTCCTGCTTATTACTGTAAAAGCTGCAGCACCTTATCTGTCATCTGATTTGCATGGGCAAGCATAGACGTGGCTGCCTGTGTCATAACATTATATGTAGTATACTTTGTCATTTCATCTGCCATGTCAACGTCCTCTATTCTTGAAAGGGATGCCGTCATATTTTCCTCTGTAATCTCCAATGAAGATACCGTATGCTCCATTCTATTCTGATATGCGCCTATTGTGGAACGTATCTCTGAAATGCGGTTAATAGCGTCATTTGAAATAGTTATAGCCTCTCCGCAGCCTCGTGAAGTAAGTGCATTTATTTTATCCAGTCCTAAGCTTTTTGCGCTAACCTCCGGTATCTCTATATCAAGCTCCTGATACTCGTTGGCTCCTACCTGTATAGTCATAGGTCCTACGTCAGTCACTCCAAGGCTTATTCTCTGTGCAGCCGTCGTTCCCATATTGTCGCCTATCTGTATTCTCATCTCAAAGCCGTTATAATCCTTTACGGTAACCTCTCTTCCTGAAACCGTACATGATGCCGATGCGCTGAATAATGAGTTGTCTGTTTTGACATATAAATCTGCAGAGCCATCTTGTCCTTCAACCCTTACATCCTTATCAGGAAGTCCAAGCTCTGCCGCCATTTCTTCACTGGTAGATATTTCAACGGTTTCCTCTGAGCCATACCTCTCCTGTGTAAATGTAAACACTGCGCTTGACGTAAGGCTTCCTGTATATGATATGCTTAAATCGGTTTTATCCCCTGCCTTTACAAGCTTTTCATATACATCCTGAAGTGAATCATTCTCTGAAAGCTCTACCTTTGCTCCGTTTAATACAAAGGAACCGTTTGGTATGTTTCCGTCGGTAAGTGCGCCTAATGAAAACGATGCCTGTGTTGCAGTATCCTGATACATAATCATGTAATCTCCGGCCGGAACCGTGCTTGACACATACGTTATATCCGCATAATCTACGGCAGAATATGTTCTTCTTGCAAATGTTCCGTCAAGCAATGTCTGGGTATTAAAATCAGTATCCTTTGCAACTCTGTCTATCTCGTCTCTTATCTGCGCTATTTCATCCATAATGGCTACCCTGTCATCATCAGAATTCGTATCTGACGCGCCCTGAACTGACAGCTCATTTAATCTCTGAAGCATTGAATGTATCTCCGTAAGCGCTCCCTCTGCCGTCTCCACCACTGATATACCGTCATTTGTATTCTGTGTAGCCCTGTCAAGATTTCTTATCTGCGCTTTCATTTTTACCGAAAGAGATGCTCCTACCGGATTATCCTTTATATTTAACAGCTTATTTCCTGATGACAGCTTTTCAAGTGATGATGCTAATTTACTGTCTGTGGTATTAAGCTGATAGCATGCCCTTAGCGCCGCCACGTTTGTGTTTATTCTCATATTGTACCTCCATTTTCTAATAACCTTAGCCTACATTATTTATCGGCAGTCTTCCAAAATCCTTAAGCATTTTTAAAAAGCTTTTGGAAACATCATATAGCTGTCTGTCAGTATAAGACTCTCTTTCACCTATACTTTCTGCTGCCGTAAGCTGCCACTCTTTCACACCTTCTGCAAATTCCTTTTCAAGGCTTTCATTGCTGCATACAATATATCCTGTCAGCTTTCCTTCACTTACGGTTATATTTGCCTCTACCTTTCCCGTAAGCTTATCATTTGCAGATATTTTTATATTATTTTCCTTTGCCCCCTTATGTGAAAACTTTACCTTTACAAGCACCATCTCTCCATCCATGTCCATTGGTATATGATAACACCTGTTTTCAGCTGCCTTAGCCATAAACCTTGCCACATTATAAATTCCCTTATATTTAAGACTTTCTATGCTTTCCGTTTCCATTTCCTTCTCTGCAATGGCCAGAGTCTCATTCATTAAATCCTTATATCCGGCGGCGGCTTCCTGCTCCCCTTCAAGACTGTCTAAAAGCTTCTGCTCCCCGTTTATCTCATTCTTAAAATACGCGCTTATATCTTTGTTTTTTTTCATAAGCCTTGACAGAGCCGACAGATTTTCCATACTAGGCGCCATGCCGCTGTCAAGTAAATCGTATACCATCTCCTCTGTATATTCTGCGGCGTCACCAAATATTTCATTAAGTCTGTAGGTCTCATAGCCGTTATTTAACGCTTTTACTCTCTCCTGCTCGTCATATGACGCATATGTCTGCCACATTTTGTCTATATCTTCATCTAAAAGCTTTTCCGGTGATACGCTTCCCCTGCCGCCGTGGATGCCCTCGAGTATATCTGAAAGCTTATTCTTTATAAGCCTTCCCTGATAATATCCTGTATTATCATTGACGGTAGTGGAATTTCCATATTTTGACCTTGATTTTTCCGCCGATAATAAATTGCCAAGTGTCAGCGCTGCACCTTCGCTTAAAACAGCGCCTACGGCTCTTGTATCTGCCTTTTCTATTGTTTTTATGGCGCGGTACAGTTCTATAAATGCCTGTCTCTCCTCCCTTGTAACGGCTCCGGTTTTTTCAAGCTTCCACAGATATTTGCTGTACTCTTCATTTTCGTCGGCTCCTATCTGAGCGTTTATCTGCTCCAACCTTTCATTTAATGTCTCTATGTTTTCATCCAGTGGATTTATATTATTTTCTATAAGATATGATGCTGTTTTCGGCGTAATATTTTTTATAACCCTGTCTACCTCTGTTGTTTTTTCAGCCATCATAAGTATGCTTTCCCTGTTTATCTCCATAGAATTATAACCCAGCACCCTTACCGCCCTTCTGTATACGTCGTTAGCCGTAAGTCCTGCCTCCTCTATAAGATTATCCGCATTACCAAATGCTTTTTTAATGCTGTCGCCTAAATCGCCTCTTACCTGTGTTCCGACCGCCTCATATGTTTCTCCTGCTTTTTCATATGCAAGCCTTTGACGGATTCCTTCATTATATATATTATGTACGGTAAACTGCTCACTGCTTTCAACCACAGTACCTACTGCCGAAACAGGAAGCCCTGTAAGCTGTCCCATTATCTCCATTACGTTTGTAAGCCCGGACACCCTTTCATCTGTGGGCTCATTAAAAAATACGGAATTGTATAAGTTGTCCTCCTCTCTTATTTCCTTTACCATGTACTCTATATCTGTATATGTTACATCCACGCCAAGCTTCTCCATAATCATGGCTCCTGCCATGGTCATCACTGCCTTTGCCTGATTGAGAAGATTTAATATCTGGTTTCTTCTTCTGTTATTTTCTTTATTATTTCCGACGCTTCTATCATTATTAGGACTCTTATCATTCTCGTTCTTTACATTTTTGCCCCTCTCGCTTTTTACATAGTTCTCCGGTGTATTGTCACTGTTTCCCCGGATATAATCCATATATTTTTTCAGATTGGCAACGTTAAGGGTGAGGTCGTTATCAGCTATATATTGCGCTGCGCCGTCATCTGCCTTTTGTATAATGTCAACTGCTTCCTGAGCCTTTTCTGCATCAATCCAGCCTTCCGTCATATATGCATTTTCAAAGGCCTCCCCAAAGACATTTGCCAAAACCATATTTGCCTTTACGCTTTCCATATCCCTTGCATCAGGCGCTTCTATTTCCTTTAGCTTTATGTACTTTACAAGGCTGTCCGTTGTAAGGGGTATGTCTCTTTCCAGCAGCCACTTTGCTGCTCCTAAAGAATTTTCATCTGCCTCTATACCGTTTTTTTCCAAAAACTTTTCTACCTGAGGCAAAAGCTGCTCCCACTGCTCATCAGGCATACTTGCGCCTTCTGTGCCTGAGAGAGCGCCCTCCTTAGCATGAACTGCCATATAAACATTTTTTACGGTTGGCTCAAGATTATTTTTTAACATATATTCCTTTGCGCCGTCATCTATATAATCTATACTCTCTGTCATTTTCATGCTGCTTGCAAGAGCCGGTGATTTTATTACCTTATCTATTTTTTCCTGACTGACATTAAGAGATGATGAATTTTCTTTCCCGTAGGCTGCAAGCTGTATCTGTATCCGCTCATATACCGTGACAAGTATGCCCATATCTTCCTTATCGGCAGTTATTCCAAGCTCTGCAAAAGCTGAATAATCCTCCTTGGTCACAAGATTCTTAAGAGTGTCTATGGCAGAATTAAGAAAGTCCATAATGCTTTCATTTTCTTCCGCAATAGAAGCCGACAATTCTTTTGTACCATCTGTTATGTTAGATTCCTTATCATATCCGAAAAATCCGTCCTGATTTTCATTAAGCTTTTGGTAATTTACCGGACATATATTTTGCGAAATGTTTCCCTTCTCCTTATCTGCCATTCCGACAGACTGAAAGAAATTCTTATATGCCTGTGCATATTTTTCCTGCGCATATTTTTCTATGTTTATGTTCATTTATTTTTACCGCCTTTACATAATTGTATTTCATATTTTTATATATCGGCAATTTCTTCTCCGTTCTTAATTGACATACAGGCCTTAGCCTCCTCGTCCTTCATCTGGTTAAGCAATATTTTATATCTGAGCTGTAATGCATTCAGCTCATAAATGCAGCAGTCTATCATATCAGGCTCTACCACGTAGGACAAATTTGCATACAGCGCGTCAATATCATCTCTTGCCGCCTTAAGCTCTGCCATTAGCTCCGCTCTTTTTTCTGCTATTAAATCCTCCTCGCTTTTCTTATCCTTAAAAAACAACCTCATTTTTTCAGTCCTTTCCCAAATAATATAGCTTACCTGCACATTACAATTATGTTCATTATATGATTATTTATTCCAAAAAATGTATTTATTATCAGGTTTTTTCCATAAAACGCTTGAATATTAAAACAACAAAATATAAAATATCGGGTGCAAATGCCTTTGTAATTTTATTTACCATATTAAAAAATACTATTATAATGACCTTACTTCAAGATTTTGTATCTGTTCACTATCCGCCCTGATTAATGTCAGGAGGTGAAGCTTCAGATGAATGATGGACTTGTTGCCATTGTAGATTCTGAGGAAGATTACGCTGTCAAGCTGGCAGATTATTTCAATGCAAAAAGCGGTCTGGGTTACAATGTTCAGGTTTTCACCAACATATACTCCTATTTAGAATTTGACAAAAATAACTATACTGATATATTAATTATATCATATATTTATGGGGATTATTTATCCGACCTTTTACATACAAGACAGATATATATTTTATCTGAAAATTCTGTAGATATAACTCTTTCGGAATTTGTTTCTATATATAAATATCAGTCAACGGATAATATTATCAGAGAAGTCATGACTAATTATTCTGCCGCATCATCTGTAAATTCATTTCTTTCTGTAAAAAATGCCTGCTCAAAAATTTACAGCGTATATTCCCCCGTAAAAAGATGTGGTAAAACAACCTTTGCGCTTACAATGGGCTGTCTTTTATCCAAAGAGGAAAGTACCTTGTTCCTGACTCTTGAGGAATATTCCGGACTGTCATTTTATACCGGTACGGCTTACTCAGGTGATTTATCAGACCTTCTTTATTTCTACAGGCAAAATCCATATAATCTTGACAAAAAATTATTGGCTCTTTCCCATTCTCTGCACAATTTAGATTTTATTCCTCCCATACGTTTTTCTTCAGATTTCAAATGTATGAGCAGCAGCGACTGGCTTAATCTTTTTAGCGCCATTGCTTCTCTTGGAGTATATAAAAATATTATTTTGGATTTATCCGACAGCTCAGTGGATATTTTCCCTCTGTTTGATTTATCTGATATTATATATTTTCCTGTTTTAAAGGATTCTTTATCTATGGAAAAGATTAATAATTTTAACAATGTCATAAGATTACTTGGAAAGGATAATCTGTTTGAAAAAATTAAGGAGGTACTGCTTCCTGCTTTTGAATTATCAAAATCAGATAGTTCCCATGAAGCCGCCGAGTCTTTTTACGGTCTGCTATATGGTTCATATGGCTCCAGCATATGGAATATTATTAAAAATAATGAATGATAACTTATTTCAAGCTATTAGAAATGCTTTAATTTCTAAAATTGATTTTACTCAAAACGCGGATAATGATGAGATACATGCTCTTATAGACGAGGAGCTTCTTGAGGCTTCAAGAAAAACTTATATTTCTCTTGAAAATCGTCTTTCTCTAAGTAAAGAGCTCTTTAACTCAATAAGAGGGCTTGACATTTTAGAGGATTTCCTGAACGATGACTCCATAACGGAAATCATGGTTAATGGCTATAATCATATTTTTTTAGAAAGAAACGGACGTATATTTGATTCCGGCAAAAGCTTTTCTTCCCCCGAAAAGCTTTCAGACATAGTACAGCAGATTGTCGCTGCCTCAAACAAGCGTGTTAATCAGTCCTCTCCTATTGTGGACACAAGACTTGCGGACGGCTCCAGAGTAAATATTGTACTGAATCCTATTTCCCTTGATGGACCTGCACTTACTATAAGACGTTTTCCAAAAATTCCTCTAGCCATGGAAAACCTTATAGAAACAGGCTCCATCACCAAGGATGCCGCCCATACCCTAAAGCAGCTTGTAAAATCACGCTACAACATATTTATCAGCGGCAGTACAGGCTCCGGTAAAACCACATTTTTAAATATATTATCCGGCTTCATACCACCCTTGGAAAGAGTTATAACCATTGAGGATTCTGCCGAGCTTCAGCTTTATCACCTTAAAAACCTTATAAGGCTTGAGGCAAGGCAGGCAAACGAGGAGGGTGCAAATATGATTACCATACGTGACCTTATAAGGACAAGTCTTCGTATGCGGCCTGACAGAATAGTCGTCGGCGAAGTAAGGGGCTTTGAGGCTCTTGATATGCTGCAGGCAATGTGTACAGGACACGACGGAAGCCTGTCTACCGGTCACGGAAATAATCCAAAGGATATGCTTACCCGATTGGAGACTATGATTCTTATGGGCATTGACATTCCAAGCCACGCCGTAAGAAATCAAATCGTTTCAGGAATCGACATTATGGTTCATCTGGGAAGGCTTCGTGACGGCTCAAGACATATTATAAGTATCTCGGAATTACTTGACTGTCACGAGTCTGACTTCCTTCTCAATCCCCTCTATGAGTTTAAGGAGACAGGCGAGACTGAAAACGGCAAAGTTTTAGGATTTTTGGAAAGAACCAGAAACAAGCTTAAAAACACTTTTAAATTACATGCCGCCGGCATAAAGGAGTCTGAATTATGAGCTTAACAGATTATACCAGCTACAGATTGTCAGTAAAGGAATATATTTTCTATGGTATATTGGGAATGTCAGTTATTTTAGTAATATCTTATTTATTTTATCATTCCCTTATTCCTGCGGCGCTTTTCCTGCCCCTTTCCTATCTTTATTTTAAGCAGGTAAGCCGCCGTCTTTACAGCAAACGCTGTAATAAGCTGTGCAGGCAATTTAAGGACTCCCTGGTCTCTCTGTCGGCCTCCTTAGAGGCAGGCTGCTCCATTGAAAATGCCGTATGGGAAGCATATCTTGAAATATCAGTATTATATTCAAGAAATTCATATATGGCAGGCGAGCTTATCTCCATATATAATCAGCTACAGCTTTCCATTCCCGTTGAGGAGGCATTTTCAAACCTGGCAGCCAGAACAGACGTGGATGATATACTTACTTTCTGCGAAATATTAAAAATTTCTAAGCGTACTGACGGAAATCTGGTTTCCATCATACGCTCAACCGCCAGTACCATTGAGGAAAAATTTGAAATCAGACGGGAAATAAGTACAAACATAAACGGAAAAAAATTTGAGCAGCTTATTATGTCTGTAATGCCTATACTTATTATTATTTATATAAAGCTAACCTCTCCGGATTTTTTTAATCCTCTTTACGGCAACATTGCAGGTATTGCCTTTGTAACAATATGTCTTTTAGTATATGGCTTTTCCATATACTTATCACTTAAAATAATAAAAATTGAGGTGTAGTATGATATTTATATACTTTATTATGTTATCAATAGTTATCACTCTTACCATTGCCTTAAGAAAGTATCATATCGATTTTAAAAAACATTTAAAAAAACATGAGCATCCCTTTAGCTTTCTTTATGGACTGTGTTTTTTCCTGACGGATACATATGTTAAAGCATATAACAAAATAAAACCAAACGGCCCGGAGCCTTTTCACTCCTTAAAAAGCAAAATGCATATGCTTTATCCCGGAAAAAACATTTCCGAAATGCTTTATATTTCTTTGGCAAAACGAATGGCTGCCGGCATTGCCGTATTTATATTTTTTATGAGCGCAGGCTTAATATATTCTGTCAGCGTGCTTCTGGGCAATAAAAATGTAACCGAGCTTTCCAGACCAAACGACGGCTCAGATTCTGTTACTTATACCCTTATAGCTGATACTAACGATACTACGGAGCAAATAGAGGTTGATATTTCAAAAAAAATGTATGAATATAGTGAGATTATCACGCTTTTTGACAAATATAGGGAGGATATAATTACAGCTATGCTTGGAGAAAATACTTCCTCTGAATACGTCACAAAGCCCTTAAGCTTTCCTTCCTCCATAGGAGATGAAGCAATATCTCTTTCATGGCAGCCTGAGAATTTGTCCTTTATAGATTTAAACGGAGAGCTTATATATGAAAACATATCCTCTGAAGGAACTCACACCTGTGTCTATATCACCATGAAGCTTTCCGATGTGGAGGCTACCCTTATGGCCGGCGTTATTTTATATCCTGACCGCTCTGACCGCTCCTCCCTGCTTCATGCTGAGATTATGAGCTATATTAATGAAAATAACAGCCCCTACAGCAGTACTGTATCCCTTCCTTCTAATATTTCCGGCTCCGACGTAGCCTTTTTTCTTCCGGATAATAACAGTAATCTGATATTTTTTCCGATAGGTATAATTACATGTATTATATTGCTTTTTGCCTCATGTAAAGAGCTTAATTCCAAAGTCAGGTTTCGAAATAATCAAATGCTTTCCGACTATCCTGAAATAGTTTCAAAGCTTCTGCTTTTGTCAAATGCAGGCTTAAATATACGAAATGCATTTAAAAAAATAACAGAAGATTATTATAAGGGACTGTCAGCAAATGATATTCCTCATTATGCATATGAGGAGCTTTCAATTACATTAAACTCTCTTAACAGCGGAAAATCTGAAGCTACCGCTTATACCGAATATGGAAAAAGATGCCGTCTTATGCCATATATGAAGCTTGGCTCCCTTTTAGAACAAAACCTAAATAAGGGCGCTAAGGAAATGCGGTTTCAGCTTGGAAGCGAGGTTAAAAATGCCTTTCAAAATTATAAGTCGGAAACCATAACTAAATCAAAGCAGGCGGAAACAAAGCTTATTTTTCCAATGCTTCTTATACTTATAGTTATAATGCTTCTCATAATGGTTCCGGCCTTTATGAATATGTAATCTTATCCGGTAACGGTGCCCTTTAAAACATTAAAAATTATATAAGGAGAGATATATGAATAAACTCTATGAAAAACTTAATACTGCAAAAATTCATCTTTTATGCTGTCTTAAAAATATAAATACAAACAATAAAGGCATGGGAGTTATTGAAATTGTCCTTATTATACTTGTGCTCGTAGGCCTTGTAATTATTTTCAGAAGTCAGATAACAGCTATAATAACAAATGTTTTTTCTAAGGTAACAAAGGAGATAAATGGATTTTAACTATACCGGATATAAAGGCAGCATAACTGTCTATCTTGCCCTTACCCTTACCATAATATTGTCCCTGCTTTTCTGCGTTATAGAATCCGCAAGAATCTCTTCCTTAAAAACACGCTCCAAAGCAATCTCATATATGGCGGCAGATTCCGCCTTTGGAGAATTTGCGCGGCCTCTTTTTGAAAAATACGGTTTATTCGGCGTTTTCTCAACGGAGGAGGATTTTCTTACAGACATTAAAAACTACGCCGTTAAAAACAGCTCCCCCGGCAATATAACCTTTAATACTTCCTTTAGCCTCCTTAACCTGAAGCTTAAGGACATCAGCTATAATAATATTTATCACCTTACGGATAACGACGGGCTTTTTTTCGCCAGTCAGGCAACCGCCTATGAAAAATACCGTATTATTGCCGGGAAGCTAAAGGAATTTACAGGCTTAAACGACGCTGTTACAAAAGGCAGCCTTAATACTCCGGCATATATAGATGAAAACGGCGCCTATATTGATAATAAGAGTCTTTCCGTTCTTAACGATATGTCCGGCTCCAAAAGCTCATTATACAAGGACAGCTCTTATTCCTCCGCTAAAAGCCTTGAAGAAAATATTGCTTCTAAGGTGGCTAATCTGCTTAAAAGCAACCTGCTTTTATTTTTTATAGATGACGGCTATACTATATCCCACACTGCATTGGCTGATGAAACAAAAGAAACGCTTCCCTCCCATATATGCGTTTTATCTGAGGAGGCCAGAGCAATACAGGCAGGAAGCATATCTGACTTTATCACTGCTGCCGTTGACAAGGGACTTTTTGCAAGCTACATAAACAGCAGCTTCAGCTCATATGCTGATACGTCGGTAAATACTGCTTTATCTTTAAAATATCAGCGCGAATATATTTTATCAGGGTTAAGCGCTGACGACGATAATCTTTTATCCGCCGCCCTTTCAATTATATCCTTAAGGGCTGCCTTTAACCTTACCTATCTGTTAACGGATGCTCCAAAGCGGGATGCCGCTGTTAATCTTGCAAATTCCATAACCTTTTACACTCCTTTTGCATCACAGCTTGCCGCATTTACAATTCTCAGCCTTTGGTCATATGCGGAGGCTATTATTGATACAAGGGATTTATTTCACGGACAAAAGGTTCCTCTTATGAAAACAGCAGATACATGGACCTTGTCCTTAGAAGGTATTTTAACTCTGGGAAAATCAACCGAATCAAAAAATGACGGCAGCTCAGGATATACTTATGATGAATATCTTAATATGTGTCTTTTTATTATGGAGCCTTTTACAATGTATTACAGATGTATGGATTTAATACAGCTTGATATGTGTGAAAATATAAATCCTGATTTTCATATGAATTCCTGTATTGTAGCCTCTGACATACATTTATTATATGAAGCCAAGCCTTTGTTTTCATCAGTTATTTTGTTGGCGTCACCTGATATATATACATTTTCCGTAGACACTCTTTATGGATATGATTGACACTTCATTTACAAAGAAAAAGGAGGAAAATAAAAATGCTCTTCGGCATAAAAACAACATATATTTTTCGTAGTCTGGCAGATTTTACTGTATTTAACTGTAAAGACAGGTGTTCTCACCTTTTAAAATATGTCCGGAGAGCATTTTTATTTTCCTCCCGCAAAGGCTCCCTTACGCTTGAGGCTGCCATAGCGCTGCCGTTATATATGTTTTTTCTTATTGCCATATTATACATATTGAATATTCTCCACATACAAAATGTATTTCAGGCGGCAATGGAGGAGGCGTCGCGAAAAATAAATTCCTATGCATATGTGGCAGAACAGTTTGAGGAATTAAAGGAGGAGGAAAGAGCTGCCGTCGGCTCCCAAGACCCAGGCTTTGTTTTAAATCTTGCTAAACATCAGATTAGTAAAATCACTATAAGAAACAGCTTTTTTACTGAGCAGATAAAAAATATTGCTGACAGCTCATATATTAAGAACGGCTCTAAGGGAATTATAATATCCCTTGGAGGAAACGATTTATCAGAATATATTGACTTTAATATTTCATATATGGTACAGCTCCCATTTCTTCCATCCGGCATTTTTTACATTCCCATAACCCAACGCTGCTATTTTAAGCCATTTGTGGGAACGGATATAACTGAAAAAAAGGGCGGCTACTGCGAATATGTATATATTACCGCCACAGGCTCCGTATACCATACTACTCCATACTGCACATATCTTAACAGATATTATGACGTTATTACAGATGAGCAGCTTAATGTCACATGGGATACGGCAGAAGGCTATCATGCCTGTCCTCATTGCGCCTACGACCAGCCTATAGGGCCTGCATCCTTCTTATGCCCCGGTAGAAATGTTTATCATAACCGGACAGACTGTATTTATATTGAAACCTTTGTATATAAGATACCTAAAGACCAAACCGGAATTATGCCTATGTGCAGCCGGTGTAAAAAGGGAGTTAAATAATGACAGTATTTATATTAACCGGCTTTTATCTCGCCTTATGCTCCTACACAGATATAAAATATAAAAAAATAAATGTTTTATTTTCCGCTGTTATGGGATTAATAGGACTTATCAGCTCTATGTATGGCTTATTTGACCTTAATTTTTTTAATTATAAATTCTGTTGTCTTTCCGAACACTCTTCCTTTTTTTCTCTTGGGGTCAGTCTTTTAATAAGTATATTTATGCTGATTATCTCAATACTGACAAAAGGAGCCTTTGGAACAGGAGATTGTATTATGTCGGTCTCCCTAGCGTGCTTTTTGTCTCCATACCACCTTATAGCCGTACTTATATATGGATTCTTTTTCACCGGAATTGCGGCTTTATTTCTTCTCTTTGCAAAAAAACATTCCCGCAGGGACACTATTTGTTTTGCCCCGTTTTTGTTAATCAGTCATATATGTTATTTTTTGCTGTATACATTATAGCCTGATAAATTCAGCAACCCGTACTTTTATGTAAAGTTATTGACTTATATTTACTAAAAGTTATTAACTTGCATTTATTAAAATTTGCCACCTGAATATTTGTTACCACAGCAATGTTTTATAAAATTTTAAGAAAGGAAAAATGCCGCTGCCATTTATATTTTCCGGCATACCTGCATTATCAACGTAATATGAAAACTATTGAAGCCGCATATATTATGCCTGTTGTTTTTATCATAACTGCAATTTCCATTACAATCTCCTTTAAGCTCCATGACAGAGCCGTATCCTACGCCGTGTCCTATGGAATACTTACTGACCAGGCAGCCTCACTGGAAAATAAAGAATATAATCCTAAGGCCGGATACACTAAGAGAGAGGTTTCAGATAAAATATCCAAACTTCTTCTGACTTCTGACAAGACATCCTTTTCCGTTTGCCTTTCAGGAGATTCGCTATATATTGCAAATAACAGCCGGCAAAACAGCACGCCTGCATTTTTTTCCGGCTTTGAAAGATGCGACACTATAAGAAAGGAGAGCATGTTTATTATAAACCTGCTGAAAAATACAGATTAAATGAATACATCATATAAAAAGGTTTTAAATAAAAGCAAGCTTATATTATCAGATTTTGATACTGATAATTTTTCACAGAGCTATTTGATAAAAATGCTTATAAACAACAATATTTCCGGCTTGCTTCCCACAGAGCTTAATCTGGTAAACTCAAATCCTGTCATGTCCTATGACATAACGTCAAAACATTCCGTCATGTCTGTTCTTGAAAATAAAAAGGTAGATTACCCTCTTTTTTCTTCCATTATGCAGGGACTTCACAGGCTTTGCTACACCCTTAATAATTTTATGCTTGACAGCTGCTACCTGCTTTTGTCTCCGGAATATATTTTTCTTGACGGAGAGATGCAGCAGGCATATTTCTGCTATTGTCCTGTATGCGAGAATAACAATACATATTCCCTTTCGATGCAGCTAAGAATTTTTTTGGAATATATTATTTCAAAGATAAATTATGATGATAGGGATTGTGTGGCTCATGTCTATTCCCTTCATCAGAAATGCATAGAGGATAATCTTTGTGTTGACGATTTAATATACACAAATGTAATATCAGAAAAAGCTCCTGATAATAATATTAAAGAAGCATCTGCAGTTATTTTAACAGACAATATCAATTCTTTATCTGACAGCGCCTCCTTTGATAATGAAACACAGGGCAGCTCTTATAATGATATATTTATAAATGATAGTTCTCATTTTAATATATGTGGTTTTCCATCAGGAATATTTTTTATTATTGCATTGCTTGGAATAATATCCCTATTCACAATAATATTAGGAGCTTATATGTATTTTATAAAAAATGCCGTCTCCTCTGCTCTTGCTATATTTATATGTATGTTCGGACCGGCGATTTTTCTTTTATTCCTGCCTTCTGCTTTAAGAAAACGAAATAAAAAAGAAAATCCTTTTTCTTCTAAGGATGTCAGCCCTGATTTAAAAAGCCCTTCCGTTCATATTATGCCTATAGGTGAAACAGTTCTTATAAACTCCAACGCAACATTATCAGTACCCCATCTTGTATATAACGGAAATGATTTCAGCGAAGATATAGAACTTACAACCTTTCCCTTTACTATAGGCAAGCTTTCTGATTCAGCAAATTACATAATGGATAATGCTCTTATAAGCCGGCTCCACGCCAGATTTTACTTTAAAGAGGAAAGTTATTATGTTGAGGACCTAAATTCATCAAACGGCACATATGTAAACAATAATCCTCTTTCTCCACACACTATGACTGAAATATACGATGGAGATTACATAACCTTTTCTCATCTTACATATATATTTAAACTGTGCTAATGCTTGAAAATCACCTTTTCTAATGCTATACTTATTCTAAACATATGATTTGGGAGATTTTTATGATAAATAAAAATGCAATAGAGCTTTTAGTTAAAAGGAGATTTAGATACATTGGATGTAATCAGCCAGATATAGGCATATTTTTTAAACCTGAGGAGCCGGACAATTTAGACGTATGTGTCCTTGCAAATTTTACAGACGGTCATATTTACTCCTCCTGGCAGCTTACAAACATCTATAAGGAAATAGAGAGAAAATTTATCTTTAACGGGTATAGAAATATTAACTGTCACTTTATTATATTTACTGACAATATTAACCGTGACAGACTGCTTATGGAATCTAATTTAAGCCTTTGGTTTGCAGACACCCTTCTTGGCCGTGTTATGATATATGAAAATCAGCCCGAGGATTTTCACTCCATAAAAAATGAATTAGAAAAAATAATTTTACCATCCAAAGCAAACACAAAAGGTAATATAAAATTTGTTCCAACTATGACTATTGCGTTAATTATTATTAATGTTATTGTTTTTATAATAATGGAAGCTTTAGGAGATACAAACAGCTCCTCCTTTATGGAAAAGCACGGCGCCATGTCGTGGAGACTTTTATTTGAGGAGCATGAGGTTTTCCGGTTAATAACCTGTGTCTTTTTACATTTTGGTATTGAGCATCTTTTCAACAATATGATTACGCTTGCAGTGATAGGAAATGAGGTTGAACATATACTTGGGCATACAAAATTTATTATAATATATACATTAAGCGGAATTGGCGCCAGTTTTATTTCTGCCCTATACAACATGAACGTAAACCACGAGCTTTACGTTATATCTGCCGGGGCCTCAGGCGCTATATTTGGCATACTCGGTTCCCTACTTGTCACATCCCTTCTTTACCGGAATATAAGGCTCCATATTAATCCTGCAAATATTGTGATTATAGCTGTTCTATCAGTGTTAAACGGATATATGAATTACGGAATAGATAATATAGCTCACATTGGCGGATTATTATTTGGAATTATTATTACTTTTATTTCTTGCTTATGTACAAAAAGTGTAATAAAATAATAAGGTACAGCATATACTAATTATTCATGGCGATATATCCGGATATTAAATAAATGATGTACCAACACAATTTTTGAGAAAGGGCATAGATTTATTATGAATATTAATATATATTACGGTGGTCGTGGCGTTATAGAAGACCCTACGCTTTCAGTGTTAAAAAAGATAGAGAGTGTACTTGATGAGCTGCGTGTAAATGTTACAAGATACAATCTCTACGATATGAAAAATTCCATAATGACGCTTCCTCAGACTTTAAAGGATGCTGACGGAATAATATTAGCTGCCAGCGTTGAGTGGAACGGTATCGGTGGTTATCTGCAGCTTTTTCTTGATGCGTGCTGGTTATACGGCGATAAATCAAAAATCAGTCAAATATATATGACTCCTGTTGTCATCTCAACAACCTACGGTGAAAAGGAAGGACTTTTGTCCCTTACAAATGCATGGGAGCTTCTTGGGGGAAAAATATGTCAGGGCTTTTCTGCGTATGTAGAGGATTATATAGACTTTGAAAGCAATGTTTCCTATGGCAGCTATATAGAAAAACGCGCGGAAAATATATACCGTACCATATCCCAGCATATAATGACTCTTCCGTCAAGCAGCCTTGCCATTAAGCAAAACCTTATTCACACTTCTTTGGAGCTTACGCCTCAGGAGGGTGAACAGCTCTCAAAATATGTTTCCGATGATATTTATGTTCAAAAGCAGAAGGAAGATATTGAGGAGCTTGCCTCTTACTTTAAGGGTATCCTTGGGGAGGATGGCTTTGATTCCGAAACTGAATTTATTAAACCATTTAAATCTCAATTTGTTCCTCAGGATAACTTTTCTGCTTCTTATATGCTTATTATTGAAGATAAAAAGAAAACTCTTTATATTAAAGTGGAAAATAAGGATTTATATATAAAGTATGAGAAAAACTCTTCCGCTGATATAGTCGCAAAGCTAAGTCACGAATGTCTCGATAATATTATACGTGGCAGAATGACATTTCAGCGCGCCTTTATGACAGGCGAAATGACTGCAAAGGGTAATTTTAAAACCCTGCGTATGCTTGACCAGGTTTTTGCATTTAACCAGTCCTAAATTTTAAAAGTCAAAGCTCATTAATAAAAAAAGTGTCAAGAGTTTAAACTCTTTGTAAAGCCGAGACTTGCAAATTTGGCAAAGCCAAACTTGTTGCTTGCATGAAGGACTTTCCTATTATATAAAAAAGAAAAGAGGTAATAAAAATGATTAAAGATGATTGCATTTTCTGCAAGATAGCAAACGGTAACATTCCTTCTTATTGTTTATATGAGGATAATTACTTTAAGGTTGTACTTGATATTGAGCCTTCCTCAAAGGGACACGGACTTATTATTCCTAAAAGCCACGCAGATAATCTTTTTATGCTTGATGAGGAAACTGCCTCAAGGGCTCTTATCATCGCCAAAAAAGTATCTCCTGCCATAATGGAGGTTCTCGGCTGCGACGGTATGAATCTTCTTCAGAATAATGGCGAAGCAGCAGGTCAAACCATTAATCATTTTCATATTCATCTTATACCCCGATATAAAAATGATTCCGTCGGAATCAAATGGAATAAAAATTCTCTGAGTAAGGAATGGGCTGAAAAGTTTGTCAGCGACATAAAAGAAAATATAAAATAAAATATAAGGAGAATTATTATGGCAAAAATCTTACTAACAGGCGGCGGCACTGCCGGACATGTAACTCCAAATATAGCTCTCCTTCCATCCTTAAGGGAAATGGGAATGGAGATAAAATACATAGGCTCATATGACGGTATTGAAAAAAAACTTATTGAAGAACAAGGTATAAGCTATGTGGGAATATCCTCTGGAAAATTCAGAAGATATATGTCTGCCAAAAACTTTTCTGACCCATTTCGGGTTATAAAGGGATATAAAGAGGCAAAAAAAATTGTCAGAGAATATAATCCGGATGTTTTATTTTCTAAAGGAGGCTTTGTCAGCGTTCCTGTTGTACTGGCGGCAAAAAAATATAAGGTTCCTGTTATTATACATGAATCGGATATGACTCCCGGTCTTGCAAATAAAATATCAATACCCTATGCCGCAAAAATATGTCACAATTTTCCTGAAACTAAGGAGCATCTTCCTGAAGGAAAAGCTGTTCTTACCGGCTCGCCTATAAGAAAGGAGCTTATGTCCGGAAACAGATTAGCCGGTTTAAATATGTGCGGTTTTTCTGCAAATAAGCCTGTTCTTATGGTAATAGGCGGAAGTCTTGGAGCTGCGGCATTAAATGAAGCTGTCAGAGGCTCCTTAAATGAGTTATTAAAAAAATATCAGATTGTACATCTATGCGGAAAAGGCAAAATTGATGACAGCATAAACGATATAGCCGGCTATAAACAATATGAATATATTAAGGATGAGCTTAAGGATTTGTTTGCCATGTCTGATGTTATTATTTCCCGTGCAGGGGCAAATGCTATCTGTGAAATTCAGGCGTTAAAAAAGCCAAGCATACTTATTCCTTTATCTGCAAGGGCAAGCCGCGGAGACCAGATTTTAAATGCAAATTCATTTAAAAGACAGGGCTTTAGTGAAATTATTCAGGAGGAAGACCTTACGGCAGAGCTTCTTATAACTACTGTAGATAAGGTTTATGAAAATAGAAACAAATATATTTCTGCCATAGAAGCTTCGCCTTGTGTTAATGCTATTGATATTATTATAGGATTGATTAAGGATATTGTGTCCAAAAAATAGAGAGAAGTACAGGCAATTTCTTTGGGCAAGAGAGTGTAAATAAAGTCCATAAGATTTGTTACCGATAACTTACACACTTTATTTTATACTCTCAGGCTTTGCCTGTACTCCTCCGGCTTTTATATTCTTGCTTGGTTTATTTATATTTCAATTACACTTCCATCGCCTTTTCCAATGCTTCCTTTTCTTCTGTTCCCAATGGAATATATGATTCTCCATTTATTATTTCCTTTATATATGTATAACATCCCTCTCTGCTATGCATTGCATTAATTATAAATCCCGAGTTCTCTTTGTTAAGCATAGCCAGCGAAAAACTAAGCTTTCCTCCCATCTCATTAAATGCATCATACTTTACTATACCTACCTTCTGTACGCTAATCTTTAAATTATTAAATATGTCTTCAATTTCAACAGTTTTTTTCTTATTTTCCTCAATAAGCTTATCAACCTGTGAAAATCTTTTTGCCACTGCATCCTCTAAGGACTTACCATCCTTACCTGTCATAAATCTCCTATATTTATCATTTAGCTTTGAAAGCTTAACCAGACAAATAATTGAGATAATTATGGCAGCGATAACAACTAAAAGCAAACCTATAATTATATACGCCGGGTCTATATTTCCTAATCCGATTTTATCTAATAAACTACTACTCATTCTTTTTCCTTTCCGTTCTTACCTTATTTTTTCCATAAGTTCAACTATTCTCTCCAGCTCTGCTACGGAGTAATATTCAATTTCAATTTTACCCTTATCCTTACCCCTTCTATTTATTGAAACCTTCGAACCTACTATTGTCTTTATTTTATCTTCAAGATTTGTATAAATTAAATCGTCATTGTATTTTTCTTTTTCCTTTTTTGGCTTTGGATTGACTACCGCCTTTACCAGCTTTTCTGTTTCTCTGACGCTAAGCTTTTCATCAAATATCCGATTGGCCAATAAAATCTGCTTATCCTTATCTTCTATTGCAAGAAGTGCTCTTGCATGACCGCTTGTAATCATTTCATCAATAACCATCTGCTGAACTTCGTCTGCAAGCTTTAAAAGTCTCATTGAGTTTGTAATGGCTGTTCTGCTCTTACTTACTTTTTCTGCTATTTCATCCTGCTTAAGATTGTATTCCTGTAAAAGCCTCCTATATGCCTGTGCCTCCTCTATAGGATTTAAATCCTCCCTCTGGATATTTTCAATAAGAGCAATTTCCATTATCTCCTCGTCAGAGTAATCCTTAATAATAACGGGAACCTCTTTTATTCCTGCCATTTTAGCTGCTCTCCATCTTCTTTCTCCAGCAATAATCTTATAATACTTGTCCTTTTTCTGTACCACCAACGGTTGGATAATTCCAAACTGTTTTATACTATCAGCAAGCTCCATCAACGCATCTTCGTTAAAATCACTTCTTGGCTGCTCCTTATTAGGCTCTATATCTACCAGCTTCACCATAGTTTCAGCTTTCTTTTCTACTATTTTCTCTACTACTCTTTCTACTATTTTTGGCTCTGATTTTGTTTCTTCTATGTCGTCTCCCCCTGGAATAAGATTATTTAAACCGTTACCCAGACCTCTCTTTTTTACTGCCATTTATTTCTCCTTCCTAAAAGTCATAGCTCTTTCATTTAAAATTCTTTCTCAATAACTTCCTCAGCTAGAAGCCTATAGCTTTCTGCCCCTGCTGATTTTGAATCATAGATATTAATAGGTATACCATGACTTGGCGCTTCTGCCAGTCGTACATTTCTAGGAATAATTGTCTTATAAATATTTTGTTTCAAATTATCCTTTACATTTTCTACTACCTCCAATGAAAGATTTGTTCTCGCATCATACATGGTAAATACTACGCCTTCTATCTCCAGCTCCTTATTTAATCTTTTCTTTACAAGGTTTATTGTATGTATAAGCTGGCTTAATCCTTCCAATGCATAATATTCACACTGGATTGGCACAAGCACAGTATCAGCAGCAGTTAATGCATTTACTGTCAGCATACTTAACGACGGAGGACAGTCAATAATCATATAATCATATTTACTCTTTATAGAATCCACACTTTTCTTAAGTATATATTCCCTGTCCTCTATTCCAATTAAATCAATCTCTGCGCCTGACAGATTCACATTAGACGGTAAAAGAAAAAGCTTTTCTATATCCGTTTCAATTATACATTCTTCAATTTGGCATTCTCCTATAATCATGTCATATATTGTAGTGTCCAAATGATTTTTATCTATACCTACGCCGCTGGTTGAATTTCCCTGTGGGTCTATATCTATAAGCAAGACTGTCTTTCCAGCTTCGGCAAGGCATGATGCAAGATTAATAGACGTCGTTGTCTTTCCAACTCCACCCTTTTGATTCGTTATAGCAATAATTCTGCCCATAATAACTCCATTCCAAATATAAATGTTTCACGTGAAACATTTAACGTGAAACACTATTATTTTAAAAATTATTTCATCTATAGTTTTTTATTTTAAATATCATTAAAAAAATTAAATGATAATCTAAAACATTCAAAAATGTTTCACGTGAAACATTTTTATGATACATAGTATATCACTAATCTCATTTTTCTTCTACAAAAATTTACAAAATAACAATATTATTTCTTATAGCATATATTGCAGCCTGAGTTCTATCGCATACATCTATTTTCTTAAAAATATTTGAAACATGATTTTTTACTGTTCTTTCAGTTATTCCCATTTGGGAAGCTATTTCCTTATTAAAACAGCCTTTAGCAATAAGCTTAAGTATCTCTAACTCTCTATTTGTCAATATGCTGGTTGTATCCTCATTATCTGGTTGTTTTTTTTGATTAAAGCAATCATCTACATATCGTCCATTATTATTTACAATATGTATTGCCCTGACCAGCTTATCTATTTCTGAAGAAAGCAATACAATGCCGTCAAATTGTTCTATAGGTATTCCACTCAATTCATTAACGCCATTTGACGGAAGGAGCGCAATAATTCCTATCTTATTGCATAATATACTTTTATATATTACATCAGCATACAATACATTTCTTGTATGCATATCCGTTACAATTATATTATAGTCCCTATCCTGCTGTTTATCTTCTATATCTTCTAAAAAGGATACCTCCCCTGCAACATAAATATTATTATACTTTTCCAGCATACCCTTCAGGGACTTCCTATAAATATTATATTCTATTGACAATAAAATCCTTACATTCATAATAATCACCATACTGCCTTGGCGGCTCAAATACAAATAAAAAACGTTGCTTTATGCGTTTTGCCGATGTGAAACTTAATACTTCTTAGGCAGCGTCGCCTTAAAAATTTTTTTCACATTATGTTTCCTTATTTTCAAAAATCATTTATTCAAAAAATATCTTAAAATCATCTAAGAACAATTTATTTAATTTCCCTTTTGTAAATTATCCTTGGATAATTTCTTCACAGATATCTTCTTAACAGTCTCTCCTCTACTATCTGTAGTTTGTTTTAAATTTTCGGTAACTGCACTAACATTATTATATAACTCATTTAATTCAACCTTTATGTCTTCAATTTCTTCCTTTGCCCTTCCTGTATCAACCTCAACCAGTTTTTCGCATATTTCGCATTTATGAATTATATCAGATATAAAATGTAAAAGCATTCCACTATTTACCTTAAAATTTTTATTTAAATAATCAACACCGAAGATAGTATTATTTCCTTCTACATTATCAAAAATCAAACCATCAATACACTCATACTTTAAAACATCCTCACTGTTCTCATCAATATTCTCTCCAAGGGCATCCTTAATAACATCTATATCCTCTAAAATTCTTTCAGCCTTTTCCTTATACTCCTCCCTTAAAGCTGTAAGATTATTAATCTCTTTTTCCAAGCAAACAATCTCACTTTTAATAAAATCATTTTTGTTTGTTCTTGGAGAAAAAACCTCAAAAGTATCATCAATACTATTTTTTAAATCTTTAATTTTATATTCTATCTCCTTAATTTCTAAATCAGTTTTATCTATTTTACCTAAAAGAATAATTCTTTCATCTGACATTAAATCAATTCTTTCACTCAAGTACTTTTCTGCCTTATTCATAAAAATAATCCTGTCCTTTCATAAATATATTCTTTATAATATAAATATCTTATCATACTTATATATTTTTTTACAGAAAAAATATTTTTAAAAAATGAAAAACCACAATTCAAGCATAACCTATCCAAATATCTTAAATATACAAATATATCGCCATAATATTTCAATAATATATATTAATATCATGATTAAAAAAGTATTTGTATATATATAATTTTTAAGCTATAATAAAAATAAATATTCAGTTGATTAATATTTGCCGACGCCTTAACTGCAATGACAAATATTAAGCATATCTTTATGCAACAATATAAGCTTAAGAATCAATCTGTGTAATAATTTTTCAAATAAATTTTTACACATATTATTTGTGCATATATGCACAGAAATGAGGATTAAAATGAAGAAAAACAAAATTATATATGCCGCCGCAATTACCGGTATGGCTGCCGCATCCATTTATGGAATAAATAAAACAATTAATATAATTGCAAATACAAAATCAACACTTGCAAATCCTAACGGACTTCAATATAAATGGAGATTAGGAAATATATTTTATACAAAACAGGGTACAGGAAAGCCTGTTCTCTTAATACATGACCTTACATGCGGAAGCAGCAGCGCGGAATGGAAATTTATTGCCAGCCAGTATGCAAAAACACACACCGTTTACACTTTAGATTTAATAGGCTGTGGAAAATCAGACAAGCCTCCCGTAACATATACAAATTACATGTATGTCCAGCTTATTACAGACTTTATAAAAAATATAATAAATCACAGAACAGATGTAGTGGCTACAGGTTATTCGTCATCATTTGTTTTAATGTCCTGCTTTAGTGACAGCACATTGTTTGATAAGATTGTTCTTATTAATCCTGATAATATAATAAAAGGAAAAATGATTTCAGGAAATCAGAAAATAATTAAAAAGCTTATAGAGCTTCCTATTATAGGAACTACTATTTATAATCTTGCAAATACAAAAAAGTCATACTATAGAATGTTTAAGAATTACTACTGCCATAATTTTTCATTAATCAGAAGAAATGTAGTCCGGGCTTACTATGAAGCATCACACTATGGCTCCATGACATCCAAGTACCTTTTTGCAAGTATTATTTCTAATTATACAGGCATAAATGTAACCAATGCAGTAAAAAATATAAATAATAGTATCTTTATTATAGGCTCGGAGCATGAGCCGGACATCAGGCAAAAAATTAAAGCCTATACTGAATTAAACTCATCAATAGAATGCGCCATTATAAATGAAGCGAAGCATTTACCTCAGCTTGAAAAACCCGGCGAGCTGTTGGCACAAATAGAGATATTCTTATCCTAAAGTGCCGCACGGCAGCGGCACTTTTAAATTCGGCAGAGCCGAATTTTTAGTGGTTTACTTCCATACTTTCGCTTTAGTTATTTTCTTATAGTTTAAAAAGTGCCAAGAACTTTAGTTATTTCGGCTAAGAGTTTTAACTCTTTTGGCACTTTTAAATTTGGCTCTACCGAATTTTTAATGGTTTAACCTCTATATTTTCGCTTTAGGTATTTTCCATATATTATAAAAAACGCCGAGAACTTTAGCTCTTTTTCTACAAACTAAAATATGCTCCATCACAGATAACAAGCCTTATTTTATTATAGGCCTATCCCTGTGACGGAGCATATTTAATATTTACAGCGGCTCCCTTGAAGGCAGCCCTGCCCTTCTGGGATATTTACCCGGAGTTTCTTTTATCTTATCTATCACAACAAGACTTCTTCCAAGCTTCTCACCTGTTGTACTGTCTGTCAAAGAGAAATCCACAATTTCACTAAGTTTTCCACCAAGCTTATATACTGAATTTCCTGCATTTTCTACCTCATTTTCAATATTACCGGACTTATATGATATAAATTTTCCTCCTTTTTTTACAAAAGGAATACAATATTCTGACAAAACGGACATATTAGCGACAGCTCTCGATACGCATAAATCATATTGCTCTCGGTATTTTATATTTTTTCCAAGCTCCTCACTTCTGCCATGAATTGTTTCAACATTTTTCAAATTCAATAATTTTATTACATCATTAATAAATCCAATTCTCTTGTTTAAGGAATCCAGCAGGGTAATATGTAATTGTGGATAACTTATTATAATGGGAATACCGGGAAAGCCTGCGCCTGTTCCCACATCAATAACTTTTTTGTCACCGGACAAATCTATAGCCTTAACTAAGGAAAGACTGTCAAGAAAATGCTTTTCTATTATTTCAACCGGCTCGGTTATGGCAGTCAGATTCATTACCTTATTTCTTTCCGTCAAAATATCATAAAAACAGATAAACTGCTCAATCTGTCTGTCGCTTAAGCTAATTCCAAGCTTACTAAGTCCGTCATAAAATATATTTAAGTAATCTCTCATATTAATCCTCACTTCTATATATAGCCTGCATAAATTCCGTTAATTTTACTCCTTTTTTCTTCTCCTCTGCTCAAGAAATACAAGAAGCACAGAAATATCCGCAGGAGAAACCCCCGATATTCTTGACGCCTGTCCTATAGATAATGGCTTATATAAATTAAGCTTTTGTACAGCTTCCTTTCTAAGGCTTGGGACTACAGTATAGTCAAACTCCGAATCCAGCTTTTTATTTTCCAGCTTTTTAAACTGCTGCACTTGACTTAACTGCCTTGCAATATATCCCTCATATTTTATTTCTATATTTACCTGATTAATTACATCAGCAGAAAGAGGCTTTCTTTCAATATCAATATCCTTTATCATTTCATAATCAAGCTCCGGACGTCTTATAAGCTCTGCAAGTGACGCTGCTGTTTTAAGACAGGCGCTTCCCTTACTTTCCAAAAACTCCTGAATATTATTTGATGCGCCTACCTTTGTATTCTTAAGCCTTTCTATCTCCCCGGCAATAATTTCCTGCTTCCTTATTACTGCCCTGTATCTCTCCTCAGAAACAAGTCCTATATCATAACCTGTTTTCGTAAGCCTTAAATCAGCATTATCCTGTCTTAAAAGCAGACGGTATTCTGCCCGTGACGTCATCATACGGTAAGGCTCATGATTTTCCTTTGTAACAAGGTCGTCTATAAGCACACCAATATACCCCTGTGACCTGTCAATTATAACCTGCTTTCTTCCAAGAACATATAAAGATGCATTTATTCCTGCCATAAGTCCCTGGGCTGCCGCCTCCTCATAACCGGAGCTGCCATTAAACTGTCCGCCGCTGAAAAGTCCCTTTATAGCCTTAAACTCAAGAGTAGGCAAAAGCTGCCTTGGATTTATACAGTCATATTCTATAGCGTAAGCATTTCTTACTATCTTAACATTCTCAAGACCGGGAACAGTTCTGTACATAGCGTACTGAACATCCTCCGGAAGCGAGCTTGACATTCCACCCAGATACATCTCGTTTGTATAAAGACCTTCAGGCTCAATAAAAACCTGATGTCTTTCCTTATCTGCAAACCTTACTACCTTATCCTCTATTGACGGACAATACCTCGGCCCTGTTCCTTCTATGGCTCCCGAAAATAAAGGAGAACGATTTATGTTATCCATTATTATCTTATGGGTTTCCTGATTTGTATATGTAAGCCAGCATGAAACCTGTTCCTTTTGTACATCCTCAGGATTAGTAGAAAATGAAAAGGGCACAATTCTTTCATCGCCCTTCTGCTCCTCCAGCTTTGAAAAATCAATACTTCTCTTATCAACTCTTGCAGGCGTTCCCGTTTTAAATCTGTACATTTCTATTCCATGTGATTTAAGGCTGTCTGTAAGATGATTTGCAGCCTGAAGTCCGTTGGGGCCTGTAGGATTGCTTACATCTCCATATATGCACCTTGCCCTTAAATATGTCCCTGTACAAAGCACAACCGCCCTTGCATGATAAACAGCTCCGGAAAATGTTTTTGCGCCTGTTATTATTCCATTGTCAGTTATAATCTCAGATATTTCTGCCTGTCTTATGGTAAGATTATCCGTATTCTCAAGAACATTTCTCATTGACTGGGTATAATCCCTTTTGTCAGCCTGAGCCCTAAGGGAATGTACGGCAGGCCCCTTTGAGCCGTTAAGCATCTTTGACTGGATAAAGGTTTTATCAATATTTTTACCCATTTCCCCCCCAAGGGCGTCTATTTCTCTTACAAGATGCCCCTTTGAGCTGCCTCCTATATTAGGATTACATGGCATAAGAGCTATACTGTCAACACTTACCGTAAACATTATGGTATTTAATCCAAGCCTTGCCGCTGCAAGAGCCGCTTCACAGCCGGCATGACCTGCCCCTACAACAAGTACGTCGTAATTTTCTTCAACACAATTCATATTAGTTCTCCTTATACTGCCGCTTTAATAATACTATTTGCCCATACAGAATGAACTGAATATTTTATCTGCCAAATCATCCTCAACCGCTTCTCCTATAACCCTTCCCAGCGCTTCATAGCCATTCATAAGGTCTATTGTAAAAAAATCCTCCGGCATTTGATTTTCTATGGCAGCCTCCACCATTCTTACGCTTTCAAGGGCGTCTGATATATTCTGCTTGTGTCTGGCATTTGTTATATATATCTGGTCATTAAAATCAATTTCACCTGCAAAAAACATTTCCTTTACGGCATTTTCAAATTCCTCTATGCCATATCCCGTCTTTGCCGATATTTTAATTCTGTAGCCTGTATCTATTGAAGCTATAAGCTTTTTATCCTGAGGAAGCATCTCCCCGTCCAAATCTGATTTATTCAGCAAAACCACAGCTCTTTTACCGTTTAAAAATTCTATGATATCCCTGTCATTATCGTCAAGGGGCCTTGAGGTATCTGCAATATAAATAATAAGCTCCGCGTCCTCCGCCATCTTCCTTGCCTTGTCTATTCCTATCTTTTCTACTATATTTTCAGTATTTCTTATGCCTGCAGTATCTATTATATTTAAGCTGATTCCATGAATGGTAATATGCTCCTCAAGGGCATCCCTTGTTGTTCCCTCAATATCAGTAACTATAGCCCTCTCCTCACCCAGCAGCGCGTTTAAAAATGAGGATTTTCCTGCATTAGGCTTTCCAAGAATAACCGTTTGAATTCCTTCCTTTATAATTCTTCCATTATCGGAGCTTTTTAAAAGGCCTTCCAGCTTTTTTTCTATATCCTTTACCGTAATTAAAAGCTCCTGATTAAAGCCATTCATTTCTATATGCTCAGGGTCATCCAATGCAGCCTCTATATATGCCAGCTTTTCGAGAATCGCCCCTCTTATTTCCTTTATTTTTTCCGATATATTTCCTCTTAACTGACTTACAGAGCTTTTCAGGGCATAATCATTTTTTGCATTTATTATGTCAATTACTGCCTCCGCCTGGGATAAATCTATTCTTCCGTTTAAAAATGCCCGCTTTGTAAATTCCCCTGCCTCTGCGGCTCTGGCTCCATTTTTTAAAACTACATCAAGAATATTTTTCAGGACAATCATTCCGCCATGACAGTTAATTTCAACAACATTTTCCCGTGTATAAGTATTAGGCGCCTTCATAACTGACACTAATACCTCGTCTACTATATTATCTTCATCCTTTATATACCCATAGTGAATGGTATGAGATTTTACATTAATAAGTCTCTTTTCCTTTTTTATGGGAACAAATATTTTATCAGCCAGACTTATAGCGTTATCTCCGCTTAATCTGATTATTCCTATTCCCGAATTTGCTGCTCCCGTAGCTATGGCAGCTATTGTATCCTCACTATTCAAATGAAACATCCTTTCCAAATATTACCAAAGGGGTTTTAAAAAGCTTTTTGCTTAATATAAACCCCTTTTATCCTGATTAGCTATTAATTTTTCTTAAGAAGCACCACTACATGCCTGTATGGCTCGTCTCCCTCGCTCTTTGTAGTAACGTATCTGTCATTCTGAAGTGCAGAATGGATTATCCTTCTTTCAAAGGGATTCATTGGCTCAAGGGAAACAGGTCTCTTTGTTCTCTTTACCTTAAAAGCAATATTCTTAGCAAGATTTTCCAGTGTAGCCTTTCTTCTTTCACGATAGTTTTCGGTATCAACCTTAACCTTCATGTAGCTGTCACTATATTTATTTACAACTAAATTTACAAGATATTGCAGGGAATCAAGAGTTTGTCCTCTCTTTCCAATAAGAATACCCATATCATTGCCTGTAAGCTCTATATTTACATTATCACCGTTTACAAGCACGCTTACCTCAGCCTGAATATCCATGGCATTAAATATTTTTTCAAGAAATTCATTTACCACTTCCTCTATTGACTTCTTTGGCTCCTCCTTAAACCACACCTTTATTTTAGCAGGCTTGCTTCCTATACCAAATACGCCTTTGCTTCCCTCTGAGATAATATCATATTCAATCTTATCGCTTGTGGTTTCAAGCTCAATAATTGCATTAGTAATAGCGTCATTTACAGTTTTGCCTGTGTATTCCTTTTGTTCCATATTTTTCTCCTCCTTAATACTACTTCTTATCATTATACTTCTTTACAAGATTTGCCTTTGCTGCAATTCCCTTCTTTGAACCTTCAGTATTTGATGAAGCCTGTGATACGCTGTTATTTCCATTGCCGCTCTTTGAAACAGAAACTTTGTTATCTTCATTTTTAATGTTCTTAACATTTGTCGTAGCAGCAGTTGTAATCTTCTTTGGCGGAAGACCTTTTTTTGCTCTCTTTTTGTTTTGCTTCTCAATATTTGACTTAATTATATCGTCAGCGTCAACTTTAACAAAGTATTTTCCTATAACAACTGTCTGAACTCCCTGAACTAAGGCGCTCATAATCCAGTACACGCCAAGACCTGCCGGCAGTGTATAACAGAATATTGCCGACATAACAGGCATAGTATATGTCATCATCTTCATAGACGAGCCCATAGGATTTTCCGACATATCCGTCTGCTGTGACGTTGAATTAAATTTATTTGACAGCTTAACGCTTAAAAGCTGTGACGCAGCAGCCAAAAGAGGAATAATAATTGAAATAATTCCACCTGCTGAGCTTGGAGACTGGCTTAAGTTTATTGTAATAAAATCATATGCATTGTCAACCTCAACCTTAATATCCCCTGCCTTCTTTTTATTTTCATCCAAAGAATTTTTTATGGCTGTCCAGTCAGCATTTTTATATTTCTCTATAAGCTTTTTATTATTTTCTTCATCTTCATTTTTTTCTAAAAGCTTTGTCCAGTCTTCCTCTGACATTCCTGAAAAGCTGTTTGCTATAGTCTTTGTTTCATCATATGAAGAAAATATGTCTTCATATATTTTATTAGGTGAAGAAGCCATTGCCTTAAATGCTCCCTCTATGTTTTCAGCAATTTTTTTCTTATCGGCAGAGCCGTCCTTCTCTGCATAATAAGCTTTAAGTACCTCGTCAAGATTACTGTCTTCCTTATCCTTGTCATTGTCAAGCTTATACTTAAGCTCGTCCAACTTATCTAAATCATGCATATATTCTAATGATTCGGAAATGTATGCAGATGAATCATCAAAATACGAGCCTACCTCCGGTATAAATACAGGTATCTGGCTTATAACGCCGTACAATGCCAAAAGTATAGGCATCTGAATAAGCAGCGTAAGACATCCTCCCGTAGGAGACGTTCCATATTTTTCATATATTGCCTGCATCTCCTGATTCATCTTCATCATAGAATCCTGGTCTTTTTTATTCTTATATTTCTTTTGTACAGCCTGTATTTCCGGATTCATAATTGACGACAGCTTTGTAAACTTCTGCTGCTTTATGGTCATAGGCAAAAGTATCATTTTAATAAGAATGGTAAATATTAAAATACATAATCCTATATTTTGTATACCAAACATATCAAAAAACTTAAACAACAGGTTCATTATCATACCTAAAACCTGCGCCACCTGTTTTATAACCGGCAAATTATAACACGATAAAAATATACTAGTCACGTAATTTCCTCCTTATGGAACAGGGTCATATCCACTATACTTTGAAAATGGATGACACTTTAATATTCGTTTCACAGATAATTTTGTACCTTTGAGCGCTCCATATTTTTCTATGGCCGTAAGTGCATACATAGAACATGTTGGCGTAAATCTACAGTGACAATTTCCTTTATAAGGTGATATTGCTTTCCTATAAAATTTAATAATACCAATCAATATTTTTTTCAACTCAAAATTACTCCATTTCACATAGTAAAACTTTCACATATTACTATTAAAATTACATAGAATAAATCAATTTATCAGTTGTTATTATTGACAATTCCATGTAATTTACACAAATGCATAAAGGCGCTTTCTATTTCCTTATAATTTCTGCCTTTTGCTGCAGCCCTGCCGACTACCACTATACTCAGACCACTACTGAGTAAGTTCATATTTAATCTGAAGCTTTCCCGTATGAGTCTTGTAACCCGATGTCTTACCACACTGTTTCCTACCTTTTTGCTTACTGATATACCAAGTCTCCGCCGGTTTTCTTCATTCCTTATAGCATACATTACAAGATATTTATTTGCATATGACCTTCCATTATCATATACGTTCTTAAACTCATTGTAATTTTTTAATGAATCAATATTCTTCATAAAAATACCCATGCACACCGCAAATCTGTCTTTAATATTTCCCAAACAGAAAATTTATCTTTCCTGAAAATTGAAGAAAAGACCACATAACTGCGGTCTTATGCTGATAATTGCTTTCTTCCTTTTGCTCTTCTTGCAGCTAAAACTCTTCTTCCGCTGGCTGTACTCATTCTAGCTCTGAAACCATGAACCTTTGACCTTGATTTCTTTTTCGGCTGAAATGTCATCTTCATAATTCTGGCACCTCCTTTTCAAATATTCAATTATGTGATGATAAATCATCACAGAGTAAGACATCTTACATATTATATGAAATAAATATTATTACGTCAAGCTATTTTTTGCACTAATTGTAAATATAATACAGTAGATTTTCAAATTTACACTTTCATACTTATTCATATAAAACTTTAAGATAACAGATTTAATTAATTTTTATCCACAAATTATATTTTTTATATATATTTGTACTGTTTTATCCACATTTTGTGGATAAAATGTGGATATGTTTTCTTTTTAAACATTATTACACTATAAAATAGCTTTTTTTCATATAAAAAAATGTTGATAACTATATTATTTATTCCACAATATTCATTTATATTAATATTATTGGCTAATCAATATATTTATTACAGCTTTTTTGAAAATAGGGAAACTCAGAACAACTTTTCATTGAAAAAAACCTTTAAATAGTGTAAAATATTATCGTATATGTGATTTAATAGGATTACTATATATACTTATAGAAATTGGAGTTTACTTATGTTTAATTTTTTAACGCAAAAATGGGAAGAAATATTGGACTTTTTTAAAAAAGAGTTTGAACTTACTGATGTTTCTTTTAAGATATGGATTGAACCCCTTAAAGTTCATTCTGTCAATAATGGCGTCGTAACGCTTCTGGTTAAGGATGACATTATGATGGATTATCTTCAAAAGAAATATTATAAGCCTCTTAAGTTCTCCATACAGGAAGTAACCGGAGAACAGCTTGACTTACAGTTTGTTCATGAAAATAATGCAGATTCCATTAACACATCATCCGACAATTTATATAAAGCATCATATGGAAATGCTGCTCCCATGCTTAATGCAAAGAGACTTGAGGCAAATTTAAACGCTAACTATACATTTGATAATTTTGTCATTGGAAGCAGCAATGAATTCGCCGCAGCTTACGCTCTTGCTGTAGCCGAATCTCCCGGAAAATCATATAATCCGCTTTTTATATACGGAGGCGTTGGTTTGGGAAAAACACATCTTATGCATTCCATTGGAAATTACATTTTAGATGAAAATAATGACGCCAAAATAAGATGCGTTACAAGCGAAACCTTTACTAATGAAGCTATAAACGCCATATTAAGCAAGGACCAGTCTGTTATGACAAACTTCAGGGAAAAATATCGTAACCTTGATGTTTTTCTTATAGACGATATTCAGTTTATTATTGGAAAGGAACGTTCCCAGGAAGAATTTTTCCACACCTTTAATTCACTATATGAAACAGGTAAGCAGATTGTTATTTCCTCAGACAAATCACCAAAGGAAATAACTACTTTAGAGGAAAGACTCCGCACAAGATTTGAAATGGGACTTACCGTAGACATTTCCGCTCCCGAATATGAAACTCGTATGGCAATCCTTATGAAAAAGGCAGAAATAGAAGGCTATAACATTGATAACGAAATTTTTGAATATATTGCCGATAACATTAAATCAAACATAAGGGAGCTTGAAGGAGCCCTTACAAAAATAGTTGCATTTTCAAGAGTTTCTAAAACTCCTATAAATATTGAGCTGGCAAAGGAAGTGCTTAAGGATATTATATCTCCTGAAGAAAATAAGGAGATTACTCCTTCGCTTATTATAAAAACTGTAGCTGACCATTTTAACATATCACCTGATGATATGTGCTCAAAGAAAAAAAGTCAGGATATAGTTTATCCCCGCCAGATAGCTATGTATCTGTGCCGGATACTCACAGAAACTTCACTTCAAAGTATAGGCACCGCATTAGGCAGAAAAGACCACACCACGGTTATGCATGCCTTAGAAAAAATAGGCAACGAGGTCAAAATAAATGAATCTACAAAAAACACAATAGAGGTAATAAAAAAGAAAATAGTTCCTGAATAAAAAAGTGTCGAACAAGCCGACACTTGCAAATTCAGCAGAGACGAATTTGTGGACTGCATAAAGTAATTTCCTATAAATTTGTTAAATAAATGCATTATAATAGGAAGAAACACATTCCACATATTATTTTATTTTTATACACAGGACATGCACTTTATAATAAAATCTATTGTGTATTTTACATGGATATGTTTTTTTAAAAATAGCTTTGTTGATAATTTTACTTTTACCTTAGATAATTTTTTAAGATATTAACATAAATTATCATCCATTATAATCTTTGATTTAAAGACTTTCAGAGGTTATAAACAAAAACACAGCTTATAAGAATACTACTACTAACAAATTAAATTTATATATTTATATATACCAAAAACCGAAAGGAGTTTTTACATGAAGCTTATATGTTCAAAATCAGATTTACTTACAGGTGTCAACATTGTACTTAAAGCAGTTCCTTCAAAAACAACAATGTCAATATTAGAATGTATACTTGTTGACGCTACCGGAAATGATATAAAATTTACTGCAAACGATATGGAACTTGGGATAGAAACCAAGGTTAAGGGTGATATTATATCAAAGGGTACAATAGCGTTAGATGCTAAAATTTTTTCAGAAATTATAAGAAAGCTTCCGGACAATGACGTTATTATAGAAACAGATGAAAATAACAAAACAACCATTACCTGTGAAAAGGCTGTATTTACTATTTCCGGAAAATCAGGCGAGGATTTTTCTTTTCTTCCTGTTATAGAAAAGAACAGATTTATTTATATGTCCCAGTTTACCTTAAAGGAGGTAATAAGACAAACCATATTCTCAATATCGGATAACGATACAAATAAGCTTATGACAGGGGAGCTTTTTGAGGTATCCGGCAATGAATTAAAGGTAGTATCATTAGACGGCCACAGAATTTCCATAAGAAAGATAGAGCTTAAGGATTCCTTTGACAGCATTAAGGTAATAGTACCTGGGAAAACTTTAAATGAGATAAGCAAAATTTTGTCAGGGGGAACAGAGGATGAGGTAAGAATATTCTTTACAACCAATCATATTGTTTTTGAATTTGATGATACGGTAGTTGTATCAAGGCTTATAGAAGGAGAGTATTTTAAGATAAATCAGATGCTTTCAAGCGACTATGAGACAAAGGTTACCATAAACAAAAAAGAATTTTTAAGCTGTATAGACAGAGCAACCCTTTTAGTAAAGGAGGGAGATAAAAAGCCTATTATTATTAATATAACAGACGGGGATTTACAGCTTAAGATATCTTCTATACTTGGCTCTATGAATGAAAATATTGATATAGAGAAGAATGGAAAGGATATAATGATTGGATTTAATCCAAAGTTTTTAATAGACGCATTAAGAGTTATAGATGATGAAAAGGTAGATATTTATCTTGTAAATCCAAAGGCTCCGTGTTTTATTAAGGACGCAGATGAGAAATATATTTATCTTATATTACCTGTAAACTTTAATGTGGCAAATTAGAAGGGTTTAATTTATGGAAACCATAATTTTAAGAGATGATTTTATAAAGCTGGGACAGGCTCTTAAGGCGGCGGGACTATGCGAATCCGGTACAGATGCGAAGGATGTAATTTTAGAAGGCCTTGTTACGGTAAACGGACAGACAGAAAAAAGACGCGGAAAAAAGCTTTATGACGGCGACATAGTAAGCTTTGACGGCGAGGAAATAAAAATTATTAAGAAATAAAAGCTTATAATTTTTTGGAAAGGCAGGATTTAATGTATATTCAGTCACTTGAGCTAAGCAATTTCAGAAATTACTGCAATTTAAATATTGACTTTGACAATGGGACAAATATTTTATATGGAAATAATGCTCAAGGAAAGACAAATATACTTGAATCCATATATCTTGCCGGAACATCCAAATCCCACAGGGCAGCAAGAGACAGGGAGATAATTAAATTTAACGAGCAGGAGGCTCATATAAAGGTTATTATAAAAAAAAACAGTATTCCTGTAAGAATTGATATGCATTTGAAAAAAAACAGGTCAAAGGGTATTGCTGTAAATGGAATTCCCATAAGAAAGGCAAGTGAGATTTTTGGAATATGCAATGTTGTTTTCTTTTCACCGGAGGATTTGAATATAATAAAAAACGGTCCCACAGAAAGAAGACGGTTTATAGATTTGGAGCTTTGCCAGCTTGACAAGGTATATTTACATAATCTTGTAAATTATAATAAAATTATAAATCAAAGAAATAAGCTTTTAAAGGATATTGGCTTTGGAAATGATACAGAGCTTAAAGATACCCTTGACGTATGGGATATGCAGCTTGCAGATTACGGGGCAAGGCTTATTACAAGGAGAAATCAGTTTATATGCGACATAAATGAAATTATATATGGAATACATAGAAAGCTGACAGATAACAGAGAAGAGTTAAATATAGAGTATGAACCGAATATTATTGGCAATAATCTCTATGAGGAGCTTGTAAGGTGCAGAGAAAAGGATTTTAAGCTTAAAAGTACAACGGTGGGCCCTCACAGGGATGACATAAGCTTTTTTATAGGAGGCGTAGACCTTAGAAAATATGGAAGCCAGGGACAGCAGAGAACTGCGGCGTTATCCTTAAAGCTTTCGGAAATAGAGCTGGTAAAGCTTATGATAAAGGACATACCTATATTGCTTTTAGACGATGTTTTGTCAGAGCTTGACAGCAGCAGGCAAAGACAGCTTCTTGAAAGCCTGAATAACATACAAACCATAATTACGTGTACAGGCTTAGATGAATTTATAGAAAACAGATTTAGCATAGATACTATTTATGAGGTAATAAATGGAACTGTAAAAAGAAAGGTTTCAACCGGTGCAGAAAAGCAGCACAGAAAAGAGGTAGAGGAATGAGTAATAAAAATAATAATTATGGCGGAGATTCCATACAGATATTAGAGGGACTTGAAGCTGTAAGAAAAAGACCCGGAATGTACATAGGAAGTACATCTTCAAGGGGATTGCATCATTTAGTATATGAGATAGTGGACAATTCTGTGGATGAAGCATTGGCAGGATATTGTACGGAAATAGACGTACAGATAAACGGAGACAATTCAATTACAGTAACTGACAATGGAAGAGGTGTTCCTGTAGAGATTAATTCAAAGACGGGAAGACCTGCAGTTGAAGTAGTTTATACGGTTTTACACGCAGGAGGAAAGTTTGGCGGGGGAGGATATAAGGTATCAGGAGGACTTCACGGAGTAGGAGCTTCTGTGGTAAACGCTCTTTCTGTGTGGCTTGAGGTAAAGGTATATAAAGACGGAAAGATATATATGCAGAGATATGAGCGGGGAAAAATAATGTATGACTTAAAGGTAGTGGGGGAATGTTCGCCTGAGAGGACAGGTACAGAGGTAACTTTCCTGCCTGATGGAAATATATTTGAGGAGACTGTTTACGATTATGACACCCTTAAGACAAGATTAAGAGAAACTGCTTTTCTTACAAAGGGTATAAAAATAAACTTAAAGGACGACAGAGAGGAAAAAAGAGAAAATACCTTTCATTACGAGGGAGGTATAAAGGAATTTGTAACATATTTAAACAAGGGTAAGCAGCCTTTGTATAATGACGTATTATATTTTGAGGGACAAAAGGGAACGGTATATGTTGAAGCCGCGCTGCAGCACAATGATTCTTATACTGAAAATACATATACGTTTGTTAACAATATAACTACTCCTGAGGGAGGCACACATCTTGAAGGCTTTAAGAGAGCATTGACAAAAACCTTTAATGATTATGCCAGAGCGAATAAGCTGCTTAAGGATAGTGAACAAAATCTTGCCGGAGAGGACATAAGAGAGGGACTTACATCTATCATAAGCGTAAAGATAGAAGAGCCTCAGTTTGAAGGACAGACTAAACAAAAGCTTGGAAACAGCGAAGCCAGAGCTGCTGTTGACAGCGTTGTAAGCGAGCAGCTTACTTATTTCCTTGAACAAAATCCACAGATAGCAAGAATTATATGTGAAAAATCTATTCTTGCACAAAGAGCGAGGGATGCGGCAAGAAAGGCAAGAGATTTGACAAGAAGCAGAAAAACTGCTCTTGACGGAAACGGACTTCCGGGAAAGCTGGCAGACTGCTCAGATAAAAATCCTGCAAATTGCGAGATATATATTGTTGAGGGAGATTCTGCTGGAGGCTCTGCCAAGACTGCAAGAAACAGAGCTACGCAGGCAATTCTGCCTTTAAGGGGAAAGATATTAAATGTAGAAAAGGCAAGAATGGACAGAATACTTGGAAATGAAGAAATAAAGGCAATGATTACGGCCTTTGGCACAGGTATATATGATGATTTTGATATAGAAAAGCTTAGATATCATAAGATTATAATTATGACGGACGCAGATGTGGACGGAGCCCATATAGCTACGCTTTTGCTTACATTTTTATACAGATTTATGCCTGAGCTTATTAAGCAGGGGTATGTATATCTTGCTACTCCTCCTTTATATCAGATACAAAAAAATAAAAACGTATGGTATGCTTACAGTGATGATGAATTAAATGCTATACTTACTGAAATAGGCAGAGACGGAAATAACAAGATACAGCGTTATAAGGGATTGGGAGAGATGGACGCAGACCAACTCTGGGATACTACCATGGACCCTGAAAAAAGAATACTCAAGAGAGTACAGTATGAAGATGATATGCAGTCAGAGCTTGATTTAACCTTTACTACTCTTATGGGGGACCAGGTCGAGCCAAGACGTGAATTTATAGAAGCAAACGCAAAGTTTGTGGAAAATCTTTATATTTAAGGAATGGAGGATAAATAAATGGATGAACATATCTTTGATAAGATTCATGATGTGGACTTGAAAAAAACCATGGAAAAGTCTTACATTGAGTATGCTATGAGCGTTATAGCTGACAGAGCCCTTCCTGATGTACGCGACGGCTTAAAGCCTGTACAGAGAAGAATTCTCTATTCCATGATAGAGCTTAACAACGGACCTGATAAGCCTCACAGAAAGTGCGCCCGTATTGTCGGCGATACAATGGGTAAATATCATCCTCACGGAGACAGCTCCATATATGGCGCATTGGTAAATATGGCGCAGGAATGGTCAACAAGATATCCCCTTGTAGACGGACATGGAAATTTTGGCTCTATTGACGGTGACGGCGCGGCAGCCATGAGATATACAGAGGCAAGACTTAGTAAGGTATCCATGAAATTGCTTGCAGATATAGAAAAAAACACTGTAGATTTTGTACCGAATTTTGACGAGACAGAGAAGGAGCCTACTATACTTCCGTCAAGATTTCCTAATCTTTTAGTAAACGGTACAAATGGTATAGCCGTAGGTATGGCAACAAATATACCTCCTCACAACTTAAAAGAAACCATAGCTGCCGTAGTTAAAATTATAGATAATAATATAAATGAAAACAGAAAAACAGATATGGAAGAAATTCTTGAGATAATAAAGGGGCCGGATTTTCCTACAGGAGCAACTATTCTTGGAACAAGGGGAATAGAGGAGGCTTATAGAACAGGACGGGGCAAGATAAAAATAAGAGCCGTAACAAATATAGAGACTATGGAAAACGGAAAGTCAAGGATTATTGTTACAGAGCTTCCATATATGGTAAATAAGGCAAGGCTTATAGAAAAGATAGCCGAGCTTGTGAAGGATAAAAAGGTAGACGGTATAACTGCCCTCAGAGACGAATCAAACAAAGAGGGAATGAGAGTAGTCATTGAGCTTAGACGTGACGTTAACGCCAATATTATACTTAAATATCTCTACAAGCATACCCAGCTTCAGGATACCTTTGGGGTTATTATGCTTGCCCTTGTAAACAATGAGCCGAAAATTCTCAATATATGCGATATGCTTGATAATTACCTTCTTCACCAGAAGGATGTAGTTACAAGAAGAACAAAATATGATTTAAATAAGGCAGAGGAAAGGGCCCATATTGTACAGGGACTTTTAATTGCCCTTGATAATATAGACGAGGTTGTAAGGATAATCAGGGCGTCAAGAACTACAGCCGATGCAAAGCAGGCTCTGATGGAAAGATTTAATTTAAGCGAAGCCCAGTCACAATCAATAGTAGATATGAGACTTCGTACTCTTACAGGCTTAGCAAGGGAAGACCTTGAAAAAGAGTATGTAGAGCTTATGAAAACCATAGATTACTTAAAGTCAATTTTAAGTGACGAAAAAAAGCTTCTTGGCGTAATAAGGGAAGAAATACTTGAAATATCAGAAAAATATGGTGATGACAGAAGAACCTCCATAGGCTATGACGAGGATGAAATAACAATGGATGACCTTATACCTGATGAAAGTACGGTTATAGCCATGACAAATCTTGGATATATAAAGAGAATGACGGTTGACAACTTTAAGTCCCAGCACAGAGGCGGCAAGGGAATAAAGGGTATGCAGACTATCAATGACGATTTTATTGTTGAACTTAAGATGACAACAACACATCATCATATTATGTTTATTACAAATAAAGGAAGGGCATACAGAATAAAGGCATATCAGATACCGGAGGCAGGCAGGACAGCCAGAGGTACTGCAATAGTAAACCTTATAGAAATGAATCCTGATGAAAAAATTACGGCAATGATTTCAATAAAGGACTATAATCAAGGCGGTTTCCTTATAATGGCAACTAAAAACGGTATAGTTAAAAAGACTCCTTTAAGCGAATATATGAATATAAGGCGTAAGGGACTTCAGGCTATTACCTTAAGGGATGAGGATGAGCTTATTGAGGTTAAGGTAGCAGAAAACTCAAATGAAGCGTTTATTATTACTAAGTACGGACAATGTATAAGATTTAGTATTAAGGACGTAAGAAAGACAAGCAGAAATTCCATAGGTGTAAGAGGAATAAATCTTGCGCCTAGGGACGAGGTAGTAGCGTTGCAGCTAGATACCCAGGGTAATGATTTGCTTATAGTATCAGAAAAAGGTCTTGGAAAGAGAACTGATACAAATGAGTTTACGGTACAGCACCGCGGCGGCAAGGGTATAAAATGCTACAAGATTAATGAAAAAACCGGAAATGTAATAGGAGTAAAGGCTGTTAAAAATGAAGATGAGATAATGCTTATTACTACGGAGGGCATAATTATCCAAATGCCTGTTTCAGACATATCCGTTCTTGGAAGAATTACGTCAGGCGTCAAGCTTATAGATATAGAAAAGGGAAGCGATATAACGGTAGCCTCCATAGCAAAGGTAAGAAATAATCCTGACGAGGGAAAGGATGAGTTTGATTACGACGAAGAATACTTTGAGGAGATTTCTGACGCAGAGGATAACCCTGAAGAGGAATTTCCAGAACAAGATATAAATAATGAGTAGAAGACACTCATTGGGTAAAAATCATTCATTGAATAAAAGCTCATTAAGAATAATTAGCCGGACGAAGATAATTTGTCTGGCTAATTGTTCAAATATAACAGTGTATTGAAAGGCATGGTAAAAAAATTGAAGGAAAAATTAAAGAAAATTATGATACAGGGCGGTTTTGCAGTAATAATTGCAGTTGTTGCAATGTCTCTTTATCTTACGGCCTTATTTTTTGCAAATAAATATTTTGAAAAGTCAACGCAGCCTGCCAGTGTGGCAATAAATGAAAACGGGGAAATATATCTTAAGGGATTTGAAAAGGAAAAGGATGAAAAAATATATATAATGTGGGAAACAGATGCCGGAAGCATAGAGCCTGTCAATGAAAATGATATATTTAAAGCCCAGCAGGAAAATAAGAATAACAAAAGGTATGCGGTAAATACAAATTATAATGAAGCCATAAGATGGAGCTGTAAGGATGCAGACGGATACAATTATGAGGCAGCTACCATAAGGGCAATAGTATACAGCTTTGATGAGGCTGTAAATAAAGACGTATACTATATGGGAACATATGTAAATGAGTACAGGATTACAGTGGAAATGGACGGAGAAAAAATAAAGAAAACAGATGCAAGATATTTTGGAAATCCTGTAAGAGCAGAAAGCGGCGCAGACTGGAATCAAATATATATATTAGAAGAAAAGGAGAAAACTATCACATACAGATACAGAACGGGAAATAAAATAGATGACGAAAATATTGTTCTCTGCTTTGAATCAGATAATAATATATTGTCAGAGACTGATTATGAAAAGGGAATGTATTACTGTGAAATAAAAAAGGATAATTCAAATAAGGAAAGCTTATATGGAGTAACGAATATAACTGTAAGTAAAAAGGATATAAATGCCAGCTTAAATGAAAGTAAAGACAGCATTTATATAGAAGCCTTTCTTGTAAATGAGAAGGTTTACAACAGCGCGGTAAAGGGAACAAAAATAAATGATGAAAGTAAGCATAATAAAGCAGTAATTTATATACCGGCTGAGGATTAGGATAATCATTATATAAAACAATTAAAAAGGTAGATAAATGTTTTTAATAAATAGTAACTTGTGGAGATAATTTATGAGCAAATGGAATCAGGAAGCTGAAAAAATAATGATTGAGCGTTTTGGAAGGGATACGATTATAGCGTTATCAACAGTAAAAGATAATATACCATATGTAAGATATGTAAATGCTTATTATGAGAATAGCACATTTTATATTATTACATATGCTCTTTCAAATAAAATGAAACATATTGAAAATAATTCTAATGTTGCCATTGCCGGCGATTGGTTTACAGCCCATGGAAAAGGTGTCAATATGGGTTATTTTGGAAAAAAAGAAAATGATGTAATTGCCGATAAGCTGAAAAAAGCTTTTGCACAATGGATTGATAACGGACATAATAACTTTGATGATGAAAACACTGTAATTTTATGTGTAGAATTAACAGATGGACTGTTATATTCACATGGAACAAAATATGAATTTTAGACTGTAAATAAAACTTGCAGTTTATTGAAAAATATTTTTAAAAGTTTATTTAAAAGGAAAAAATTGTATTTGACAAAAGACTATATATTTAGTATAATACTACATGCGTCAATAAGCGGAATGAAAAATTGATGCAAAAGCGATGGAAATCGCTTACAATATTATTAATAAAATATTGTTTAATTAATTCGGAGAAATACTCAAGAGGCCGAAGAGGCGCCCCTGCTAAGGGTGTAGGTCGTTCACGCGGCGCGAGGGTTCAAATCCCTCTTTCTCCGTTTTTTTATGCCCTTTTTTAGTAAATTTTAACTTGTTTCTGAAATTATGTGTCCATGAAAATAAATTTATTAAATATAAATATTTTGAGTTTCCCCATTTTAAAAATTTAACTTATAGCGGTTAAGCAATAATGACACGTACAGTTTTTTTTATATGCAAATATATTTATTATATTTTAATTTTATGTGGTGTAAACACTTTTCCTAAAAGACATTTTTAATAAAGAAGGAAAAAAATAAAAAAACCGGTTGACAACATAAAATAAAAGTTGTATACTGTACAAGCTGTCGCAAGAAATCTTCTTAAACAGCTAAAAATCAGCAAAGTAAATATATAATAATGAATTTACGGTTGTTGAAATTTTTAATTACTAAAAAAATAAAAAAAGTTGTTGACATTCATATAAAAACGCGGTATACTATTTAAGCTGTCGTTAAGAAATCAGCAGCAGAAAAGGTGTCAAAGCCAGTCAGGCAACCGACACAAAGACGAACCTTTGAAAACTGAATTATAAACCATCCCTGAAAATTCAAG